>ERZ859980.626-NODE-626-length-20620-cov-1.503088_pt1 | contig 20620 bp, 19 predicted proteins | sample MGYA00509984_ERZ859980 | MGnify/ENA primary metagenome ERZ859980 (study PRJEB30046, sample SAMN00715173) | human gut metagenome | study: EMG produced TPA metagenomics assembly of the A metagenome-wide association study of gut microbiota in type 2... | reverse complement strand
TTCGCCCTTCGCCGTCCGAGAGTAAACACCGCTCTCAAAATTGAGCCTACACCGGGACTTACAAACTACCTTAACGACGAATGTTCACTTGAAGACATTATAAAGGACACTAAGATTGACAACCTCAAGGCGATTGCCTATGGCGCAATTCCTCCTAACCCGTCCGAGCTGCTTGCGAGTGAGGCTATGGCTGACCTTATCAAGACGGTTGAAAAAGAGTACGACTACATTATTTTTGATACACCGCCTGTCGCATTGTTATTGACGCAGTTCCGATTCTCAAGGCAGCGGACGGTGTGGTAATTATTGCAAGAAACAACTCAACTACATATCCCGAGCTTGCAAAAACCGTAGAAACAGTCGAGCGTACAGATGCAAAAATCATCGGAGTTATTCTTAACAGAGTTAAACCGCAGGAAACAAGAAAAAGCAAGGGTTACTACTCAAGATACGGCGGATATTACAGCAGTTCAACCAAAGACAAAGCTTTATACTTCAGTGCAATTTTATTTCACAGGTAAATTAATTGGGTATGATAAAAATTTACGGAGGAGAAAACGGTAGCAATTATGGGAAAAGCAAACATCACCGACACATCGAAAGCGGCAGCATCAAACACACATTCAGTTAAACCGAAGCCGATTTACGATTTTGTAAAGCGTGTTTTCGATATTGTATGTTCACTCATCGGTTTGATTGTTCTTTCACCTGTTTTTATCATTCTTTCCATACTTATAAAAACCACAAGCGAAGGTCCTGCTTTCTTTGCGCACAAGCGTGTCGGCAAAGGCGGCAAAACAATAAAAATCTATAAGTTCAGAAGTATGGTAACAAATGCGGAAGAACTTATAAAGCAGTTTACCCCCGAGCAAAAAGCCGAATACGAAAAAAACTTTAAACTTGAAAACGACCCTCGAGTTACAAAAGTAGGAAAATTTATGAGAAAAACAAGTCTTGACGAGCTTCCACAGCTTATTAACATTCTTAAGGGCGATATTTCTGTTGTAGGCCCTCGCCCCGTTATGGATGTTGAAACTAAAATTTACGGTAACTACCGTGATATGCTGCTTAGCGTAAAGCCGGGTCTTACAGGATTTTGGGCTGCAAACGGTAGAAGCGCCACTACATACACACGCAGAAGAGCTATGGAAATTTACTATGTAAAGAACCGTTCCGTATTACTTGATTTAAAAATAATTTTCAAAACATTTATTTCTGTATTTAAGCGTGTAGGTGCGGTTTAAGGAGGAAAAGCAATGAAAGCTGTATTACTTGCAGGTGGCTTTGGAACAAGAATTTCCGAAGAATCGCAGTTCAAGCCAAAGCCTATGGTTGAAATAGGCGGTATGCCGATTTTGTGGCATATTATGAAACTTTACTCATACTACGGCATAAATGAATTTATTATATGCGCAGGCTACAAACAGCATGTAATTAAAGAATGGTTTGCGGATTATTTTCTGCATACTTCGGACATAACATTTGATTTTACACAGGACGATAAAATAATCGTACATAACAAAAGGGCCGAACAGTGGAAGGTCACGGTTGTTGATACGGGACTTAACACAATGACAGGCGGCCGTCTTAAGAGAGTGCGTGACTTTATAGGCGATGAACCTTTCTTTATGACATACGGCGACGGTGTGTCTGATGTCGATATTAATGCTCTTTATGAATTTCACAAGAAGAACGGCAGACTTGCGACTATGTCGGCGGTAAAACCTGAGAGCCGTTTCGGCGTGCTTGACCTTTCAAACGAAAACGAGGTTAAGGCATTCCGTGAAAAAAGCGACATTGACTCCGGTTGGATAAACGCAGGATTTATGGTGCTCGAACCAAAGGTGCTCGACTATGTAAAAGACGATACAATTATGTTTGAGCGTGAGCCTATGGAACAGCTTGCAAAAGAAGGTCAGATTATGTGCTGGAAACACAACGGTTTCTGGCAGTGTATGGACACTCTTCGTGACAAAGAAAAGCTCGAAAAACTCTGGAGCACAAACAACGCTCCATGGAAGGTATGGAAAGATTAATGCTTAATTTTTATAAAGGTAAAAGAGTATTTGTTACGGGTCACACAGGCTTTAAGGGCAGTTGGCTCTGCAAAATCCTTGCAAATGCGGGCGCACAGGTTACCGGCTACTCTCTTAACCCACCTACAAACCCGAATTTATTTGAGATTGCAAATATCGAAGGCGACATTAAATCCGTTATCGGCGATATTCGTGATTTTGATTTACTTAAAAAGACATTTGACGAGGCACAGCCTGAGATTGTTCTCCATCTGGCAGCACAGCCGATTGTGCGTGACAGCTACAAAATGCCTGCTTATACATACGAAACAAATGTAATGGGCACTGTAAACATTCTTGAATGTGTAAGACAGTCGGGCTGCGTAAAGTCATTCCTCAATGTAACAACCGACAAGGTTTACGAAAACAAGGAGTGGCAGTGGGGCTACCGTGAAAACGAACCGCTCGACGGCTTTGACCCGTATTCAAACAGCAAAAGCTGTTCGGAGCTTGTAACTCACAGCTATAAAAACTCATTCTTTGCCGACGGCAGAGTGGCAATTTCGACTGCAAGAGCCGGCAATGTAATCGGCGGCGGCGATTTTGCAAACGACAGAATTATTCCGGACTGCGTTCGTGCACTTGAAAAAGGCGAAGATATAATCGTTCGTAATCCTCATTCGACAAGACCGTATCAGCATGTGCTTGAACCACTGTTTGCGTATCTTATGATTGCAAAGGCTCAGTATGAGGACATAAAATTTGCCGACTACTACAATGTAGGCCCTGATGAGTGCGACTGCGTTACAACGGGCGAGCTTGTAGACCTGTTTGTAAAGTACGCCGACGGCAAAATCAATTGGATAAACAAAAGTGAGAAAAATGCCGTACACGAAGCAAATTTCTTAAAACTCGACTGCTCAAAACTCAAGGCTGTATTTGACTGGAAACCGCATTGGCATGTAACAGAGGCCGTTGAAAAAACTGTTGAATGGTCACGCTGTTATATGGAAAAAGGCGATGTCAGAAAATGTATGGACAAACAGATTGAGGAATTTTCAGCAAGCAGAATTTAAATATATCATCAACAAAAGAGGTTTAGTGATGAAAAAGGCGATTGTAACAGGCTCAAACGGCTTTGTCGGCTCAAATGTATGCAAAAGACTTTGCGCTGACGGAGTAAAAGTTTTTGCCGTTGTAAAAGACGAAAACGAAAAAATCGACAACATGAAAAACTTGACGGTATTGAAATTGTATATTGCGAGCTTGATGAAATTGAAACTCTCTTTGACAAGATTTCGGACAGAGATGTTGATGTTTTCTACCACTTTGCGTGGGTAGGCTCGGCAGGCCCGTTAAGATGCGACGAGAACATTCAGTTGCAGAATGCGCTCTGGACAGCCCGTGCGCTCAGAACAGCTGACAAAATGCAGTGCAAAAAGTTTGTAAACGCAGGTTCGATTATGGAAAAAGAAACCTACACAGCCGTTTACACACAGGAAAGCAAACCGGGTTTGCCGTACATTTACGGCGCAGGCAAGCTCATTGCCCGTTCAATCTGCAAACCGATTGCAAACAGCCTTTCAATTGACCTTTGCTGGGCGGTAATTACCAACGCTTACGGCGCAGGTGAGTTTTCGCCACGCTTTGTAAACTCTACAATTCGCAAAATTATTGCGGGCGAGCCTTTACAGTTTACAGCCGCTACACAAAATTACGATTTCATTTATATAGACGATGTTGCAAGAGCCTTTGAGGCGATCGGCGAATACGGCATCGCAAACAAGGAGTACACAATAGGCAGTGGCAACGCAAGACCACTCAAGGAGTTCATTCTCGAAATGCAGAACGAGCTTGCACCTGAAGCAAAACCGATTTTCGGTGATGTGCCGTTTACAGGTGTAAATATGCCACTTGAAGCATTTGACACAACCGACATAGAAACCGACTGCCACTTTAAGCCTGAGATTTCCTTTGCAGAGGGCACAAGGCTTACTATGGAGTGGATTAAGTCCGTAGACTAAAAATCAGGGCGAAATTTATCTTTCGCCCTTTATATTCGTAACGCTATTTGCATACTCTGTTCTAAATGTGGTGTAGCATTAATATACACTTTCAGTTAAATTATTAAATAATAAATTTTTAATCGATACAAGATTAAGGAGATTTATATATATGATTCAGAAATTTGAATTTTGCAAAACAGATTTTGAAGGCGCATATCTTATAAAGCCTTTCTGCGCAACAGATATAAGAGGCGCATTTATTAAGGATTATTCTAAGGAAGTGTTCGAGGCAAACGGCCTTAAACACAACCTTGCTGAAGTTTTCTATACAGTATCTCACAAGGGTGTTATCCGTGCTCTCCATTTTCAGCGTGTGCACGAGCAGGCAAAACTTGTAAGATGCATTAAAGGTAAGGTTTTTGATGTTATAGTTGACCTTCGCCCCGACTCACCTACTTTCAAAAAATGGCAGGGATTTTATCTTTCGGAAGAAAATATGAACGAACTTTATGTTCCCGAACATTTTGCACACGGCTATCTTGTACTTGAACCGTCCGTTGTTTCATACAAGTGTGGCGAAAAATTCTACGGTGAATATGATGACGGCATTATGTACAACGACCCTGACTTCGGTGTTGAATGGCCGTTTGACGAAATCGGCGGTATTGAAAATCTTATTCTTGCCGACAAAGACAAAAATCTTCAGTCATTCAAAGAATTTGAGGAAAAGTATCTTAAATAATTAATTGGCATTTACTTACGGAGGGTATAATGAACATAGTTTACTCAAGCTCTGACAGCTACGCACCTATAGCGGGCGTATCGCTTTACTCACTGCTAAAAAACAATAAGCAGTGCAAAGAGCTTAGTGTTTTTATAATTGACAACAATATCAGTGAAAAAAATAAAGAAAAATTCACAACGCTTTGCGCTGAATTTAACAGACCGCTGTACTTTGTGCCGATTGCAGACATCGAAAAACTTGCAGGCACAAGTATTGACATAGGCAGATGGAACATCAGCACATTCGGCAGACTTTTTGAGGTAAGCCTGCTCCCCGAATGGGTTGAAAAGGTTATTCACATCGACTGCGACACAATGATAATGTCATCTCTTGAGCCGTTGTGGAACACCGATATGACAGGCAAAACTGTTGCCGGTGCGCTTGAGTGCATAGGCGACAGCTACAAGACAGAAATCGGTCTTACTCCAAAGGATACCTACATTAACGCAGGCAACATTATGCTCAACCTTAAAAAAATCAGAGAGGACGGCACAGAAGAAAAATTTAAGAAATACATTTCCACACATTCTCAACTTTCTTTTGTTGACCAGGCAGTGCTCAACGCTTGCGTTCCGAGCAGTGAAAAACTCATTGTACCTCTTGAATACAACGCATATTCAATGGTTTATTATGTTAAATACAAAAACCTTAAAAGGGTAAAAAGGGTTTCCTCCTATTACAGCGAGGACGAGGTTGCCCATGCAATCAAAAATCCATGTATTGTTCACTTTACCACCTGCTTTATGGACGGTACCCGTCCGTGGATGGAAAACAACTTCCACCCTATGCTTGACAAATACCTTAATTTCAAGAGTGAGTCGCCATGGGCGGACGAGCCGCTTTGGAAAGACCCACGAAACAAGGTAAAGAAAACCGCATATAAAATGTTTACGGTTTTACCGGAGAGTTTTGTGACAAGCTCAATCGGCTTTGTTCACGAAACAGTGATACCGATAATACACAAATTCAAAAAATAACGGAGATATAGTAATGGGAATTATGCTGATTAAGGCAAAGCTTCATCTTGTTGCCGCTGTTAAAAAAATTTTTTACAGGCTGGTCTATGGAAAGGGTATTTCCTTTGGCAAAAACACCACATTCAGAAAAAACTTTTCTCTTTATATTGAAAAGAACGCAAGAATTGAGCTTGGCAACGATTGTTTTTTCAACAACGGCTGTTCGCTCAACTGCCTTGAAAAAATAAAAATAGGAGACAGATGCATTTTTGGCGAGGGAGTAAAAATCTACGACCAGAACCACTGCTTTAAGGATATTTCCCGACCGATAAAGGAACAGGGATTTTCATCTGCTCCCGTTGAAATCGGAAATGACTGCTGGATTTGCAGTAATGTAACTATTCTTAAGGGCGTAAAAATCGGAAACCACTGTGTTATAGGCGCAGGCTGTCTTATTTACAAGGATATTCCCGACAACACAATCGTCAAAAACAAAACCGGTCTTGTGTTAAGTCAGAGAATATTGCGGAGGAAAATTAATTTATGGAACCAATAAGAGTTTTGCACGAGGATGTTATACTGGATCCGGGCGGTATTGAAGCATTGCTTATGAACCTGTACCGACATATCGACAGAGAACAGCTTCAGTTTGACTTTATGGTACACCGCCCCGACAAGGGCTTTTATGAAGACGAGGTTAATGCAATGGGCGGCAAAATCTACCGAACCCCTCCCTTCAATCCCTTTAAAATTCACAGCTTTAAGTCAAGCGTCTGCGAAATACTTGAGGCTCACCCCGAATACAATGTCTTTCATTGCCACGCCGAGCTTAATTTATGGCCCCTGAAATATGCCCACAAGCTCGGTATTCCTACAAGGATTGCCCACAGCCACAACGCTAAGACGGTTGTGAATCTGAAATATTTTTTCTTTTTGTACGAAAAAATGTTTATAAAAAATCACTGCACAGATATGTTTATGTGTTCAACTCCGGCAGGGCAGTGGAGCTACGGCAAAAAAGCTGTTGCAGACGGCAAGGTAAAATTTATTAAAAACGGAGTAGAAACAGAAAAATTCCGATTTAACGAAAAAGTAAGAGCCGATGTAAGGCGTGAGCTTAATATTACCGATGAAATTCTCATAGGTCATGTCGGCAGATTTATGCAGCAAAAAAATCACGGCTTTCTCATTGATATTTTTAACGAAATACATAAGAAAAACCCGAAAACCGTACTTGTTATGGTGGGCGAAGGTCAGCTGAGAGAGGAAAACGAAAATAAGGTCGCACAGCTCGGACTTCGGGATTGCGTACGCTTTCTCGGATTAAGGAATGATGTAAACAGGCTGTATCAGGCTTTTGACCTGTTTTTGTTCCCCTCACTATGGGAGGGACTTCCCCTTACAGGGGTTGAGGCGCAGGCGGCAGGCTTGCCGGTGCTTATGAGCGATGTCATAACGCCCGAGGTTTATATCGTACCTCATCTGCACACAAAATCTCTCAGCAACAGTGCAGAGGAATGGGCAGACGAGGCTCTCAGCCTTATACAGAGCTACAAACGCCGTGACTGTATAAATGAAATCCGCAGTGCAGGCTTTGACATTCAGGAAACGGCAGATTGGTTACAGAGCTTTTACATTGAGCGCACCTTAAAGGCTCGCAGAGCGCAAAAATAAACAGAGGAAACACAATGAAGGTTGCTTTTATTACAAGACACACCCCCTCAAACTACGGCTCGGTTTTGCAGGCGTATGCAACGCAGAGACAATTGAAAGGCTCGGTCACGAGGCGGTGTGCATTAACTACATAAGAACAGACGAATTGCCCGAAAATCAGACCAAAACCCTGCTTTCTGTTTCAAGGTGGAACAAGAATACGGCTACAAGGCTTTTGTACTCGGTAACGCAAAAGCCCGTATTTGACGCCGCAAGAAAGAGGTTTGACCGTTACAGAAAAAATATGCTCACGCTTACCGATGAGTGTTGGAATACACCCGAGGAGCTTGCACAAAATCTGCCAAAGGCTGATGTATATATGACGGGCAGCGATCAGGTGTGGAATACAGTAGGCACGGGAGTTATTGACCCTGCGTATTTTCTGTCTTTTGTACCTGATGATAAAAAGAAGATTGCCTACGCAGGCTGTTTCGGCACAAAAACCGTGCGTGACGGCGACAGAGATAACATTATAAAATGGCTTAAACGCTACGAGCACATCACAATCCGTGAAAAAAGCGGAGTAGAGCTTGCACAGTCGCTCGGAGTACACGCAGAGCAGGTGCTTGACCCTACATTTTTAATGTCGCCAAAGGACTGGCTCGGTATTCTGCCGAAAAAGGAAAAGACGGAAAGCTATGTGCTTGTGTATCAGCTCCACCCGAACAAGGAATTTCAGACCTACGCAAATGAATTTGCAAAAAGAAATAAAATGAAGCTTATAAGGGTACACCCTTATTTTCACCATATTTTCAAGCCCGGCAAATTCGTATTCTGCCCGCCTGTTGAGGAATTTTTGTGGTATATAAAAAATGCCGACTATTTCCTTACTGATTCATTCCACGGCACTTCGTTTGCCATAGGTCTGAAACTCAATTTGTTGATGTTCTGCCAAATGTTTACAGCGAACGCAACAGAAGTATTCTTGCAACCGCAGGACTTGAGGACAGAATACTTATGAGCTACGATGATTTTAAAATTGCTGACACTCCTATTGACTTTACTGCGGTTAATCAAAAAATCAATGCGGAACGCACCCGTTCTGCTGAAATTCTCAAGAAAATAATCGAGGAATAATATGAACAATATAAGCATACTCGGCAATGACTGTTGCGGTTGTACTGCGTGCGAACAGATTTGCCCCCAAAAATGCATTACCTTTAAGGAAAACAACGAGGGCTTTATGTACCCCGTTGTAGATGAGAGCGTGTGCGTAAACTGCGGTGCGTGCGTTAAGCATTGCCCTGTTATGACCCCTCCCCACTCTGACGGTGTGCAAAATGTTTATGCGTCAAAATATTGTGACACGCAAAAGGCCAAAGAAAGCACTTCTGGCGGTATTTTCATTCCGCTTGCAAAGAGCACTCTTGAAAAGGGCGGAGTTGTTTTTGGCTGTGCGTATGACGAAAACCTTGTTGCAAGACACATTGCCGTTGAAAAAGAGGCTGACTTGCACAAGCTGCAAGGTTCAAAATATGTTCAGAGCGACCTTTCCGGCATTTACAGCCGTGTAAAAAGTGAATTAAAAAGCGGCAGAAATGTACTTTTCAGCGGTACAGGCTGTCAGGTTGCAGGTCTGCGTTCTTTCCTCGGCAAGGATTTTGATAATCTCATAACCGTTGACATTGTGTGCCACGGTGTGCCAAGCCCAAAACTTTTTGAAAAATACCTTTGCTACCTCGGCAGCAAACTCGGCGAGCCTGTAAAAAGCTACAATTTCAGAAGTAAAAAGCGCCACGGCTGGGGTTTGTTTTATGAAGTTGAAACCGATAATATCGGCAAAGGCGGAAACGGATTTGACGACCCGTACTACAACGCTTTTCTTAACTGCAAAACCTATCGTGAGGGCTGCTACAACTGTCGCTTTGCAAACTGCGACCGACAGGGTGATATAACACTTGCCGACTTTTGGGGAATTGAATACATAAATCCGCCGTTTTATTCGGAAAACGGAGTTTCACTCGTCCTTGTAAATACAGACAAGGGCAAAAAACTCTGGAAATCCCTTGAAAACTGCATTGAAAGCGTTGATTCCACCGTTGAGCAGGCAGTACAAATGAACAAAAACCTGTCCTCTCCATCTCACCGCCCCGAATGCAGAGATACAATTTACGACGGCTTTGACGGAGATTTTGACAGCTATGTAATGCAAAAGCTGTATGTAAAACCGAGTTTAAAAAGAAAATTAAAGTCGCTTGTTCCTGTTTCGCTTAAAGGCAGAATCAAGCATATGTTGAAAAAATAAAACTGAAAAAGCAATATAAGCAACATTGAAATTTGGAGTATATATATGAAAAAGAAAATCGGACTTTGCTGCTGTTACAAACAGCGCAACTACGGCAGTCAGCTGCAAAGCTATGCAACTACCGTAGAAATGAAAAACAGAGGAATTGACTGCGAGGTAATTCAGTATAAAAAGAAATTCACACTTAAATTTATGCGTGAAGCAAAAATCTGGACGCTGTTTTTCAACCGTATTCTTATCAGTGAAAGAATTTTACGCTACAAAAAGCGTTTTATTTTAATGTTCCACAAAGATGTAAAGCATCAGAACGATGTGCGCAACGCAAAACTTGCGCAGTTCTCAAAGGAACGCTTTACAAATCTCTCAAAACCTTGCATAGGTCACGACGAACTCGAGGCACTCGGTGCGTCATATGACGGAGTTTTTGTAGGTTCTGACCAGCTTTGGAGTCCGGGCGGAATCAGCGGCACTTTCACAACCTTATGTTTGTTCCTGACAATGTCCAAAGTTTTCATATGCCGCAAGTTTCGGCGTTTCTGAAATTCCAAAGGGACAGCAAAAACTTTACAAAACATTTTTAAGCCGCTTAAACTACATAAGCGTAAGAGAAAATGCAGGTCAAAAAATCGTCAAAGAGCTTACGGGCAGAGATGCACAGGTTGTAGCCGACCCTGTAATGCTGCTCACCAGAGAACAGTGGGACGATGAAATCAAGTTTAAGAGAATGTACGATCAGCCGTATATATTCGCATATTTTCTCGGCAAAAGCGAAGAAAACAGAGAGCAGGCAAAAAAACTTGCCGAGCTTACAGGTCTTAAAATCGTTACCGTTCACCATATGGATACCTACAACAAGGCAGATGTCGGATTTGGCGATTATGCTCCGTTTGAGGTTGGTCCGGAAGAATTCCTCAACCTTATAAGAGGCGCAGAGTATGTATGTACCGACTCTTTCCACGGCTCGGTATTCTCTATGATTTATCACAAAAAACTTATGATTTTCAAGCGCTATGCCGATTCGTCAAAGACATCAAAGAACTCAAGAATATACAGCATCTGCGAGAACCTCGGCGTTACACACAGAATGTTTGACGGCAATAATCTTAACACAATCACAGACGAAATCGACTATGACGGCGTTGACAGCCGTATAGAAAAAATCCGCAGCGAATCCAAGGCTTACCTTGACAAAGCACTTGCATTCTATTGGGAGTAATCCTAAAAATTTTTAAGTCGGGATAAATCCCTTTTACCCCGACTTTTTATAAATAACCTATAAATTAACCTTACAGGAGTAAAATATGAATTCACCTCTTATATCCGTAATTGTTCCTATTTACAATGCGGCGGAATTTATTGAAAAAACCGCAGAACATCTTGCTAACCAAACATATAAAAATATGGAATTTATCCTTGTTGACGACGGCTCTACAGATGGCTCGTCCGAGATTTGCGATAAAATTGCGGAAAAAGACAGCAGATTTGTAATAGTTCATCAAAAAAACAGCGGTGTAAGCGCTGCCAGAAATGTGGGAATTGCCACTGCCAAAGGTGATTATATCGGTTTTTGCGATTCAGACGATATTCCGTATGAGGATATGTACGAAACACTTTACGGCATTGTAGAAGAATACGATTGCGATGTAGCAATGATTAAAAGCGCCATTCACTTTATTGACGGCAAAGTTCACGATTCAAGCGACGGTTCAATGAAAGTTTATTCAGACAAAGATGAGATTTTAAAGCTGTTTTTGCTTAACAAAATTCAGTCAAGCGTATATACAAAACTTTTCAGTGCCGAAATCTGTAAGCAGGTGCAATTCCCTGCCCCTCACAAAATCAACGAAGACCGTTACTACTCGTTTTTTGCGCTTGAAAAATGCAAAAAACTCGGTTTTAAAAATGTTACCAAATATAATTATTGCAGACACGAAGGTTCGTCTGCGACACAAAGTTTTTCGGATAAATTCCTTGACATAGTTTATTTTGCCGATTTAATTGAGGATTTTGTGCAGAAAAATTATCCCGAACTTTCGGATTACGCAAGAACGAACAAGATAGTTTCGTATCTGCGTACCTGCCAACTCATTGTATTGTTAAACGGTGAGAAAACTTATAAAGACAAATTTGAAGAAATAAGAGCGTTTATTAAAGAGCAGGACAAGGCTCTTTGCAAAAAATATCTTACAAAAAACATTTATATGAAATACACTTTTCTGAAAGCCGGACAAGTTCCGTTCAGATTAGCCATAAAAGCATTTTCAAAATTTTAATTTACTTAAATACAATTATTCCCCTGTTAGGATTTGATATATATGAAGAACAAAACATTTAAAATTACATTTCAATCACTGTGGTATTTATTTACCTCCACTGCCCTGGCTGTAATATGCGTGGGCGGTTATAACCCATATTTTATGAACACCCGTACTATGCTTTCGGCAGGACTTGTTCTTTGCTCACTGTTCGTGGCTCTTATTATACGCAAAAAAATAATTATAGATACCTCTCTTGGACTTTTTATTATTGTCGGAGCGTATATGTTGTTTTCTGCGTCAATGTCTATGGACACCGACACGAGTTTTAAAATTGCAGGCTACTACATAGTCGGCATCGCCGTACTTATGATAGAATACAGCGACGAAATGATTGATACCGTACTTAAATTTATGAATGTTTTTGTGCTTGTAATAGCCGTGTCTATCATTATATCCGTTCCTATCGACGATTGTATGAACAAATACTTCTCATGGCTGCTTAACCCTACACACAGTGAGTCTGTTGCCCAGAGTATGAGAAATACAATTATTTACAGCCGCTCTTATGCAGGATTTGCAAGAGATAAGAGTGTTGCCGCTTACATTATGGGTATGGGCATTTGCATTTACCTGGCAAAGTATTTTTCGGGCAAAAAATTAAAATGGTACGAAGTTGTCGGACTTCTTGCAGAAATCTCGGCTTTGCTTTTAACATCAAAACGAATGATTTTAGTTTGTCTTGTTGCGGTATTTGCCGTATTAATGCTCACATCACAAATCAAAGGCAAAATCGTAAAATTTGCCGTGATTGCGCTTGCGGCCGCATCCGCACTGTTTATTATAATGTCGTTTATCCCGTCAATGAGTAATGTATTTTCAAGATTTACAAATGAGGAAAACAACACACTTACAGGCAGAAGCGACTTATGGAGCTTCTCGTTTATGATGTTCTCAAAATCACCTGTAATCGGTGTGGGACTCGGTTCATTTAATGAATTTGCTGCACAGCAAGGTTACCTCAGCGCTTCGGGCGACAGATGGGATTACTTCGGTCACAACTGCTATTATGAATTTTTGGGCGAGCTTGGCATTGTCGGTTCAATAATAGTTTTCGGATCTTTGCTTTATATGCTCGTAAAAACATTTATGCTTGTAAACAACAAAACTCTGCTCCCGATTCAGCGCTACCACATTTATTTTGCTCTTGCGGTAGAAATTATGCTGCTTATGTACAGTATATCGGGCAATGTTTTGTTATATGCCGACCAGACGCTTGCACTGTTCTTTGCATATGCAATTGTCAGGAGCATTACCGTAAACAACGGTTTACGGAAAAAAACAAGACTTAATAATTACAGAAACAGAGGATATTATGCAAAATAAAGTTGGTATTCTGACATTTCACAAGGCTATAAGCTATGGCGCAGTTCTTCAATCCTACGCTTTACAAAATTTTATGTTTAACCTTGGCATAGACAATGAAATAGTGGATTATAAATGCGACTATATGGTTAATCGCTATCAAAAAACTTTCCGCCGTACAAGCAATAACGCCGTAAAGGACTTTTTATGGAGTATTAAAACCGCATCGGGTGTAAAAGCAGGTCGAAAGACTACTTATGAATTTGCAAATAAATTCTTAAAAATGAGCCGACCTTACACAAAAGACACACTTGCAAGCGCAAAAAGCGAATACAAGGCATTTGTAACAGGCAGCGATCAGGTATGGAGTCCGACTTGCGTAGGCTTTGACCCGGCATATTTTCTTACCTTTGCCGACTCAAATCAAAAATACAGCTATGCGGCAAGCATTGCGGTAAAAAAATATCCCGATAATCTTAAAGATGAATTTGCAAAGAGAATATCCGATTTTCAGGGCTGTTCCGTTCGTGAAAAAAGTGGCGCAGAAATCGTGCGTGAACTTACGGGCAAAGAAGCATCGGTAAATATTGACCCTACACTCTTGCTTGACTCAAGCAATTGGGATAAAATCGCTTATGACAAAAAATCAGAACCGTACATATTCCTGTTTAATGTACTTAAACCAAAAAAATTGATTGATTATGCAATCAAACTGCAGAGGAAAAGGATATGAAAATTCTTTACCTCAACAACCGCCACCCTGTCGCACACGAGCGCATCGAATACCTTGACCCTGTTACGGCAGACAAGTTTATAGGACTTATAAAAAATGCCGCATATGTGTGCACAAATTCCTTTCACGGCAATGCTTTTTCGGTTATTTATGGTAAAAAATTTATTGTAGAAACCGAAACCGCCGCCTCTGTCAATATCAGATCTCAAGAATTGCTTGAATATCTCGGTCTGTCAGACAGAATTTTATCGTCAACTCATACCCCCGACATTGACAAAGAGTATGACATAGACAATGTGCGCCAAAAGCTTGAAGAAGAGCGCAAAAAATCTGCTGAATATCTTTTGGCATTAAAGTAATTTTGAAAGGATAAGACCAATGGCAGAAAAATCATCAGGAAAACAAATGTCAATCAATGTTATTGCATCACTCATCTCTTTTGCGGTAACTACGGGTATTAACTTTTTCCTCACACCGTACCTTACACAGGAACTCGGTACGGAGGCTTACGGATTTATAGGACTTGCAAACAACTTTGTTCAGTATGCAACGGTAGTTACATCTGCGCTCAACTCTATGTCGGGCAGATTTATCTCTCTTGCCTACCACCGTGGCGATAAAGAAAAAGCGTCAAAACTTTTCAGCTCCGTACTTGTTGCAGACCTTATAATTGCGGCAGTAATGCTTGTTGCCGCTGCGTTTCTTACATTCTTTATTGACAAAATACTTGTTATTCTGCGTCAACGGCAACAGTCGAAGACCTTGTCACAAATGTAAAAATCACTTTCGGCATACTTTCTTAACCTTTGTTATCAGCGTTATTACCGCTATTTTTACAACAGCAACCTATGTTAAGAACCGTATTGATATTAATTCAATTCGTGATATTATTTCTAACCTTATCAAAATAGCCGTATTATTCTTACTTATCGGCTTTTTCGGTGTAAAACTTTACACACTCGCTACAGCAATGCTTGCCAGCGGCATTTTCCTTTTGCTTGCAAATGTAAGCGTAAAAAAGCGTATTTTGCCCGATGTTCAAATCAGCATTAAAAAATTCCGCTTTGACCTTGTAAAAACTCTTATTGCGGCAGGCATATGGATGTCGCTTGCACAGTTAAGCAATACATTCCTTTCAGGTCTTGATTTGCTTATATGCAACCTTACTCTCGGTGCAACCCTTATGGGTATGCTTTCAATTGCAAAGACAATACCGCACAGCATTTCTTTGCTTATCACCACACTTGCAAGTGTATTTACACCGCATTATACAATTTTATATGCAAAGAATAAAATTGCAGACCTTGTAAAAGAAATCAAATTTACTTCAAAAATACTAAGCTATATTCTTACCGTGCCGCTTACAGGCTTTATGGCATTCGGATATGACTTTTTTACCCTTTGCAGCCTGAAAAAAATCCGCAGGAAATTATGATGATACAGATTCTGTCTGTTCTTACCTGTATTCAATATTTGTTTACGGCGCACACACAGTGCCTTACAATGCTCAACTCGGTATGCAACAAAATGAAACTTCCTGTTCTTGTTGCACTTATTGTCGGTATTTTAAGCACAGGCTCTGTACTTATTATTTTAAATTTCTGCGATACAGGCGACTTCGGCGTATATCTTATAGCAGGTATCAGCTCACTGCTTATGAGCTTAAGAGCAATTCTCTTTATTCCTATATATTCGGCACATTTGCTTAAGCAAAAGAAAACAACTTTCTATCCGCTGATTGTCAGAGGCTGGATTGCATTCTTTGTACTTATGGTTATTTTCTGCTTTGTGCAGTATTTATTCCCAATCCACTCATGGCTCACACTTATAGTTATTTGCGGAATATGCGCTGTTGTAGGATACATTATAATCTTACCTATAATGTTCAACAGAAGCGAAATGAAAAATCTTATTTCAAAAGTTACAAAGAAATTTATTAAACACTAAGGTGACAAATATGAATTTCAAAAACAAAAATTCTCTTTTAAAACTTACAAGCCTGTCCCTGTCAATATTAACCGCTTTTTCGGCAACCGCACTTGTCGGCTGTTCTCAAACGGACGCAAAAGCAGCTTTGCAAAAAGCAAAAGACTTATACGAAAAAGGAAATATCGAAGAGGCGGAGTATCAGCTTGTTCTGTATCTTCAGGACTTTCCGTCCGATATAGAGGCTAATATATTACTTGGCGACTGGTATTCGACAGACGGCAACGATAAGTCTTTGGTATATTACAGAAAAGCCGCAAAATATACCGAATACGATGAAAATTCTTTGAATTACAACACCACATCAACGCTGCTTTCAGCGAATGTTCAGAGTTTTACCGTTAAACCTGCCGCAAAATATACCAAATCAATGACGGTTTCGTTCAGCGGCAATCTGTTTCAGGTTGACAAAGACAGCGAGAACGGCAGAATTTATAAAACCGACGAACAGCTTGAGGAAAGCGACTGCAAAACCACAAATGGTTTTCGGTAAATAATTCACAAAAGAACATATCTGTCTACGGCAAAATCAACTGTGCTTTGTGGCAGGTTAAGAACAAGGACGGGGAAATCACATATTATGAGGACGACGCCGATTTTAACTCTTATTCTTCTATCAGATACACAAACAAAGCGTATTCAACCGCAGAAATACCGGAAGATGCCGTAAGCGCAAGACTGACCTACTATGACCCATCAAAAGAAGATTCAATTAATGTTGATGAGGGAGTATATATTGAATACGGCAGTTTTATACAAGGCTATACAAATTCATCTACCCAGACATTCACAATCCCGGACCTTTCAAACGATGACTATGTAGAGTATAAAGACGGCAAATGGACGCTTTACTCAAACGGCACGCAAACCGCACTTGAATTTGATAAGATTTCGGACAATTCGTTTTATATGTCGGTGCGGGAGATTTGATTGGAGAACTTGACTACACAACTTCAAAAGCCGCTGAAAACAAAGTTGATAAATCAAAAAAATACGGCATATCGTATAAAGCAGATTCCACAAGATTTGCCTGCAAAAGAACCGATGACGCCGTAAATATGAATTTCAATTACAAAATTGATGACGAATGGGCAAATACGGGCGCCAATGATTTTGACAATGCTTATCCGTGGTGCGAAATGAAACGCTGTAATGTTTCTGTAAAAGACAACAAAAAGACTGTTACTTATGAGGGCGACAGCAATTACAAAGAAGACGGCTCCAACGGAAATGTTATGGTAGAAATACCGAAATTCTACACAAAGAGAACCGTAAAAGACGGATATGAAAATATCAGTATTTCGGGTGAAAAATATGACGGCTATCAGGTTGACCCTGCGTTTATCGGTTCGGACGGCAAAGAAGCAGATCATATTTATGTAGGCGCATACTTTGGAAGTATAAATGAAGGCGACAAAATTTTAAGCGTATCGCAAACTTATCCCGAAATAAAAATGCTTTACAAAAACACACTAAGCGCTGCGGAAAAGAACGGAAAAGGCTATTCCGAGCTTGATTATGTAACCTATTCGGCACTGCAAAAACTTTTTATGATAGAAACAGGCAACATAAATTCATCTTCTGTTTTTGGCGGTGTTACAGCCGATTATTATTTCTATGAAGATGAAAACAAAAGTGCTTTTTCAATTGTTGACGCCGAAAAATCAAATACAATTATATTAGGTGCAAACACACTTACATCAAGACTTGCCGAGGGCGACAGTATCTCAATTTTCTCCGATTGGGAGGAATACAAAAACACCCCAGAATATCAAAGAGAAATCGAATCTATCACCCGTGACAGCAGTAAAAATATTATAGTAACGTTTTCAGGTGACCCTGTTGATATAAAAACAGGCAAAACCGCATTTCAAATATTCCGATTAAAAACGGAAAAACCGATGGCATTGATTACTGTACGGGCATAACCGATCGAGGGGACGGAAAATCTCCTTTTAAATACCGAGGAATAGAAAATCTCTACGGCAGTGTTATGACTATTTTGAGTAATGCATACTTCAGTGAGCAGAAATTTAATTATTCCACTGCGGACGGTTCAACTTATACACTTAATGCAGACATACCATTTCAAAAAGAGGGATTTAGCGACATCGACAACATCAACCGCAAATATGCCATTAAATCAATGGCATATGACTCGGATAATCCGTTGGTAATGCTGCCGTCCAAACTCGGAGACAATGCTTCGGCGCTGACTTCTTACGGCGACTATTGGCTGCAGTATTCCTCATCAAAATCTACAACATCAAGATACATTGCGATAGGCGGTGCAGACGATAACTTCCAGCTTGCAGGATTATTCCATATGAGAGCTATCATTGATGCCAATTCTACAGATACCAAACATTTAAACTACATCGGTTCAAGAATAATGTACAGATAATTAATTCTGTTAAATAAAATCCCCCGAAATCTACTATGCGGATTTCGGGGGTTTTGTGTTATAAAAATTATTTAGTTCCTTTATTAAGCGTTGGGTAAATTTAATTTAGCAGAACATTTTATCAAACAATCATAAAAGTTTGTCCAATCTTTTTTAGTTGTAGGTTTGACAACCCACAATACGGTTTTGCGCTTAAATCAACAGAGAAAGCCTTTATGCAAAAATCAGCTTTTTCTCATCTTATTGTTCAACTTACAATTCACTAACCATAATTCATTACAACAAAAGTTATTTTCTAATTGTTATATAAACCGATAAATAATTTATTGTTATCGGCTAAGACACTGCACACCTTTGAATTAACCGGTATATTTTTTATATAAACAGGGTATTTCGGATCGGAGATATTCCACATGGACACACCTTTATCATAATTATCCATAAATAAGTAATTTCCCGAAATTGTAATATTGGCCGGTGATGTTTCTCCTTTATTGTATTGGTGTCTGTATATATTTGGTATTTTAAATAAACTTACCGAAACTTCATTAATGTTACTTACATCAACGACTGCTACACCCTCCATTGTTTCGCCGTTAGATTTGTTGGAATACGGTGCAATTGTGCAATAAATGTACGGATACGAACACGCTATTCCCATTGTGTGTAAACTTTTGCTTTTTAAATCACCGTTCCACAGATTTCTAATATTACAGCTATAAACGAGAGTTGGACTATCGGGGGTTGTAACATCATAAATTCTTATAAGATCTCGGTCATATCCTGCAATGGCGAGATATACTTTTTCTCCGTCGGAGAAAAATGTCGGCTGTTGGTATTCTTCAAATCCTGTTCCGTCACTGTCATATGCTCTTTCTCTGCAATCGTATTCATATAACAGCTTTGGATTTTCAGGTGTTGACGAAATATCATATAATGACCATCCTCCGATTTGTTGAGTTACACAAAGAAGCGAGTTATTATATGTTGCCGTATAATGACTCTTTCCGAAATACAGGGTATGTCCCTTTACAGTTAATTCTTTTCTCGAGTATGTTATTGTATTTGCCAATGAAAAATCAGACAATCTGATAATATCAAGATAACCGCCCACATCATTTTTCTGCGAAGTTTTAGGACCGGACGCATTGTCACGGTAGGGTACATAAAGATAACCGTTACCCTTTGACATTCCCCTAGCATAAAAACCTTCGTGTCCTCCTACCGTTTGATCAAGACCGGCTTTGCTTCTTCGCTGATATCTATTTTACTGATTGCTTGTTTTAAGTTTCCGCTGCAATACAAATAATCACCGTCTGCACACAACGCTCTTGTCGGAAAGTTTGTGGTTGTTATAATTTCTATTTGAGGAGTGTTGTTATAGTCTGTTCTTACTATTTTCAATTGGAGTGCCGTAACATCTCTTGAATCAATTGTGCCGTCATCTGTTATATCCGCATAGCCAAGGTCGCTGTCAGGAATAATCGGTGCACCGCTCTCATCGGTAAAGCCTGCAATATATCTCTGCAAATGAGTTACATCGTTTACATCTACTTTGCCGTCGTTGTTGATGTCGCCGAATTCTCTCTCATCAAAAATCAACGAATAATTAATGCCGTTTGTTTTTGCGTATTCGTGAGCATATGAATTTTCGTAACATTTGATTGTTACATTATTGCAAAATTCAAACACATCATTACCGATTGATTCAACGCTTTTCGGAATGTTAATTGATTTAAGATTTTCGCAGTTCATAAATACTGCAGAACCAATCTGCTGAATATTTCCGTTAACGGTTACTTTCTGAAGTGAAGTGCAGTTTAAAAATGCACTGTCGTCAATACCGAATTCCACGCTTTCCGGAATAACGATATTCTTAAGGCTTATACAATGTGCAAAAGCCGACTCACCGATATTTACAACATCGGGTAAAGTGATACTTTCAAGACTTTCGCAGTCGTAAAATGTTTCTTCACAAATTGTATATAAACTCTTCGGCAGTTTTACCTCTCTAAGATTTATACATTCCTCAAAAGCCATACTGCCTATATACTCTACACTGTCGGCTATATCAATGCTTGTCAGTTCCTCGTCACCGTAGAAAAGACCGTCAGCCACAACAACCGTACCGTCTTTTATAGTTTCGTTTGCCTTAAAG
>ERZ859980.623-NODE-623-length-20739-cov-1.433620_pt1 | contig 20739 bp, 24 predicted proteins | sample MGYA00509984_ERZ859980 | MGnify/ENA primary metagenome ERZ859980 (study PRJEB30046, sample SAMN00715173) | human gut metagenome | study: EMG produced TPA metagenomics assembly of the A metagenome-wide association study of gut microbiota in type 2... | reverse complement strand
CTGTGAAATCCATATTTATAGAAAATATTGGAAGGAGAAAGTATTATGCGAATACAGAATAAAATGAATAATGATGAAAACATTTTATGGCAGGGAAGAATGGCTCTTATAAAAGTACTTGTGTGCGCATTTTTGAATGAATCATTAATTCTTCTTATTTTATATGGAGTGTTTCTACGTTATTTTTTAAAATGTATTAAACCTCAAAGCTGGGGTTTATATGCAATGTTGTTTATGCTGATACCTGTCGGCATATATCTGTGTAATGCATTTTATATGTGGATGAAAGCGCGGTGTACGGAATACATGGTGACAGACAAAGCCGTTTACATTAAATCAGGTGTAATTACAACAACTGTGGAAATGAAACCATATATTGACATTGCTCATGTAAAGGAAATTACCAGTTTTACAGACAAGGTGCTGCATACAGGTACAGTAGCATTTGACTGCTGGAATGATCGCAGCGACAGGGCATTTGCCATAAGAAACATAAGTGAATATGAAAAAGTGTTTGCTTTTATCAATGAACATCAGCAAAAAGCATTCAGAGAATAGGATTTAAGGACTGGAGAATTCCGGTCCTTTTATTTTTGTCACGAAAATCCATATTTATAACGCTATATTTATCAAAAAAATAATAATTAAAGGAGGACGATATTATGGCAAAATTATTAGATCTTGAATTCATTAAGGAGTGGGTTAATATTTCTGATGAGGAATTAATGCAGAGACTTGTAAAGGATGCGGTTGGCTTGCAGGAAGAGGCAATGGCTAACAAGAGAACAGCAACTATTGCCGAAAGAAAAGCTGATAAATCATATACAATGGATATGATAAAGCGGTTTTTCAGGCAATACAATTACCTCAGTCAGTATTTTTCTGACGAAGAGATTGAAACTGCTGTAAAGAATAATATGGGTAAACGAGATCTTACCACTGAGCAGTGGGTTCGCACCATGTCAGAAGAGTGTCCTATAGGAATATTTTTAAGGCATGAAAGAGGCAAATTTACTGAATGCCGTGGCGGCTGGTCCCGTGAAAGACAAGAAATGGGTTCTGTATATCTGGTAGCAAATCAGTATCAGAATGTATCCGGTGCTCATAACGTTACAAGGGAAATCCTCTTGAACAGATGTCCATGGGTAGCAGAATATAAGGTCAGCATTTATGATGTTGATACTTATAATGACTGGATATACTTTGAGAATCCAGACAAAGCAGGATATTCTGCAACCAGTCTTTACGTCCCATTCTCTGCACTGATGGAACATGATTCTGAGAAAATAGTGCAGACTCATCGTGATTACTGGCATCGTTATAATGCCAAATATGATGAGGACACAGAAACTTTTCTCAAAAGTGATTTCGTCAAGGGAATTCTTGAGAAAGTTTCCAAGTAAACAAAAAAAAGAGCTGTACTTATGTATGGCTCTCTTTTTTTTTGCGGTAAATTTACAAAATCCATATACATCCCGTACAAAATAAAACGAGCAGACAGCTCAGAAAGGTTGAAAAATATGGTTAAAAAGAGAAACATTGTATTGGCTGTAGTACTTTCCATTATTACATGCGGCCTGTACGGAATTTACTGGTTTATCTGCCTTAACAATGATGCAAACGCGCTTACACCTGATGATTCTTACACAACAAGTGGAGGAATGGCATTTCTGTTTACATTAATTACATGCGGCATATATTCTTGGTACTGGGCATACAGAATGGGCGCTAAAGTGGACAAGCTCAAGAATGGCGGATCACATACAATACTTTTTGTTATCCTTCAGATTTTTGGTCTGGGAATTGTAAATTATTGTATTCTTCAGGACACCGTTAACGACTATGCTGAAAATTAAACGCTTGTTGGCAGGCGGACTGGCAGTAGCAGCGGGATTTGCTTACTACATGCTGGCCCGCTTTCATTTTGCAGTTCCATGCGTATTCAGGATAATAACAGGGCTTAAGTGTCCCGGCTGCGGAATAACTCATATGCTTATTAACATGGCTCAGATGGATTTTTCAGGTGCATTTGCAGCAAATCCGGCACTATTTATATTACAGCCTGTTATATATTATTTTATTGGGAAAATGTATGTTTGTTGGGTTATGAATAAAAATTGCAAATGGAATAGAATAGAAAATATAGTATTGTATGCAGTAATAATAAGTTTAATCATATTTGGAATAATAAGAAATGTAAAGGGAGTGGTAGTAGTATGAAAGTTGACGAAAAATCTGCAACAACATTACAGTTTATATTAATAGTATTAATTTTGTTCGCATCATGGCAAATGCAGTATAATTTCGCTGCCATTGTTTTGAGGCTGACAGGATTATTTGCTTACACAAGAGTCTGCATAAATAATGAATGTGTATCGAAATTAAAAATGATACTTGTCTGTACGGATTTTGTTTTAATGGTGCTTTGTACAGGAAATATAGTCATAATAAATAACGTATGCAGACAAATGAAAACAAGTTTTATGATGGCAAAACATTTGCTGGCAGATATTGATGCCGCAATAATAATTACAATGGCCGGATTGCTTATAAGAAATTTGGCAAAGAGATATAAAGAAAAGGAAGCGTGAACGAATTGCTTTCTTTTTTTTGTGCATAAAATATTATTTGTTCACAAGTGATTTAGTGTATTAAGTTAGCTTCAGTTCCTGTAAGAGATAGGTAGAGACGAAGACAATAGTAGTAAGGATATATTTTTATTTATTCGCATAATTTCGATTATGCGAATAAATATATATCCTAAGTACTATATATGGGGTTTTTGGCTTAATTTACTTCTATATATAGTATATTGTAAATCATTGCACTCTACATCATGTATTGTAAAAAATGAGATTTCTTGTTATAATTACTTTATAAAAACAGATTACATTTATGGAGGAAATTATATGGCCCGCGAATATAAAGACCAGAAAAATGCTGAAACTGAAGCAAAGATATACAATTTAAAATTGATACTGCCTGATTTCTGTGCAGGCTATATCAGATCAATAGCTGGTTACACAAAGCCTTTAACACAGTTAGCCTACTTACAGCGTATACAGTTTTTCCTGATGTGGCTGCTCGATTACAATGTTTACTTTAACAAGAAATATGATTCAATCGAGCAGTTTACAGTTCAAGTTTAGACAGGCTCAAAAAGGCTGATTTTGAGGAATTTCTAAATCATATACAGAAATATGGTGCAGTTTCAAAGGAAGAACTTGATGCCAGAATGCAAACCGGCAAATATATTGTGCCATCAAAGTCATCTACCAGAAACAATTATTTAAGCGCTCTCCGTTCTCTATACAATTATTTTCTTGAGAATGATATCGTAGACAAGGCTCCTGTTCTTAAAATCAGACAGAAAAAGGTCGATAAAACTATTCCCATTGCCCTTACAGCAGACAGGCTGAATCAATATATGACACAATTCTTGGCGGTTCAGAACAAATTAGTGCAAAGCAGGAAGCTTCAAGGATAATTACGTCAGCAAGAGATCTTGCTATCTACACTCTCGCACTGCATACCGGAATACGTGTATCAGAGCTTGTTTCTCTCGACGTGCACGACATTAATACTGATGAACATTGTTTCAAAATTATCAGAAAACGTGGAAATGAAGATATTGTTTACTTTGACAATACAACTGAGAATGTGCTTTTGGACTGGCTCGATGTACGTAAAAATATGAAGGAGACACTTGGTATTGCGGATGATGAAGATGCGCTTTTTGTGTCAACAAAAGGCGTAAAGAAAGGCACAAGATTGTCTGTGCGAAGTGTTGAAATAATGGTAAAAAAATACGCAAAGATTGCAGCTCCTGAAGTGACAAATTTTCATGCGCATTCTCTCAGAAGCTCATGCGCCACAAAAGTATATGATAAAGTCTTGATTTAGTATACACGCAGAGCGTACTGGGACATGCAAATATCAGTACTACCATGAGATATGTAAAAAATGATGAAAAGAAGAAGAAAAAAAATAGAACGCTTCTTGACAATTAATAATGAATAAAAAATACAGCAGTATCATATTTAATTATGATACTGCTTTTTATTAATAAATAAATTTTTTTCTTTGCTATATGAGGTTATCTGTGTAGTTCTGTTATCCTTTTCAATTACAATACATTTTAATGCACTTAACGTGAATACGTTAATATCTGATAAAATGTAAACAAGTTTAGCAGCATCATGATCCATTGTTCCCATACAGATGATATTATCACAAAAATCAATAATATTCAGTGCGTCATTAATTTGGTTAAACGATTGGATCATAATATCAATTTCACAATCGTTTTCTGTGATAGCTTTAACCTTATCCTTAAGGTCTGGAATATAAAGATACTGAAATTCATCAAGGACAAATCTTACTTTATTACCACTCTCCTGCTTTTTTCTGCACACATTCATGGCCTGATCCACAAACGCTGATGCGATAAATGTATAAATAAAAGAATTAATTATATCATTCAGATTTTCATTAATAACTACGATTGTATCTTCCTTATATATATCCTCAAATCAATTGCATCTGTAAAAGAGTTATCATCGTTCAAAATATCATATTTATCAATTAATTTTAGACACATAATATCGGTATTTAATCCATAAAAGAGTTTGTCTAAAAAGGATGGACTGCAAATCTCTTTCACATGTGAATATATTTTGCCTGCTTCGCTGTCAGCATTAATTTTATCAAATCCGTTTTGACAGATGAATGATGAATGAAATAAACTGTCTAGTTCTGCAAGATTTCTCATGCTCCAGTCATTTTTATATTCTTCACAGATATGCAGAATAAGCGCTGCCAGTAATTCTTCTTTAAGATACTTGATAACAGAAAATCCTTTTTCACTTGTCAATGATGTTGAATCCAACATAATTTGTGCCAGTTCCATAGCATCCTGTGTATCTTCAATGTATCTCAGTGGATTGTAATGAAATGAATTATTTTTGTCGTTAAAATTAAAATATTTTATTTTATGGGAATGATTACGACGAATATTCTTATTTGGAACAGAAAAACCATTCTCAAACATTCCAGTAACAATATAAGAGGTTCCCAGCTTTGCATTGCATAATACAGGTTTTGTATATCCTGCCGTTTTTCCCATACCTGCACTGCCTATTACAATATTACATTTTGCTTTTGGAATGTCATAATATTGATAATTCGGCAGCTTGTGATGTGTAAATATATTCTTCATGTTTATTTATTTCCTCCAAGATGGTAGTATTTTTCTACAATAAAGATGGATTCTAATAAATGAACGCATAAAATCAATCATTTTTCTTTCTTTCAGCCAACACAGATTTTATCCCTTCTTCTCTTATTTTTAATCACAATTTTTCACCATATATATAATTCCTGCACTTGCAAGCATCAGACATCCAGCTGTTGATGTACAAACTTTTTCAACTAAATTTGTCTCAGTAAATGCACTTATAAAATCGCTAATACCTGATATTAAAAATAAACCCATTAACAAATCATCACTTGACAGTATTCCGTTTCGTCTGTAAAAATCAGCTGCATCTTTGTCAAAATGTCTGCTGGTGATATATTTTTTATATGTCATATAAAAAATTAAAATGCTGCACACCAATGAAAACATTGCTACTCTCCTATAATTTAAAATATTCTTTAAATGCCAGTATTACAAACAATATCGTTATAACAATCATTCCAATCTGTTCATAGGTAGGAAGATTTTCCTGCTGTCTTTTATGCAGTTTGTATATATTGAATATTATTATTACTGCCGCTATTACAATTAAAATTATCATTATTATTTTCTCCTGTTATTTTTCATACAATAAAGATGGATTCTGGTAAACGACAGGCAATATTGCTTGCTGTAAACAAAACCCATCTTCATATAAAGGAGGATTTTACATGAAAACACAATTATTTAACCAAAATACTATAACAATTATACCGCAGGCAAGTGACAATACTGTGTGTTTTGCAAACGAAAAATACATGAATACTTTGTTTACAGGATTTTCTGATAAAAATGCAAGAGCATTTATTGTTACTGACAATGAAATGCAATCAGATACTGAAGCTGTATACATAACACCAGGGACAATAACCAGCATGAAATTTAATCCGGTAAAATATCTGAAGTCAGAAATGGACATTGTAACATTCTGCATGGGGCTTATAAAACAGAGCGATTCTGAAATATCTGATGCAATTAAGGCAAATGAAAATATGTATGCAAAATTAAAAAGATCGCGCAAAGCTGCTGCATTTGCCCTTGCTACTGCTATTATCTGTATAAAAATCTTTAACAAAAGCACTGGTGATGCTAATTTGTTAAAAGCATTTGACCTTATAAAGGAATGTAAGGACGATGAACATATGCTGCTTGAATATGTGCAGGAAGCTGAAAACATAAAAGAAAGCAGCTCAGTGTCATATTACTGGTCATTGTTTATGGAGCTCTGTGACAATAATGTTAACACTTACAAAAAGATTATGAATGAAATCTGCCTTGGAACAGAATGTTATTTAAACCAGCATATTACAAATATTCTATCAACAGATAATGGATTAGTAGATAATTTTACATCTAAACCTCAGGAAAAAATGATTATTATGGCAGCATCTAATCATGGACATGAATTACTGGATAATAAAACATGGCAGATATTTATATTCATGTATAGCTACTGCATAAAAGCCGCACTAACAAGAGCTTTTCTGCCGGAAAAGGTTTATATTGTATTCAATGAAAGCTGGAACTATATAGATGCTTTATATTATATTTTGCATCCTGAACTCAGTGGCATAAAGACAAAAATCTGCACAAACTTAATTGTCAGGAATTTTCAGGATATAAAACATGTTTTTGGTTTAAAATGGGGATATGTTAAAGATAGATTTAATATCCAGCTTATATGTAAAAATAATATTCCTGACAAGAATACTATTGCACTGCTTAAAGAGGTAATTCTTAAATTTTCAGGAGTCAAAAATAAAATACCATACAGGATAATAAAACTGATGGAAGTAATAAAATCGGCTGAGAAAAATCCTGATACAATTTATGGTCTGCTTATTGAACAGAATAAAGGTATTCATTTTGGAGACAGCGCAAAGCCTGAAATAAAAATGATATAGTAAAAAAAAGAGAGACAGTAAATGTCCCTCTTTTTTTTGTTTACGCAATAACTTTAAGTCCTTCTGCTGCCATTGTCTTAACAACAGGACTTATATCTTCAAATTCGGACATATCAGAAAGAACTGCGACTAAAAGGTCATGACCTTTGCAGTTATAGTTTCTTATAAGACTGTTCGGAACCTTGCCAAAATACCCGTTACAGGTTCTGGATTTCTTGCAGTTCATGAACCACTTTTTGATACAGTTAAACTCTTCCTTATTGAAGAATGTCTGTGCATCAAAGGTAAGGTCTAATTCTTTCTCAAGTTTAGTGATGCTGATTTTTCTGAGACCAGTATTCTCCATAAACTCAAAGAAAGGAGTTTCTGCTGTTTCCTTTTTACGAATTCTGATAACAGTTTTCTTCTGAATATAATTCTCACTGTATTCAGGCTCCTCAGGATAACCAAAAATCCTTTTCAGATGATTAATGGTTTCCCATGAAAACAGCTGGCCAGACTCATTCCAGAATGCGTCAACAATAACATCATTACTGTCGCATAAATCAACAGCGTAATTTGTCCACTTTCTCATGCGAGTATACATTTTACCAAGCTGTGTTGTGAGTCCCGGTACTTTTTCTGAGCCAGCTCAGCAGAATATTTAACGCACCATTCAGTTGCAAATATTCTGATAAATTTCTGCAAGTGGCTAAAATAAAACTTGTTTATCTCAGGTAGCTCTGCAAGTTCGTCTATCGTCAGCGGAATGTCATTTGGCCCGTCAAATGCCTTTGGAATATCCGGCAGGTCAAATGGATAAATTGTTTTGAAACGTTTTCTAAGATATGACATCAAAGAAGCGGTATACTCCTCTTTTGTCACGTCATTATAAATAAAACGCATTTCTGTAGCACCATAGATGCCGTAGTGTCTGTAGACGAAGTTATCAAAGCGATTTTGAAATAGCTCCTTTCTATTAAAAGATCAAAGCAGGCATTTGATTTTTCCATATCACCTGCAAGATTATAATTGGCCATAAAGCGGTATATAACCATTGTTTTATACCACTCTTCTCTGCCCTCTTTTGAAAATCCTTTATTATTCATAAATTTTCCTCCTTTATTTTTTTTAATATGAATTAATAAACTACGGAATAGATATGGAGTTTTCTTGTAAATAACGTATTCGTAAACAAAATCCATCTTTATTAGGTAGACATAAAACAAATTTAAAGGAGGAAAATATTATGTTTTTACTTATTGACGGATCATCGTTGTTAACAACTAATTTCATGGGAAATCTTCCGCCTGAGATTAAGTTTTGTAAGGATGATGACAAATACGACAGATATGCAGACAAAATCCTGCATACATCAAATGGAATATACACAAATGGTGTGTATTCAACACTCATGGATATTATGAATATCATCCGTATTCATAGACCTGAGTATATGGCTGTTGCATTTGATAAAACTAGAGACACATTCAGACGTAAACTGTACCCTGAATATAAGGCGCAGAGAAAACCTAAACCAGAGTGTCTCAACAGCAGTTTGTAACGTTAAAGGCCATTCTCAATGAACTTGGCATCATGGTTCTTGAAAGTGGGGATTATGAGGCTGATGACTTAATAGGTTCTGTTGCCAGTCACTTTGAAAATCCGTTTATGAAGATAAAAATCCTTACAAAGGATCATGATTATCTTCAGCTCAAAACAGATAACATTGATGTCTGGATTATGCAGACTTCTGCTGATACCGCTGAGCGAATGCGCATTAAGTACGACATCAGAAAAGTTGAAGAATGGCAGTATGTGGCTGCAAGAAAGTCATATTCAGAAGATGACTGTCTTCCATGCAAAGCAATTAACTTCACTAATGACATCATTAAAGGCGAGCATGGCGTTGACTCAACGTTGATTGCAGATCTTAAAGGACTCATGGGTGATTCTTCCGATAACATTCCCGGAGTCAGAGGACTTGGACCAAAAGCGGCTGTACCACTGCTTGATTTTTATGGTTCAATAGAGAATATCTATGCAGCTATAGATAATGTGAAAATGATGCTACCAGGGAAAAAACGCTGGCAAAGAAGTGGAAAGACGAACTTGGCGTCAACAGATCTCCAATGAAGGTACTGAAAGATAATCGTCAGATGGCGTTTGTTTCAAGATATCTGGCAACAATTCAGACTGACCTGATGATACCGGCAGACTTAAATGCATATGCATATAGTATTGATAGCAATACATATGAAAACATATGCAGACGCTATGAGTTTGTATCGCTAATAGAGACTCCCGCGTAAACAGTCAGGCTTTAGATATTAATTATCTAAAGCCTTTTTTTTGCCGTTTATTTGTAAAACTCATATTTATAATAAATCCAAGTGGATTAACAAAAATAGAAAGGAACTTTGATAAATATGGCAAAAGAAAACTTTGTACTGCTCATGGGACAGTTGAGAAATGAACCTAAATTTGCAACAGATCCGGTATCTGGTGTAGAATCAGCTTTATTTCAGTTGTGGGTAGTCAGGAGAAATCCAAATGATGAGGCTGGCAATATATCTCCAAAATGGGATAAGCCGCTCATATCAACAACAGAACCATCACTGGTTCGCAAGATTAAGGAATTTAAGTTACACGATATTATAGAAATTGAGGGCATTTTCAGAACGCAGAATGCAATGAGACGAAAGATTTGTCCAGAATGCAATACTGCTGTCTTAATTCCGACACCAGTATCTACAATTTATCCTACATATGTAGATATGGTAACACACTTGAATAATGATACAGAAGGTTTCCAGTATTTATATACACGCGCAGAACATTCAAATCATGCAAAGGTAATTGGCAGGGTGTGTACACCGACAGACAAGATTCTTCACGGAGAGACGGATCATGGAGATTTGTACGCAAGATATCAGCTGGCAGTAAACCGTAAACTGTTTGTAAAAGATTCAATAGATGAAGAAGATCATACAGATTATCCGTTTGTGTACAGTTATGGAGATGTAGCTGATAAGGATTTGACTATTTTAAAACAGGGAACTCTTATATATCTTGACGGATATCTGCATACAATGGTATTTGAAGACGAAGCTGAATGCAGTGAGTGTCATAACATTTTCCCATTCAAATATCAGCGAATGAACCTTACTCCGTACTCTACTGAATATTTAAGGGATTATGATGAACTTACTCCATCAACACATTCTGATATTTCAAAGGTTGATGAGGGAATGGAACCAAATCAGGAATAGTTTATATTCCAATGAAAGGAGGAAAAATAATAATGCAGGAAATAGAAAAGAAATGGGTTGCCATAATGATGCTGTTCATGGGAGCAGGATATGTCATTGGCGCACTGGTAAAGTTTATACTTAAGAAATTGATTGTGTCAGAAGTATTTGCAGCACTGATTAATTTAATCATTCCATTATTTATGGTGATTGCGATTTTTGTTTTTCTTTACGTTTATCACAAATATCAGCAGCAATAAAAATAAGAAGGATATTGGCCCCTGCCAGTACCCTTCTTATTAATTGGTTTGTGAATATATGTATTTTTGTAAGAACTGTATGCCGTTTGCTAATCGCTCTGACCGATGACGTTACATGAGCAAATGCACCAGTAATAGCTGTTATAATCGACAACTTCGATTGGCTTATTTATCTGGCTAAGTCGAACCTCTTTATTTTCTATTAACTATTATGTAGAAATTTCTAGCTTTTCTAGTATTACTATAGCTGATACCGCATTAAATGTCAAGTTAATTTTCAAAATATAGTGATATTTTTATAAAAAAAACTATATCTTGTGTCAATATACAAAGTTAACAAAAAAAAAAGAGCATTCCTTTAATGAAATACTCTTAATTTTTACTATTCAGTTTTTAATTTTTCGAGAGAATACCGTACTCTTTCATGAGCTCAAGGCGATATTTCTCATCATGTGTGATACGCTTAATATCGTCATTGCGTTCATCAGCAACAAGACATTTAAGCAATTTGAATGCCATATCACTTCCTTCTTTCAGGCCCTGTTTCTTACCTTCAGCAATACCTTCGTGACGACTAACTTTTGTCATTCTTTCAGCTACAACATCCATGGTAATATCTCCTTTCCTATCAGAGTCAGGTGAACTACTTGGCTACAAGTAACCGAGCTTCCTGCTTCAAACCACTACTGCCTGTTAACATATATACCATGTTAGCAGGTCTTACACAGTGTCCACAGGCGTTAGGTTCCGGCAGTTCCTGCCGTACCATTGTATATATCAACGAGTAAACATATTAGGCTGCTGACATTAACAGTCTTAATCCTTCTCTTTTAATATTGATAGCTGCATTATGATCACGATCCATAACAAGACCGCAGCTGCAACGCATTGTCGATTATGTGTATCTTTCATTTCAAGATGAATGGTACCGCACCTGTGGCATAACTGACTTGATGGATACCACTTACTGACTTTTACGAAAATCTTGCCACGCTCAGATAGTTTATACTCCAGCATTGTAAGGAACATGCCGTTTCCATTGTCCATAGTGGCCTTTCCGTTACCAAATCCCTTGTTAGACATGGCCCTCATGTAAGGGTCTCTACGCATACAACGTCATACTGATTGGCTATCTCAGTTGATATTTTATGCAGATTGTCAAGGCGCTGATTGGCTATGTGACGCTGGACCTTATTAACTTTCTGTAACTGCTTCATATAGTTCTTGGACTTGGTTTCACCTTTACGAGAGCCTACCATGCGAGACAGTTTACGCTGTGCTTTGGCAAGCTTTTCATGACTTTCACGGTAATATTTATGCTCTGTTCCAACGTTCCCGTTGTCGTCAACATATAAACCGTTTGATGCGTAATCCAGTCCTATGGCATTGGCTGTATCTGGTACATAGGTACATACTGGGGCCTCATACTCAAACAGGATCGAAACATAAAACTTTCCATCACTATCTTGTGAAACTGTAGCCGATTTAATAATCCAGTCAGCTTCCGGCTGACGATGGATTTTAGCCTTTACGATGCCAGCTTTAGGTAATTTAATACCGTTTTCAAATAACCTGATAGTGGTTCCCTGATTGTTTGTTGTATAGGACTTTCTGCTGTGTTTCGCCGACTTGAACTTTGGAAACCCGGTTTTCTTTTTACGGGTTTTATCAAAATGATTCTTAAACGCCTTTTGCAGATCGAGCTGTTTATTAGCCAGTGCGAGACTGTCAACCTCTTTAAGATACGGATATTCCTTTTTATACTTGGCAGGAGTTACTGTGGCAAACTTGCCAGTCTGTTTATAACTCTCTATCTTTTCAGCGAGCATGAGATTATATACCTTGCGACAGCAGCCGAATGTCTTCATAAACAGCTCACGTTGTTCAGTTGTAGGATATAAACGGTATTTAAAAGCTCTATTCATAACTGACAGTTTTTTTTGCCTTTCTATATATTTAAGGATATTTTCCTCTGACGTTATTGTCGCCTCTTACATATGGTATAACAAAAAATGTAAATAAATGCCAGTGTTTATAAATATTTAATATATACAAATAATTGTAAAAAAAATAAGGACTTTCATCTCGGATACAAGTAACCGAGAATTCCCGTCCTTAGATCTTTAAAAATAAATACTTACAAAAAATAAGGCACCATGAAGGCACCTTATTTTAATTTTACATCCAGTCAGTGATTTCATCCGGAATGTTCTGCCATTTAGATTTATCACCAGCATCAGCAGGCTTTAAGTCTGTAACCTGAACCTGTAAAGTACGATACTCTTTACGAGGTATTGCTTCACGATCAGGCACATAGACATTCTCATTAAGTGTTCCAAGAACAGACACTTTGAGAGGACAGCCCATTTTCTTGTACTCTTCTGCTCCACCGAACCAGATGAGCTGAAAGCCATTTGCAAACAGTTTTACATGCTGCTTATTAGCTCCCATGAACTGATAATAATCAACGCCTTCAGCTCTGTAACGCTTTTTGCCAACGATGTCAATATCATCAATTCTGAAGACAATCTCAGGATTGCCTTCACCGAACGGCTGGTATTTCTCAGTCTCTTCAAACATCTTACGGAGATTTACAACTCTGCATTCCTTGTCATAAAGGATTATGTCAGACTGTTCTTCCGCAGGAGCTTCAGGGGTAAGGTCATTAACAGCTTTGATAAAATTATTGATTTTATCTCTTGTTAATGTAATACCACAGGCACCCGGATGTCCGCCGTACTTCTCAATGAACTCATTGCTCTGATCAAGTATCTCTTTGAGATTTGCCCAGTAACGAGAACGACCTGAACCCTTTAAGATATTATCATCAATCGTAGGACTGACAACAATACTTGGGCGGCGGTACTTTTCTGTAAGCTTGCCAGCCGTAAGTCCATTGATTCCAGCAGAACCGTCTTCATCAACAAAAACAATGAAACGCTCATTTTGCAGGTTATTGGTGTTGATATAATCAACCGCTCTGGCAAAAGCCTCTTCTGCAAGTTTCTTACGTTCCTCATTTTTATCTTTGATAGTCTGGCAGTTGTTTTCAATAGACTCATCATGCACACCCATATAAGATGTTGCATCAGAGACTTCTGCTGAACCGCCATCATCCAGACGGCCGTATGCATTGAACATTGGGCACAGGAAAAATGCCATCTGAGGTGCAGTTATGCGGTCAAGCATGTTTGCATCCTTAAGCAGCTCCATCATTCCTGTTGACGCTCTGCCTGCAAGCGCATTTTTGATGCCGGCCTTTACAATACGTCTGTTTTCTCCTGTGAGGGAAACAACATCGGCAATTGTACCAATGGCAGCATATACACTTGTTACTGCATGGAACTTTTCTTTAGCTCCATCGCTAAGCCATGGACATGTACTCACAATTGAATTTGCGAATATGTACATGAGTCCAGCACCACAGTAATCTACGAAATCTGCACCAGTTACATGCGGATCACAAAGAACATCTGCATCAGGAAGTACTACTTCTTTCTGGTCATTCACGAATTTCTCATGATGGTCCAGAATAATCACTTTCATTCCTAATTCTTTTGCTCTCTTTACGGGCTCAATGGCAGCAATACCATTATCTGCAAGAATAAGAACTTTACATCCCCATTCTGCATAAGCTTCCACATGGCGAACCTGTACACCATAACCGTCTGAGAAACGTCTAGGAACAACTACTTTCACAGAGTCTGTTATTCCAAGGATGCTGGCAAGGTTACGTGCAATGTTTGCACAATTGACACCATCACCATCGTAATCTGTGTGAAATACTATCGTTTCACGTTTGATAGCAGCATTTGTGAATACAACAATTGCTTCCTGCATGTTGTTGATGTGATAAACTTTTACATCATTTAGAAGCTCCTGCTCACTCATGCCTGTCCTTTCTTTTACTATCTCAGAAATGTGTTCTGGGATAGCACTTCTCTTTAACCACTTATTAGCCATAACATTTTTCCTCCTTTTTTTATTTAATTAATATGACTATAATAAATATGAGTTTTAGAAAAGTTTCAGCAAAAAAAAAGAACTGCTAAAAATGCAGTTCTCAAATTAAATGCTGATTTAATTATCAATATCCTCTGGTTCTTCATACCTGTCATCAATACCATCATGGTCTTCATCTCTGAAGCCTGTAATCCTGTCGTCAACGCCGTCATTGTCTTTGTCAATAATATCCTGAGTCTTGCTGTGTTCCATAACATACTTTTCGCCAAGAGTAATATAATTTCTCTGAAGCCTGTAATAAAGTTCATTCTCCTCCTGGGTATTGTCGCTTATCATCATGCCAAGTTTTTCCATTTCCTTTTCCTCTTTATATTTCAGTGCTTCAGCTTCAGCAATCTTTAAACGCTTGTTTAAGTCATCAATTGCTGTTTTTGTGACTCAATAATCTGATCCTTTTTAGCAGCCTGTTTCTGAACATTCTTATATTTCTTAACATCAGCAGTCGCTACGTCTCTCTGTACTCTCACCTTTTCATATTCAGGATTTACCCTTTCACGGTATTCTTTAGCTGACTCTCTTTTTTCAACCGGTGGCAGTTCGGCACCTACACTCTGAGTAAGTATCGCCCTTGCTTGCTTGATACTCTGATAGTTAACATTCTGCTGGCTGACACCGCGTTCGTAACCAACTGTTTTTGCATATTCAGTCTGAAGCTGCGCACAGCCTTTCTTTCCATCAACATAATGACAAAATTTCAGCGTATTCTCATTATTTTTATTCTTACACATTGGAACCACTATTGCATGGATATGCGGTGAGCTTTCGTCCATATGCAAAACCGCATTGATAACATTTTCTTTACCGAATTTGTTCTGCAAAAATTCAATAGTGTTGTCCTGCCATTTTTGAAATTCATCCGGATTAGCAGGATAACGATCTCCCATTTCAGTTATATTCATCTGACCGGGATAATGAGCTATGGCTTCTGCGGCAAGAATTGCATCTGACCGTACCTTTCTGCCATTTGCAAACCTTAAGTTTTCCTTATTAAATGCTGATTCTGAAATATTCCATCCGTCATCTGTGAACTCCTGTTCTGTTATCTTTTCTACAACCTTTCTATAAAAGTCATCGTTTGCACTGCCAATGAGAGTCTTATTATGTATGATTTTGTTTTTGTCTATATGCTTACCGGTGAGGTCTCCTTCTTTTCGTTCATTATGTAATTCTGTTCTCTGTATAGTTGTTTTTGAATGAATTGGTACAATTCTAATAGAAGCTGTTCCACCCATTTTTATCACCTCTTTAATTATCCTTTTTTAATGTGATACAAATATGGATTTTAGACAAATTTAAAAGAAGTAGATAAAAATCTACTACTATTTTAAAAGTAGTAGCGTGTATACTACTATTTTTCTTTACCCTTCTTCTAGGCATCTTTCTCGTCAACACCTATCCGTCAGCAATTACTTCTCAGCAGTTGATGTTTTTTAATCTTTTCTGTCCCAAATTACTTCCCTGATAAGAAAGTTCCCTGACTTATTATTTTGACAGTCCCCTGCCTAAGCCCTCTTGTAAAATAATAAGTTTGGTATTAAGTTAACTTCCCAAAAGTTAATATTTAACACGCCTCTCTCCGCAACAATCCTCTTGTTACCAGTATCTTTCCACACAAAACCCCTTTAATCCCTTGTTTTTCCTTAACTCCTAGTGTTTACAGTGTTTTTCGTGTGCAATTAACTCGTAACAAAATATCTTCTTGCCAGATTTCCCCTAGCATTTATTCTGATTACACTTATCTCCTGCCAATAATCCCTTAACCAATGCCTGTTTCCCAGTAATAATCCTTAACAAGTCATTTCTCACTAATAAATACTGCTTCCGCGTGTTAACAAATACCCTCGCAGCAAGTTATTTAGTATCATATATTCTTGATACCATATATTTTCAAAAAGTATTATATATATACTAATACCGTTTACAGTTATTTAGTATCATATATGTTTAATACCAAGCTCACTGCTGCCAAATATCCCTGAAAAGTATTACATATTACTAATACCATTTGTCACAAATTAGTATCATGTATTACTAATACCGCCAGCAAATATTCTCATAACAAGCTATTTAGTATCACACATGATTGATACCATATATTTTTAAAAAGTATTACAATATACTAATACTGTTTGCAATCAATTGGTATCATATATATATTGATACCAATTTCTTCCTATCAAAATAGTATCACACATGTCTGATACCAGACTGACTTAAAAGTATTATGTATATACTAATACTGTTTGCAATTAATTGGTATCACATATTCTTGATACCAAGTTATCCCTGAAAAGTATTACATATTAGTAATACCATTTTGCCAGCAATTAGTATCATGTATATAGTAATACCGTTAACAAGCTATCTTGTCAGCAAATAATTTAGTATCACATATTGCTGATACCAAACACCTTTAAAAAGTATCACATATATACTAATACCGTTTGCAATCATTTAGTATCATACATACCTGATACCAATTATCCTGCTGATAATCATTCTTTAAAAAGTATCATATATTAGTAATACCATTCGCCAACAATTAGTATCATATATTAGTAATACCGTTTACAGCTATCTGGTATCACATATATATTGATACCAGTTTCTTCCTATTAAAATAGTATTACATATATGCTGATACTAATTTTCTTTATATTAGTACCCTTGTCAGCAAATAATTTAGTATCATATATTGCTGATACCATATATTTTCAAAAAGTATCACATATACACTAATACTGTTTACAATCATTCAGTATCATACATATTTAATACCATTTATCCTGCTGACAGTTGTTCCTTAAAAAGTATCATATGTTGGCAATACCATTCGTCAGCAATTAGTATCATACATAACTAATACTGTCCATAATAATCCGGTATTATATATTACTGATACCAATAATACTGCCCACCCTTGTCAGCAAGTTAATTAGTATCATATATTCTTGATACCATTTAATTGTAAACAGTATTGCTTATTGCTGATACTATATGCAGTTATCTGGTATCATAATTCTTGATACCAGTCTTTCTTGCTGACAGATAATCCTGTCAATAAACATAAAAAAAAGAGTATCAGTCTGTAACCAATACTCTCCTCACAATTATTCCGCTAAAAATCCTTTTACGTAATCCTCAACCCCCGCTTCCGGTTCGCTGTTGCAGACACCATAGAGCTGCTTAAGGAATATCTGTTTTTATATGTAACAAATTCTACTGTATACCGCTTGTTGTTATACACAAATGAATATATAGCACAGGAATCTTTGTTGATTTTATTCGCATATTCGGCAACACAGTTGTGCATTTCGCTGCCTTCTCGAACAAGTCTCCTTTTAGATTTAATCCATTCCATATCATCTGGCAGCAGCTTTGCAAGACGATTAAACTTTGAATTCTTGGGAACCTTTACATTTGGAGTGTTTTTAGCCGTAAGCTCCTTCGCCAGATCATCATGCGCATCATTAACCTTCTTTTCAGATGTAAACATGATTGAAATCTTTCTGTGCAGCATTTCTGACATATCAATATAATCATAAATAATTGGGTCTATGTCAGCACCAACTTGCTTTTGAATGATTTCAGATAAAAATCTTTTAACAACATAACGTCTTGAATCCACTCTTTTTATTTCCGGATCAATGTAAATTCTCTTGGCATGAACACAGTAGGTTTTCATGAATTCTTCAAAACTCATATATTTGTTTGCTAGCAGAAAGTTTCTGCTTTTTTCATTAACAAGTGGCAGGGCCTGCATAATGAGATACCCAAGGCGCAGGTCACATCTGCTCCAGTCGATAAAGCCTGCATTTTTATAATGGGCATTCATTACTTCATTAAGAGTGTGCCCAGCAGTAATCTCGTTGCAAGTGAATGCTGGTAGCAGGTCATAATCCATAACAGAATATGCCATAATGTCTTTCCACACACATTCTTTTGCATCTTTAATACGCTGAAAGAACCACGATAATATAGTTCCTATAAGGCCGCATCCCTTTCTGACATCATTGTTAATTGTATGAAAACCGGCTGGTACCCATTTTCCTGATGGAATCTGCATAAGAACGCTATAATCATTCGTAAACAGATATGTTCTGTCCAATTTAGCGCGTCCATCATGTCGGCACGAATATAATGGTTCATCTCCATAATTGTAGTCATCCCGCGAATGTGCATTATATATGGCAGTGCTTTCGTATTTTCTAAACGTTAAGAATATTCCTGAGAAAGTAATCTTCCATGAAAACTTTATGGCTGGCTCATTAACAGACACAATATTTTCGCTGCCAAATTCCGCGCAGTCAAGCTTAGTACATGTATTAAAGATCGGCTCGACAAACTCAGTGTTAGTAAGATTTATACGTCCACTGCTGTAACCGTTACCCAGCTTGTTACTGATGAAATATAAGGATGTATCATCTCTTTCCATAATACTGTCAATAAGATCCTTAAAGCCCGGATAATATTTGAAAGCAATTTCTGCTGCCACAATATCCCTGTTAAAAACATTATTCTCAATCATCTGTTCGTACTGGATCCACTTTTCGTCAGTAATGCCTGCTTTAATATAACACCGTGCCCTCGCTTCCATGCCACCGTTAACCATCTGAGACGTAAGCCGTATAATCCTTAAGATTTCATCCATGTCTTTAGAACATGTGCCTTCTTCAATTAATACCAGCGCAAGTCCTATGCCAGAATTTACTTTTATAAATTTATACATAAAGTCACTGTAATCACTGAATTCATCAGAAACTCCTAAAAAGTCCTTACTCGACTTGCAATCAGAATAATCGTTGCAAAGAATATTTTCACGTATATAATCAAGGATATGTGTCATATCATCCTTGTTGAATAAGTACTGGTCATCCTTTTTCGCAGAATATATCCTATAAGCAAATGCCTGCCAGTAATCATCCATGACATAATACCTGCAGCCATGAAATTTTTCTTTCATGTAAGTACAGAGTTCATGTGTCCGCTGCCAGTCTCCTGTTATCGCATATACATGCTTGAGAGAAAATGCATCCTGGCAAAAAGCATCCCAGTCATCAAGTATTTCCGGGCAGTCTTTGAACCAAAACATCCAGCGGAATAATGATTCAGCTGCTCAATTGTAAACGACTCATCCATGAGCTTTTCCACAAATTCTTTTGGCAGTAGTTTTTCTGCTCTTTTAATCAGTTTCTCCTGACCTTTTCTCAAAATAATACTCTCCTTTCATTTTTCACCGCCAGTAACAAAAAGGAGCCTCATAAAAGGCTCCTCTTTGCAATAAACCTGTTAATCATCAACTTCATCAAACTCTGACTCGTCGTCAGCACAATCTTCGCAGCGATCATAGTTGTTACAGTCGCCATCGCAGAGATCATCTTCTCCCTTTGCTTCCTCAATAATGTTGTAGAAATTAATCAGAGGTTCCACACCAATCTGCATGCTTAAGTTATTAAGCGTATCAAGTATTCCCTCGGCAACAATGCTAATTGGCACGCGTGTAATATCATCAGCAGTAATGCCGGAAAACAAATCGTCACCGTCATCAATGTAATGTAATGGGACTGCCGAAGTAGTTCTGTTGCCATCTTCATCAACAGCATAAACACCTAAACATGTAAGCGTCTTGTCAACGTCGTTGACATCTTCAAAACGAAATCTCTTTGCCCAGATCTGATTAACAATAGCATTGACATCATTATCATAAGCATCCGCAATTTTTCCTCCCAATGTGAAGCCATGTGCATGGCAGTCTGCGAAGCAGTATATGAAGCCATCATGACAAGAAGTCCAAGAAACGGTGACTTTGTATTCAGCTCATTCCAGTTAACAAACTCATGTTTAAAACTGATATCCTTGCAGTCAGGAATGTCATATAAGAAATCATTATTGTCCTCATCAACTGTAATAAAATATAACTTGCGGCACTTATTGCAGAATTCTTTCTGGCTCTTGGCATCTTCGTATCTGACTCCCGCGATGCGTCTTATAAGAGTTCTTAAATACTCTGCTGCATAATAATCCTTAACCATTGTGACAATATCAGCATATTCATCGCTGTCTGTCGGTTCAATACAGTCCTCAAG
>ERZ859980.621-NODE-621-length-20755-cov-2.008213_pt1 | contig 20755 bp, 24 predicted proteins | sample MGYA00509984_ERZ859980 | MGnify/ENA primary metagenome ERZ859980 (study PRJEB30046, sample SAMN00715173) | human gut metagenome | study: EMG produced TPA metagenomics assembly of the A metagenome-wide association study of gut microbiota in type 2... | reverse complement strand
CTGGATGGTATCATAAGAACTCGGAGGAGTAAGGAGCCATTTTTCGCGGAAAAATGAGCGGATTACGAATGCGGTCCAGATTGTGAGGGTGCGAAGCACGGAACAATCTGGATGGTATCATGACTTAACCTGGAAAACTTGACAAAAGGAAGAAACAATGAAGAGAGTCTTTTTAATTGTATTGGACAGCTTCGGTATCGGACAGATGCCGGATGCCGCAGCTTACGGTGACATCAATGTAAATACACTGGGGAGCGTGTCAAAGAGCCCTTTTTTTCATATGGAAAATATGAAAAACATGGGTTTGTTTAATATTGACGGCGTGGAAGTGGGAGAGAAAACAGACCATCCCACCGCAGCTTACGCCCGCATGACGGAGCGTTCCCGCGGAAAGGATACGACCATCGGGCACTGGGAGATCGCAGGTATCTATTCTCCCAAGCCACTGCCTACCTATCCGGACGGCTTCCCCGAGGATGTGCTGGAAGAGTTCCGGATCCGCACCGGCAGAGATGTGCTGTGCAATAAGCCGTACTCCGGCACACAGGTCATTGCGGATTACGGGGACGAGCATGTGCGCACCGGCAAACTGATCGTATATACTTCCGCAGATAGTGTGTTTCAGATCGCTGCCCATGAGGATGTGGTTCCTGTGGAGCAGTTATATGATTATTCCGTATTGCCAGACAGATTTTACAGGGAGAACACGGCGTGGGCCGTGTCATTGCGAGACCTTTTATCGGTGAGAGCGGACATTATACCCGTACCCCCAGAAGACACGATTTTTCCCTGCTGCCTCCCGCAGTGACCATGCTGGATCAGCTGAAGGCTGCCGGTAAGGATGTCATTGCTGTGGGTAAGATCCAGGATATTTTCGTAGGCAAGGGCATTACCGAGCATGTATACACTTCCGGCAACGCAGAAGGCATTGAGCGGACACTGGAATATCTGGACAAGGATTTCGAAGGACTCTGCTTTATCAATCTGGTGGATTACGACATGCTCTACGGCCATAGAAGAGATGTGGACGGCTATGCGAAGGCACTGGCTTATTTTGATGAGAAGCTGCCGGAGATCCAGGCACACATGAAGCCGGAAGATATTCTGATGATCACGGCAGATCATGGCTGTGATCCCGCATATACGGCTACCACGGATCACACCAGAGAATATACTCCGTTTCTTATGTACGGTGCGCCTGTGAAGCCGGGGAATCGCGGAACCAGACCTACTTTTTCCGATATCGGAGCTACGGTATTGGATTATTTCGGAATCCAACCGGAGTTTGAAGGAAGCTCTGTTTTAAAGGCAGATCCATCATAGATAGCAGATCCCGAAGAACTGCGAAAATAGATTTTTAGAGATATAAGAGATATATTTGGAGGACTATAGTAGTGAGTAATAATTATACAGAAGAGATCAACCGCCGCCGGACGTTTGCCATTATTTCCCACCCGGATGCCGGCAAGACGACCCTGACCGAGAAGTTCCTGCTCTACGGAGGAGCCATTAACCTGGCAGGAAGCGTAAAGGGTAAGGCAACGGCCAGACATGCGGTATCCGACTGGATGCAGATTGAGAAAGACAGAGGTATTTCCGTTACCTCTTCCGTATTGCAGTTTGAATATGACGGTTACTGCATCAATATTCTGGATACCCCGGGACATCAGGATTTCTCTGAGGATACCTACCGTACCCTGATGGCAGCGGACTCCGCAGTTATGGTCATCGATGCTTCCAAGGGTGTCGAGGCCCAGACGAGAAAGCTGTTCAAGGTCTGCGTGATGCGCAAGATCCCTATTTTCACCTTCATCAACAAGATGGACCGTGAGGCAAGAGATACCTTTGAACTGCTGGATGATATCGAGAAGGAGCTTGGCATTGCCACCTGCCCCATCAACTGGCCCATCGGTTCCGGTAAGGAATTCCAGGGTGTCTACGACCGTGAGAAAAAGTGTGTGATCGCATATTCCGATACGGAGAAGGGAACGAAGGAAGGAACTTCCACCGAGATCCCCATTCAGGACGAAGAACATCTGAAGGAACTGATCGGAGAGGATGCAGCGGACAAGCTGCTTGGCGAGGTGGAACTGTTGGACGGTGCCAGCGCAGAGTTTGATCTGGAGGAAGTGCAGAAGGGTAACCTGACCCCGGTATGCTTCGGATCTGCTTTGACCAACTTCGGTGTGGAGATCTTCTTAAAGCATTTCCTGAATATGACTACCACGCCGCTGCCAAGAAAAGCAGACATCGGCATGATCAACCCGACGGAGCATGAGTTCAGTGCCTTTGTTTTCAAAATCCAGGCTAACATGAACAAGGCTCACAGAGACCGTATCGCATTCATGCGTATCTGCTCCGGTAAATTCGATGCCAACATGGAAGTGCGTCATGTGCAGGGCAATAAGGTTATGAGATTATCCCAGCCCCAGCAGATCATGGCGGATGAACGTAAGATCTTAAACGAGGCTTATGCGGGTGATATTATCGGTGTCTTCGATCCCGGCATTTTCTCCATCGGAGATACACTGTGCATGCCCAGGGAGAAGTTCCAGTATGAAGGTATTCCGACCTTCGCACCGGAGCATTTTGCCAGAGTGCGCCAGGTGGATACCATGAAGAGAAAACAGTTCGTCAAGGGCGTAGAGCAGATCGCTCAGGAAGGTGCCATCCAGATCTTTCAGGAGTTCAATACCGGTCTGGAAGAGATCATCGTCGGTGTGGTAGGCGTGCTGCAGTTCGATGTACTGAAATACCGTCTGGAGAACGAATATAACGTGGAGATCCGTCTGGAGAACCTGCCTTATGAGCATATCCGCTGGATCGAGAATAAGGATGAGATCGACCTGGCCAAGCTGTCCGGTACTTCCGATATGAAGAAGGTCAAGGACATGAAGGGTAATCCTTTATTACTGTTTGTGAATTCCTGGAGCATCGGCATGACTCTGGACCGTAATAAGGGACTGGTGCTGACGGAGTTCGGACGCAATTAGTAATTATATGGAAACAAAAAGTGTGTAGGGGGATAGAATGCGGAATAAGAAAAAGTTATGTGCCGGAATTCTGATGTTACTGCTTTTGACAGGATGCTCCTCACAGGAGGTTCTGCAGGAAGTACCCCAGACCATCGTGCTGCCCGAGTCACAGATAGATACTATGCCTGTGCAGGAGACGGCGGCTGCGGAAAATGACAATACAGAGAGCTTTTCCCTTTTAGAGGAGGGAGGCTCTCGTTTTGCATATGAGAGTCTGGATGCGCAGGAACAGATCTGGTATCAGGAGATCGAGCAGGCGATTGGGTCTATGGATGACACGATCAAACTGTCCACGGAACCGTTGGAACAGGGAATGGATGAACAGGACATTGACAAAGTATTTCAGTGCGTGCTGATAGATCATCCGGAGATTTTTTACACCACAGGATATACTTATACCAAATATTCCAGAGGGGAGAAAACCGTAGGAATCGACTTCGCAGGCACTTACGATCAGACGAAGGAAGAGGCCGTAGCGCGGGCGGAGGCCATTCGCAGTGTGACGGCGGAATGGCTGTCCGGTATGGAAGAGGCGGCTCTGAGTACGATAAGGTAAAAGCGGTGTATGAGGCGGTCATCTTTTCAACAAATTATGATCTGAGTGCGGCGGATAATCAGAACATTGCCTCGGTATTCTTAGGAGGAGCTTCTGTCTGCCAGGGATATGCCAAAGCCACCCAGTATCTGTTGAATCATCTGGGGGTGATGTGCACCCTGGTGCAGGGAACGGTGGATACCGGAGAAGCTCATGCCTGGAATCTGGTACAGGTGGACGGGGACTATTATTATGTAGATACCACCTGGGGAGATGCCTCTTACCGCATGGAGAATGGCAGCGAGCAGAGGAGCCTGCCGGAGATCAATTATGATTATCTGTGCGTGACTACAGAGGATCTGCTACGGACGCATCGTATCGAAGCGGTGATCCCTATGCCGGAATGTACGGCGACGGAAGCAAATTATTATGTGCGGGAAGGTTCCTACTTTACTTCCTATGACCATGAACAGATGCAGGCGGTCTTCGACAGAGCCATAGAGGGCGGCAGAACGGAAGTGACGATAAAATGTGCAGATGAACTCTGTTATCAGGAAATCTGTCATGCATTGATCGATGAGCAGGAGATTTTTTCCTATATGCAGATACAGGGGAACAGCAATACCGTCACTTATGCCCAGAACGGGAAACAATTATCCTTGACTTTTTGGGTGACAAATGAATAAGGATTTGGTATACTGTAACTAATTAGTTATTATTAGGAGGATCAGCTATCATGGAAAAAGAAATAGATAAGAAGAACCTGGTATTAAGGGAAGACGAGAGCATCGGTACCGTACAGATCGCCGATGATGTAGTGGCTATGATCGCATCTTTAGCAGCTACCGAGGTAGACGGTGTCAGCGCCATGGCTGGTAATGTTACCAACGAACTCATGAGCAAGGTAGGCGTTAAGAGCCTGACCAAGGGTGTCAAAGTAGAGGTGCTGGACAAGAATGTGACCGTGGATCTGACTGTGACCATGGAGTACGGTTACAATATTCCCGCTACCTGTCAGGCAGTACAGCAGAAGGTGAAAAATGCCATTGAGAATATGACAGGACTGACCTGCTCTGATGTGAACATCCGTATTGCCGGTGTGAACATGAAGAAGGATAAATAAGAGGAATTACAGGAAGATATTATGGGAAGACACGAGCAGAGAGAACAGGTTTTCAAACTTTTATACCGCGTGGAGTTTCATGCACCGGAGGATATGCCGGAACAGATTGCATTGTTCCGCGAGAATAATGAGGAAGTTCCTTCCTGGCAGGATGCAGATGCCATTGCGGCCCGCTTTGAGAAGATCAGGGAGAAAATCCCCGAGCTTGACAGGCTGTTGAATGAGAATACCGAAGGCTGGGATACCACCCGTATGGGAAAGGTGGAGCTTGCAGTACTGCGTCTTGGTGCATATGAGCTGCGCTATGATGACGATATCCCGAATGGCGTTGCTATTAACGAGGCAATCGAGATTGCCAAAAAGTACGGACAGGAAAGCTCTGGCGGATTCGTCAATGCGATCCTTGCCAAGATCATGAAATCCGGTGAGTAGGATACAGAACGTAATCAGCGTACGACAACTGAATACTTATATCAAAAATATGTTCACGCAGGATTACTTTTTACAGATGGTATCTGTAAAGGGTGAGGTAAGCAACTGTAAATACCATCCCTCTGGACATATTTATTTTACGTTAAAGGATTCTGCCAGTGCCCTGAACTGCATTATGTTCGCCGGAGACCGGAGAGGTCTGGGATTCCGGCTGACGGAAGGGCAGCAGGTAATTGCGAAGGGCAGTGTGAGTGTATTTGAGCGTGACGGCAGATATCAGCTGTATGTGAAGGAAGTGACGCTGGACGGCGCCGGAGCCCTCTATGAAAAATACGAACAACTAAAACGGGAACTGGCGGAAGAGGGCATGTTTGCTCCGGAGTATAAGCAGCAGATTCCGAAGTATATCCATACTCTTGGGGTAGTCACGGCAGATACCGGCGCGGCAGTCCGGGATATCATACAGATCGCCTCCAGACGGAATCCCTTCGTGCAGATTATTTTGTATCCTGCGCTGGTACAGGGAGCTTCGGCGGCGCCTTCCATTGTGAACGGAATCCGTGCACTGGAGAGACAGGGCGTGGATGTCATGATCGTGGGACGTGGGGGCGGCTCCATCGAGGATCTGTGGGCATTCAACGAGAGAATGGTGGCACAGGCAGTATTCGACTGCTCTGTTCCCATTATTTCGGCGTTGGACACGAGACGGATACCACGATCATTGATTATGTGGCGGATCTGCGGGCACCGACCCCGTCGGCAGCGGCAGAACTGGCAGTGACACAGGTCAGTGATATTGAGAATGAGATTTTGGACAGACAGGACAGGCTGTATCAGCGGATGGGACGAGTGCTTCAGCATAAGAGGCAGCAGGCGGATCAGATGGAAATGCGCCTGAAATATTTAAGCCCCGCCAGCCGGATACGGGAGAAGAGGACTTACAGCATACAGCTGGAAGACCGGCTGCAGAACCGGCTGCAGGCGATCCTGCGGGAACGCAGACATAACCTGGCATTGTATATTGAGAGAATGAAAGCGGTCTCTCCTTTGGAAAAGTTAAACAGTGGTTTTTCCTATGTGGAGGATACCGATGGGAAAAATATCCGTTCCGTGACCCAGGTAGAAGCAGGGGAGCGCCTGCGGATCCGGATGAGTGACGGCGTGATCGATACCCGGGTGGAACAGATACAGAAGGAAGAAAGACTTCCCGGATAGCATTTACCGGTATCCGGGGGATGCAGATAGATGCAGGCAGCAGACGGAGGTGCTATTTTGGCAGGAAAAAAGAAAACGGAAGCACAGGAACCACAGAGCCTGGAAGAGAATTTTTCCGCAGTGGAAGAACTGATCGGACAGCTGGAAGCAGAGGATATTTCTCTGGAGGAAGCTTTTACGGCGTACAGCAAGGGCATGAATCTGCTGAAACAGTGCAGCGAACAGATCGACCGGGTGGAAAAACAGGTCATGAAGCTGAACGAAGAGGGCGGACTGGAACCGCTGGATCCCCAGTAAGCATACAGCATACCGGCAGGTAGAGGAAGGTTGGCATCAGACATGGAAGAAACGTTATTCAGACAGGAATTGCAGAAGAGAACGGCAGCGATTGAAGAATTACTGAAGGAATATCTTCCGGCAGAGGAAGGATACCAGAAGACCGTTATTGAAGCCATGAACTAAGTCTTATGGCAGGCGGAAAGCGCCTGCGTCCCATGCTGATGCAGGAGACCTATAAAATGTTCGGTGGCAAAGATGATACGATAGAGCCTTTTATGGCGGCGATCGAGATGATCCATACATATTCTCTGGTACATGATGATCTGCCGGCCATGGACAATGACGAGTACCGCAGAGGCCGCAAGACCACCTGGTCTGTGTACGGTGACGGTATGGGAGTCCTGGCAGGAGACGGACTGCTCAATTATGCCTTTGAGACTGCATTTCGTGCTTTTCCGGATGCACCTCGGGAGAACCGGTAGATCCGAATTACCCGAGAGTGGCGGCGGCACTGAATATTTTAGCCCGCAAGGCAGGAATCTATGGGATGATCGGCGGCCAGAACGCAGACATTGAAGCGGAGGAACAGGCAGAACCTCTGACCACAGAACAGATCCTGTTCATCCATGCCAACAAGACGGCAGCCCTGATCCAGTCGGCCATGACTATCGGAGCTACGCTGGCAGGGGCAACCGATGAAGAGATTGCGGCATTGGAACTGTGTGCCTACAATGTCGGCATTGCATTCCAGATCCAGGATGACATTCTGGATGTGATAGGGGACAGCAAGGAGCTGGGAAAAGCTACCGGAAGTGATGCACAGAATCATAAGCAGACCTATGTGACTTTACACGGACTGGAAGAATCCGGCAGAGAAGTGGAACGGCTGACCGGGGAAGCGGTAGCGATTCTGGACAGCTTTTCGGGAGAACATGAATTCCTGAAGGAGCTGTTGCTGCACCTGGTCCATAGAACGAAATAGCAGAGGAAAAGCCAATGTTACTGGATAAGATCGAGAAAGCAAACGATATCAAAAAAATAGATAAATCAGACTATGGGGAACTGGCGGAGGAGATTCGGCAGTTCCTGATCGAAAAGATCAGTGTGACCGGGGGGCATCTGGGTTCGAACCTGGGAGCGGTGGAACTGACCATGGCACTTCATCTTGCTCTGAATCTCCCGGAGGACAAGATCATCTGGGATGTAGGTCATCAGTCTTATACCCACAAAATATTAACGGGCCGCAAGGACGGTTTCGATGTCTTACGCCAGTTCCATGGCATGAGTGGGTTCCCCAAGAGAAAAGAAAGTGATTATGACGCATTTGATACCGGACACAGTTCTACCTCCATATCCGCAGGACTGGGACTGGTGAAGGCAAGAGATCTCAAAGGGGAGAAGACCACCATTGTATCCGTGATCGGAGACGGCTCTCTGACAGGAGGCATGGCTTACGAGGCCTTGAACAATGCAGCCAAACTGGAGACGAACTTTATTGTGGTATTAAACGACAACAATATGTCCATCTCCGAAAATGTGGGCGGTGTTTCCAAATATCTGAACAATATCCGTACGGCGACCGGCTATCTGGATCTGAAAGAGGGCATATACAACGCTCTCAAGAGAAAACCCGGTGGCGACGGTATTGTCAACAGTATCCGCCGGGCCAAGAGCAGCTTCAAACAGCTGGTAATCCCCGGGATGTTTTTTGAGGATATGGGAGTGACTTATTTAGGCCCGGTAGACGGACATGATATCGAAGGCCTGATCAAGGTCATTGAGGAAGCCAAGAGAGTCAAGGGAGCTGTGCTGGTGCATGTGATTACCCAGAAGGGCAAGGGCTATGGACCGGCGGAGAAACATCCCGCCAGATTCCACGGGGCAGAGCCTTTTGACATCGAGACGGGAATTCCTTCCCATCCCCGCACCGTGGCCAATTATACGGATGTGTTTTCCACTGTTATGTGCAAGTTGGGCCAGCGGGACGAACGGGTAGTGGCAATTACGGCAGCCATGCCGGACGGCACCGGCTTAAAGCGCTTCCGGAATATGTACCCGGACCGGTTCTTTGATGTGGGAATTGCGGAGGAACATGCGGTGACCTTCGCAGCAGGACTGGCAGCAGGAGACATGAAGCCTATTGTTGCGGTGTATTCTTCATTTTTACAGAGAGCCTACGATCAGATCCTGCATGATGTGTGTATTCAGAATCTGCCGGTAGTGTTTGCTATAGACGTGCAGGGCTGGTGGGGAGTGACGGTGAGACCCATCAGGGTATTTTTGATTATACCTATCTGTCGGGAATTCCCAATATGCATATCTGTGCGCCGAAGAACAAATGGGAATTATCGGATATGATGAAGTTTGCCGTGGCACTGGATGCGCCCATTGCGGTGCGATATCCCAGAGGAACGGCTTATGCCGGACTTGCCGAACACCGTGCCCCCATTGAACTGGGCAAGGCGGAGTGGATCGCAAGAGAGGGCGGTATCGCATTGTTTGCCGTAGGCAGTATGGTAAAGACAGCGGAGGAAGTCCAGAAGCTTCTGCATGAAAAGGGTTACAAGGCAAGTATCATCAATGCCAGATTTATCAAGCCCATTGACGAAGAGGCAGTACTTTCGGCCTGTGAAGATCATGAGATGATCGTGACCATGGAAGAAAATGTCCAAAGCGGAGGATTCGGAGAAAAGGTGTTGGACTGTCTGAATGACCACGAGAAACGGATCAAATGTGTCATGGCAGCTATTCCCGATGCTTATGTGGAACATGGAAATGTAGAGCTTTTGAAAAAGGAGATCGGATTGGATGCGGAAAGCATCACGGAGAAAATTCTGGAAAGATTATAAATAATTAGGAGACGAAGATGAAAGAACGACTGGATGTGATTCTGGTAGAGCAGGGGTATGCTCCTTCCAGAGAAAAGGCAAAAGCCATCATAATGTCCGGCAATGTCTATGTCAACGGACAGAAGGAAGACAAGGCCGGCACCGGATTTGATGTCAGCAAGATCAAGCTGGAAGTCAGAAATCATACCATGAAATATGTCAGCCGCGGAGGCCTGAAGCTGGAAAAGGCAATGGAACAGTGGGGATTTTTGCTGGACGGCATGATCTGCATGGATATCGGTGCATCTACCGGAGGCTTCACGGACTGCATGCTCCAGAACGGAGCCACGAAGGTGTATTCCGTGGACGTGGGACAGGGGCAGTTAGCCTGGAAACTGCGGAATGATGAGCGGGTGGTATGCATGGAACAGACCAATTTCCGTTATGTGACCCCGGAGGATATCCCGGATGCACTGGATTTCGCCAGCGTGGATGTGTCCTTTATTTCCCTGACCAAGATTTTGATCCCGGCGAGAAATCTGTTAAAGACCGGTGGACAGATGGTGGTCTGATCAAGCCCCAGTTCGAGGCCGGCAGAGGCAAGGTGGGCAAGAACGGTGTGGTGAGAGAGCCTCAGATCCACGAGGAAGTGATCCGCAAGATCATCGACTATGCGGACAGCATCGGTTTCGAAGTACTGCATCTGGAATATTCCCCCATCAAGGGACCGGAGGGCAATATCGAATATCTGCTGCATATCCGTAAACCGGAGGAGATCTCCGAAGAAAAGCTGGCGCTGACCGAGCATGAAGCGGAGAGCGCCTTACAGACTATTATAGAGGAAAAGACCGGGCTGTCCTATACCCCTGAATGGGATGCCGTAATCAAAGGTATCGTAGACAATTCTCATACCCTGTAACAGACAAGGAGTGCGAAGCTATGAAGCATTTTCTGATATATACCAACAAGCATAAGGATCAGGAGCTTGCGACCACGAAACGGATCCAGAATTATCTGGAAACCAAAGGCTGTACGGTGAAATTAAAGGTCAAGGAATCCGACTGGAAGGAAGAAGCGGATTCCGTGGCGGAAGAGGAAGCAACGGACATTCCGTTAGATGTGGACTGCATGATCGTATTGGGCGGCGACGGCACGGTGCTGCAGGCAGCCAGAGAGACGAAGAAGATCCTTGTCCCCATCATCGGAGTGAATCTGGGAACCGTAGGTTATATGACGGAGATCGAACTGTCTGGATTAGAGGAATCCTTGGACCGCCTGATCCGGGATGATTTTAAGAAAGAACGCAGAATGATGTTAAACGGTAAAGTCTGCTGTGCGGATGGAACCGTGTCGGAAGGCTGGGCTTTGAATGACATCGTCATTTCCCGAAGCGGATCCCTGCAGATCATAGAATTCAACATCTATGTCAACGGACAGCTTCTGAATCATTACAAGGCAGATGGAATGATCGTGACTACACCGACAGGATCCACGGGATATAATCTGTCGGCGGGCGGGCCGCTGGTGGAGCCCAAGGCGAAACTGATCACCCTGACACCGATCTGCCCCCACAGCCTGAACCAGAGAAGCATTATCCTGTCCCCGGAAGATGAGATCGTTATAGAGATTCCCGGTGGCAGAGAGGGCAAAAGCCAGACCGTGGAAGCCAATTATGACGGCAGCCACAAAGTGACCATGTGTACCGGAGACCGGATCCGTATTGTGCAGTCGGAGAAGATCACCGAGTTTATTCAGCTGAATCAGGTAAGCTTCCTGGATGTATTGCATCGGAAAATGAGAGATTCCTGACGAATTGTTGTGAGAAAGGCATGAGGTCAAGATGAAGAAAACAAGACATCGCAAGATCGTGGAGATTATAGAAAAAAGAGATGTGGAGACCCAGGAGGAACTGGCGGGCTATCTGAAGGAAGCCGGTTTTGCTGTGACACAGGCTACCGTATCCAGAGATATCAGAGAACTGAAGCTGTCCAAAGTACCCACCGGTGGCGGCAAACAGAAATACGTCATTTTAAAACAGGATGACAGTCATATGGGAGATAAATACATCCGCGTCCTCAGAGACGGTTTTATCTCCATGGATATGGCACAGAATATTCTGGTGATCAAGACCGTATCCGGCATGGCCATGGCAGTGGCGGCGGCACTGGATGCCCTGAAATTCTCCGAAGTGGTGGGATGTATCGCCGGAGATGATACGATCATGGTGGCAGTGCGGACCGTGGAAGATACCCAGATCCTTATGGACAAGATCCATCTGATGATAGAAAGGTAAGACAGGGGGAAATACATGCTTCGTAGTTTACGCGTGAAAAATCTGGCTCTTATCCGGGAGACAGAGGTAGAGTTCGGAGAAGGACTGAATATACTGACCGGTGAGACCGGTGCCGGTAAATCATTACTCATTGGATCAGTGAATCTGGCACTGGGAGGAAAGTTCGAGAAAGACATGCTCAGACGGGGAGAAGAGAACGGTCTGGTGGAACTGGTCTTCGACTGCGAGGAAGAAAGGCTGGCGGAAAAATTAAAGAGCATGGATCTGGAACCTTCGGAAGACGGAACCGTGATCCTGAGCCGAAAACTTTCCTCCGGGAAAAGCATCTGCCGTATCAATGGAGAGACCGTGACGGCAAAGCAGGTGAAGGAACTTTCGGAGCTGCTGATCGATATTCACGGACAACATGAGCACCAGTCTCTGCTAAACAAGAAAAAACATATGGAGATCCTGGATGCCTATGCGGGAGCGGAATTTGCAGAATGCGCAGGGCGGGTGGCTGCACTTTATCATGAATGTACTGCCCTGGAGAAAAAGATCACAGAGGAAACTCTGGATGATACCTCCAGAAGCAGAGAACAGTCTCTGGCGGAATTTGAACAAAAGGAGATCGCGGATGCTTCCCTGCAGCCCGGAGAAGATGAGGAACTGGAACAGGCGTACCGCAAAATGTCCAACAGCCGAAAAATTGCGGAAAGCCTGGCGGAGAGCTATCAACTCAGTGGCAATGATGCGGAAGACGGTGCCGGGAATTCTTTGAGCAGGGCACTGCGGGCATTGCGTAGTGTGACCATGTATGATCCTGCACTGGAACAGATGGAGGAACAGCTGGCAGAGGTGGAAAGTCTTTTGTCAGATTACAATCATGATGTCTCCGAATATATGTCGGATCTGGAATTTGATGAAGAGGATTTTCGCAGTACAGAGGATCGTCTGAATACCATCAATCACCTCAAGGGAAAATACGGCAACACGATCGAAGAGATCCTGCGGTACAAAGAGGAAAAAGAAGCTTATCTGGAAAAACTGGCGGATTATGATGCCTATATGCAGAAATTGAACGCCGAGTGGGAGGAAAAGCAGGCGTTACTGAAGAAAGCCTGTGAAGAACTGTCTGAGATCCGCAGAAAAAACGCAGCGGTACTGACGCAGAAATTGAAAGATGCGCTGATAGGTCTCAATTTCCTGACGGTGGAATTTGACATCGCAGTCAGACCCGGTCAGGCCATTACAGCAAAAGGCTATGATGATGTGGAATTCCTGATTTCCACCAATCCCGGAGAAAGTCTGAAACCTTTGAACCAGGTGGCCAGTGGCGGTGAACTGTCCCGGGTGATGCTGGCGATCAAAACGGTACTGGCAGGGAAAGATGCCATTGATACATTGATCTTTGATGAGATCGATACCGGTATCAGCGGCAGAACCGCATGGAAAGTAGCGGAGCAGCTGAGTATTCTGGCAGGAGCCCATCAGGTCATCTGTATCACTCATCTGCCTCAGATCGCAGCCATGGCGGATGTGCATTTCATTATTGAAAAGAGCAGTACCGATGATATGACCATTACGGACATTCACAAGGTGGCAGAAGAGGAAAGCCTGGCGGAGCTGGCAAGACTGTTAGGCAGTGATGCACTGACGGAAGCGGCGCTTTCCAATGCAAAGGAAATGAAAGAACAGGCAAACGGGTTTAAAGAAGCCAGATAAGGGAAATGCTATAGTGAAAGAAACATTGAAAAAGGATGAAGAAATACTTCATCCTTTTATTTTGTGCAAATTCAACCAAAATAAAGCACCATATTTGTGAATTAAATTGATTGAATTTGACTGAATATGAAGATATAATAACATCATAAGAACAAGAAAGATGACAGACAGGAGGGATAGAAATGATTTGTACCGTGACCTTCAATCCGTCACTGGATTACATCGTGTCCGTGGATGACTTTCAGCTGGGGATGACGAACAGAACCTCATCAGAGCTGATTCTTCCGGGAGGAAAGGGAATCAATGTATCTATCGTACTGAAGAATCTGGGACTGGATTCCACAGCCCTGGGATATGCGGCGGGATTCACCGGAGAGGAACTGATCCGAAGATTGAACGAGTTTGGCGTAAGTGCTGATTTCATCAAAATCGATCACGGAATGACCAGAATCAATCTGAAGCTGAAAAGTATTGACGGAACAGAGATCAATGGCTGTGGCCCGGATATTGATGCAAAAGCTTTGGAACAGCTGATGGAAAAGATTGACAGACTGGGAGACGGAGATGTCCTGGTATTGGCAGGAAGTATTCCTTATACCATGCCGGATGACATTTATCAGAGAATTTTGGAGAGAATTCAGGGAAGAGGTGTTCTCACCGTAGTGGATGCCACCAGAGACCTGCTGGTAAAGGTATTGCCGTATCATCCTTTTCTGGTAAAACCCAACAACCATGAATTGGGGGATATCTTCGTGTGAAGCTCTCCACAAGGGAAGAGGTGGTTCCATACGGCAGGAAACTGCAGGAGATGGGAGCACAGAATGTACTGATTTCCATGGCAGGGAAGGAGCAGTATTGATCGCAGCGGACGGACAGAGCATGGGAGCTCCGGCACCGAAGGGAACACTGGTCAATGGTGTGGGTGCAGGCGATTCCATGGTGGCAGGTTTCCTGACAGGATGGATGGAAAAGAAAGATTATGTACATGCGTTCCATATGGGAATTGCTGCAGGAAGCGCCAGTGCATTTTCCGAGAATCTGGCCACCAGAGAAGAAGTCTTGCAGGTATTACAGCAGGTAGAACAATAACAATGATAAATATAAAAAGAGAGGATGGGTCACAACATGAGAATTACAGATCTTTTGGACAAAAATAGTATTTCCCTGAATGCGGCACCGGCTGACAAAAAGGAAACACTGGATCTGGCAGTGGAACTGATGGCAAAAAGCGGAAAGCTGTCTGATGTGGAGAAGTATCGTGAACAGGTCTATGCAAGAGAGGAAGAGAGTACCACGGGAATCGGAGAGGGCATTGCGATCCCTCACGGAAAATGTGATGCGGTAAAAGCCCCCGGACTGGCAGCCATGGTGATCAAAAACGGTGTGGAGTATGAATCTCTGGACGGGGAACCGGTGACCTTACTGTTCCTGATTGCAGCACCGAATACAAAGGATAATGTACATCTGGATGTGCTGAGCAAACTGTCCGTGATGCTGATGGATGAAAATTTTACCACTTCCCTGAGAAACGCAAAAAGCGTAGAGGAATTCTTACAGATCATTGATGCAGCAGATGAAAGTGCCAAGAGCATTGATGACAGATTAAGTGATACCGGTATTACCACCGAGGAGAAGAAAGGCTTTAAGCTGTTGGCAGTGACCTCCTGTCCGACCGGAATCGCTCATACCTATATGGCAGCAGAAGCATTGGAAAAGGCAGCCAGAGCAGCAGACTGTCAGATTAAGATTGAGACCAGAGGCTCCGCAGGCGCAAAAAATGTACTGACTGCAGAAGAGATTGAAGCGGCGGACTGCATCATCGTGGCGGCTGATGCCAAAGTACCCATGGACCGCTTTAACGGCAAGAAAGTCATCAGCTGTCAGGTATCCGACGGTATTGGCAAGGCAGACCAGCTGGTAAAACAGGCAATGAGTGGAAACGTGGAAGTTTTCCACGGGGAAAGCAGTGAAACAACTACAGCCGTAACTGGTAAGGAAAGCGCAGCTCATAAGATCTATACCCAGCTGATGAACGGCGTATCCCATATGCTTCCTTTCGTAGTCGGCGGTGGTATCCTGATCGCCATTGCCTTCCTGATCGATGGCCTAAGCATTGACATCAATGCACTTCCGGCAGATCAGAGAGGCAATTTCGGTACGATCACTCCGGTAGCGGCAATGTTCAAGAATATCGGCGGCGTGGCATTCGGACTGATGCTTCCGGTACTGGCGGGCTTCATCGGAATGGCCATCGGTGACAGACCGGCACTGGCACTTGGCTTTGTAGGTGGCATGATGGCAGCCAACGGAAAGTCCGGGTTCCTGGGTGCACTGGTAGCAGGTTTCTTGGCAGGCTATCTGATCCTGGGACTTCGCAAGATCTGCGATAAGCTTCCCGATGCCATTGAAAAGCTGGCACCGGTACTGATCTACCCGGTAGTGGGTATCCTGATCATGGGACTGGCAATGAACTTCGTGGTAGAACCGATCATGGGTGGCATCAATACAGGACTGAATAATTTCCTGAGTGGTATGGGTGATTCCAGTCGGATCGTACTGGGACTGATCCTGGGCGGCATGATGGCTATCGATATGGGTGGCCCCTTCAACAAGGCAGCTTATGTATTCGGAACCGCAGCAATTACCGCAGGCAACTACGATATCATGGCAGCTGTTATGATCGGAGGTATGACTCCTCCCTGTGCCATTGCACTGGCAACCCTGTTATTCAAGAATAAATTCACCAAGGAAGAGAGAGACGCAGGTCCCACCAACTTCATCATGGGCCTGGCGTTCATCACCGAAGGTGCGATTCCTTTTGCAGCATCCGATCCTCTGCATGTGCTTCCTTCCTGCATCATCGGTTCGGCACTGGCAGGCGCCCTGTCCATGGCATTCCACTGCACACTGATGGCACCTCACGGCGGAATTTTCGTATTCCCTGTAGTAGGTAACGCAGTGATGTATCTGGTGGCACTGGTGGCAGGTACGGTAGTGTCCGCACTGCTGTTGGGTGTATTGAAGAAAAAAGTAACCACATGAGCAAAAGGGAAGCTCTGAAAGAGCGGTTTTGCGAATGTGGGTGCTGAATAGTTACCGTAATATAAAAAATCAGAAAAGGAGATAAGAAAATGAAAGAATTTAAATATGTTATCACAGATCCCGAAGGTATCCATGCTCGCCCAGCAGGAGAACTGGTAAAGGCAACAAAGGAATTCCAGAGTGCCATCACTCTGACCAAGGACGGCAAGACCGGAGACTGCAAGAGAATCTTCGGCATCATGGGTCTGGCTGTTAAGGCCGGCAACGAGATCACCCTGACCTTCGACGGTGAGGATGAGGAAGCAGCTTATGCAGCTGTTACGGAATTTGTCAAAGCAAACCTCTAAGTAATCATAATATTATCGTCAGGAGAGGAGAAAAGTCATGGAAGTCTACCAGGGAAAAAGTGTATTCGGCGGAATTGCCATTGGCAGGATCAGTGTTCATAAGAAGGATGAGCAGCAGGTAAAGCGTGTGAAGATCGAGAATCCCGACCGGGAGATCGCTCGTTACAGACAGGCCAGACAAACCGCCATGGAGCAGCTGCAGAATCTGTACCAGAAAGCCTTGAAAGAAGTGGGAGAAGCCAATGCAGCTATTTTCGAGATTCATCAGATGATGCTGGAGGATGATGATTACAATGAATCCATTGAGAACATCATTCATATGCAGCAGGTGAATGCAGAGTATGCGGTGGCTTCCACCGGAGACAATTTTGCACAGATGTTTGCCTCCATGGAGGATGACTACATGAGAGCCAGATCTGCGGATGTCAAAGACATTTCCGAGCGCGTATTAAGCGTGCTGGGTGGCAGAACGGCAGGCATGGCGGCATCGGAAGAACCCGTGATCATTGTGGCAGACGACCTGGCACCCTCCGAGACGGTACAGTTGAACAAGGATCTGGTATTATCCTTTGTAACGGTACATGGATCTGTGAATTCCCATACGGCGATCCTGGCCCGCACCATGAGTATTCCGGCACTGATCGGCACCGATATCCCTCTGACCGATGCCATAGACGGAAAACTTGGTATCGTGGACGGACGAAACGGCTGCATCTATGTGGATCCCGATGAAGATACTCTGTCGAAAATGCAGCAGCTAAAGCAGGAGGAGCAGGAGAAGAAAGAACTGCTCCAGACCTTAAAGGGACGTGAAAATATCACTATTGACGGTAAGAAGATCATGCTCTATGCTAATATAGGTAACAGCAAGGATCTGGCGGCCGTATTGCAGAACGATGCCGGCGGCATCGGCCTGTTCCGCAGTGAGTTTTTATATCTGGAGAGAGAAACCTTCCCTACCGAGGAAGAACAGTTTCAGATCTACCGCACTGTGGCGGAGACCATGGCGGGAAAGCCTGTGATCATCCGTACACTGGACATCGGTGCAGACAAGAAGTGCGATTACTTCGAAATGGAACCGGAGGAAAATCCGGCCATGGGATGCCGTGCCATCCGTATCTGTCTGACCAGACCGGAGATCTTCAAGACACAGCTCCGTGCACTGTTCCGCGCCAGCGCATTTGGTAATATCTCCATTATGTATCCCATGATCATCAGCGTGGAAGAAGTCCACCGGATCAAAGAAATTGTGGCGGAGGTAAAACAGGAACTGACGGAACAGGGTGTGTCTTTCGGAGAACCAAAGCAGGGGATAATGATCGAGACACCGGCTGCCGTCATGATGAGCGCAGAGCTGGCGAAGGAAGTAGATTTCTTCAGTATCGGCACCAATGATCTGACCCAGTATACACTGGCCATCGACAGGCAGAATCCGAAGCTGGATGCATTTTACGATCCGCACCATCCAGCAGTGCTTCGCATGATACAGATGGTCGTGGAGAATGCCCACAAGGCAGGTATCTGGGCGGGCATCTGTGGAGAACTGGGAGCAGACCAGACACTGACCAGACGTTTCCTTGCAATGGGTGTGGATGAATTATCCATGTCTCCCGGAAGTATTCTTCCCGTGCGTAAGATCATACTGGAGACAGATGTGACAAAGGAAAGAGAAAATAACAATTTATGCTGACAGAACAACGTTATGAGATCATTCTGAAATTATTGGAAGAAAAAAACAGCATTACGGTGGCCGAGGTAAAAGATCTGTTAAATACGTCGGAATCCACGGTACGCCGGGACATCACAGCATTGCATAATGCCGGGAAGCTGGTAAAGGTCTTTGGAGGTGCTGTGGCATGTGACCGGACGGTGATAACACATGAACCCACGGTGGAACAGAAGGCAGAAGTCAATGTGGAAGCCAAACAGCTGGTGGCTGCCAAGGCGGCAGCACTGATCCAGCCGGAGGATTTCGTCTATCTGGATGCCGGAACCACCACGGCATGCATGCTTTCTTTTCTGACGGAGAAAAGTGCCACCTTTGTGACCAATGCAGTAGCTCACGCCAAGACGCTGGCAGCAGCGGGATTCCGCGTGTATCTGGTCGGCGGAGAATTGAAGGGCTCCACGGAGGCTGTGGTAGGCAATCAGGCACTGATGAATTTACAGAGCTATCATTTTACCAAAGGCTTTTTTGGAACCAACGGGATCAGCAGGCAGAGTGGCCTGACCACACCGGATATGAATGAGGCCATGGTGAAAAAGACTGCCATGGGACAATGCAGAGAATGTTTTATTCTGGCAGATCATTCTAAGTTCGGAAATGTCAGCTCTGTGACCTTCGGGGCGTTTCAGAGCGGAACGATTCTGACGGACGACTGCCCGGAGGAATATAAAAGCAGTGGGAATGTGGTCATTTGTGGTTAAACTGGAGAAAACTGTAAACCGCAAATCCCGGTGATCACAGATTAAAAATAGGAATGTGACGTACACTATACCCTATACAGCAATGGCAGAAGTTCAGTGGGGGAATGTGTATGAAGCTATGGATTACGGAAACGGAAAAAGTAAAAAGGCAGGCAGGAGAAGATGCAGTCATCATTTTGCAGCTCTGGAAACAGAAGGTGCGCAGACTGCGGATTTACCGGGCCTGCCTTTGTGCTGCCCTTATCCTGGCCGGTATGGGACTCTTTGGCTACAGCTATTATCTGGTGGACAGCAGTATTCCCTCTGTTATTTATATGCGGGCGGAATCGGAGGAATCACTGGCACTGGATATTCCCGCAAAAGGTGAGATTTTAAGTGTCAGTGAACAGGGAACCAGTAATATTCCCCAAGGTGCCGTGACACTGGATCTGAGTCAGCCGGTGACTATGAAGACCGGAATGACGGACAGCCTTGAGATGCAGGTGAAGCTGTTCGGGATCCTGCCTTTTAAGCAGGTGGGGATCCGGGTGATCGAGGATCAGCAGCTGATCCCGGTAGGTGTTCCCATCGGAATCTATGTCAAGACCGAAGGGGTAATGGTCATAGGTACCGGAGAGTTCCGTTCTGTCAACGGGGAGAAGGTGGCTCCGGCGGAACATATTTTGAAAAGCGGCGATTATGTGGTGAAACTGAACGGCACGGAAGTGGCGGACAAGGATGATCTGATCACCCGGATCGAAAACGGTAATGGAGAAGCAGCGATTTTGACGATCGGCGGGGCGAAGAATATTTTGATGTTAAAATCGATCCGGTACAGGATCAGACGAAAAAATATAAGATCGGTGTCTGGGTCAGGGACAATGCCCAGGGTGTGGGAACCATGACCTACATTGACAGTCAGGGAAATTTCGGAGCACTGGGGCATGGAATCAATGATGTGGACACCAGCAACCTGATGGAAATGAATGACGGAACCCTGTACCAGACGGAGATCATCTCCATTCAGAAGGGAACGGCCGGTCATCCGGGGGAAATGACGGGAATGATCGTCTATTCTGATGACAGGATTCTGGGGGATATTACCAGCAACAGTGTCCGGGGAATCTTCGGCAAGTGCAATGACAAAGCACTGGCACTGGGAACGGAAGAGGCGATGCCCATTGGATTAAAACAGGAGATCCGAAAGGGACCGGCGCAGATTTTGTGTACCGTAGACGGCACCACCAGATACTATGATATCGAGATCACCGACATTCATCTCGATCATGACAACGTGAACCGGGGAATCGAACTGAAAGTCACAGATTCTGACCTGATCGCCCTGACCGGAGGAATCGTCCAGGGAATGAGCGGTGCACCTATCATCCAGAACGGTAAATTCGTAGGGGCCGTCACCCATGTTCTCGTGCAGGACAGTACCAGAGGATATGGGATTTTTATTGAGAATATGCTGGAGCTATAGAGTAAAGTTTTTGTCAGTTGAATAAAAGAAAAA
>ERZ859980.620-NODE-620-length-20768-cov-1.903877_pt1 | contig 20768 bp, 31 predicted proteins | sample MGYA00509984_ERZ859980 | MGnify/ENA primary metagenome ERZ859980 (study PRJEB30046, sample SAMN00715173) | human gut metagenome | study: EMG produced TPA metagenomics assembly of the A metagenome-wide association study of gut microbiota in type 2... | reverse complement strand
ACCTTCAGTTGTATTAGCCTTTGACGGAAATTCTCCAGTATCAAATTTAGTGCAAGAAGCAAAAAATGGAAAAGGAAAAGCAAGAATTTATATAAATGATAGTGTTGATGCATTAAAAGAAAAGGCAAAATCACTAGATGGTTATGTAACAAAATTTAGTGAAAAAAATGAAGAAATTATTAATCAGTTTGAAAATGATAATCCAGATATAATAATTGCTTAAAAAGAATTCTTTAATACACTCATTAATTAAAAATTCGTTTTACTAATAAAAAATAAAATAAGAAAAATACAGGGAAATTTAATCATATTATAAAATTATGTAGAAATATAGTTTTGGAACTGTAATGAACTACAATAATAAGCTAATACTTCAATGAGAAAAGCCTAATTTAATAGGCATTTTCTCATATTAGCTATTATTGTTTTTCTTTTTACTGCAAATATTTTTTTAATCTTTTCCATTCAGTTAAGTAGTCTGTAAAAAAATTTTCTTCTGCAAATTATATTATCATTTCTAAATTTGTACAATTACGTAACATTCCGACTATTAATAAAAATCATATGTCAGATAATTTGTATGTTATATGTGCTTGACTTCTTGGGTCTTCTACTAAATCAAAATATATATCAAAACTTTCCTTTATATTCATTCTTATCACCGTATATAAGTTTATCATATATTTTTGAATTTTTGTAATATGATTAAATTTACATGCTTTTTTTCTGAGAAATATTGCAAATAATTTATAGAATGATATAATTCATATAAGATAAATATTTGTAATGGAGTAAGTATATGGAAAGATTATACAAATGAAAAATGATGAAATTGTATATGCAGAAATTGATGCAATTTTAAATTTAATGGATGAAAAATACACAAATAAAATTCCACAAAAATTAAAAAATATATTCAAAGAAGAAAAAAGTCTTGATTATAAGCCTGTTATTGATACAAAAAAAGCATTGAATGAGCAAAAACTACAAAAAGGAACATTGGTAATTTTAGCAATGCTTGTTTGAATTATTGGTGTGATAGCGAAGAAGAAAAACAAGAGCTTATAAAAGCATATTCTGAAAACGAAAGAAAAAATGAAGCCGAAATAAGAGAAAAATATAATCCTGATAATCTATTTAAAAAAAGAGAAGAAATACCATCTGATACACAAATGATAGAATATCATGAAGGAATGTTAACAAAAATATGGAATAAAATAAAATCTTTGTTTCATAGGAGGTAAATTTTAATAATGGATAGAAAAGAAGCATTAGAAAAAATGATAAAAGAAAGAGTAGAAATGAATCCAGATATTGTTAAGCAAAGATTGCATAAAATATGGAACTACTTTAATAAAATGAACAATATAGATAAAAGAAACCTAAAAAAGAATGTGGAAGATGGTCAAAGATTATACCGTGCTCCTGTATCACAATACATTGGAGGAAAACTTCTCAATCGCCCTTTAGAACAAGTGATATATATGGATGATGAATTTTTTAAAGAAAACCCGGATATTGCAATGTTTCAAATTACCCATGAAGCTTTACATGGGTTAGTCTTTATAGGAATGGTAAAAAAGTTGTATTCGGACATTATAATACAACAGGAGGAAGTGCCACAAACCCATATAGTGCATTAAATGAAGCTACAACTCAAATGTTTGCTGAAGCTGTTGAAGGAAAGAGATTATCAGAAAATGAAGATTATTTATACTATATAAAAAATATTATGAGAGCCATAACTGTTTTATTTGGGGAAGAAAAAATAGTGACCAATATCTTGGTAATAATATAAATTTTGAAAATGATTTTAACCAATTTTCTGGAAATAAATTTAATTATTTTGCAACAGAAATGAATAACATTTATAACCTAGAACATAAAAGACGAGATAATAATGGAGTTCTAAGCACAAAAGATAAGGAAGCATTAGAAAATTATAAAGAAAACATAAATAAATTTGTTACACAATTAATTGCTAAAAAACAAGAAATAAATCCAAATACTTTTAATATGGTTGAAGGAGCATTACAAGACAAAATACTCTCTGACAAGTTAAATCCTGTACAGCAATGGATAAAACAATTTATGAAAGATTATGATGATGTTTCATATAATAGTGAGTTTGAGATAAGAGAAAAAAGTGAAGAAGAAAATATAAAAATTATTCAAAAAAGCATTAAGGAAGGGAAATTACCTTCTAATATTCCTAATGATATATATTCTATTGCTAGGTTATTAAAAACAGCAGATGCTATAACACTTGAAGGCGGAGAAGATTATCTTAGTAAATTTACTAAGATAAAAAATGTAAATAATGTCTTACTGAATTTAATGGCTAGTCCTGAAAGTAAATTAATGCACCAGGATGCAGAAAATAATAGGGCAGATAATACAAAGATAAGTCGTAAATTAACTAAAGCTGAGCAAGACAAGGTTATAATTAATTTTGCAAAACAATTCGGATCAAGTTATAGATATTTAGAATCAGATTCTGATTATGAAGAAAGAATAAATAATGAACAAAGTGATATTGAATATATTGCAGAATATGTAAATAGATATAATGTTGGAGAATTAAATGATTTAGATATACGCTCTAAAATAGTAAATAAAGAAACAGGTAAAATGGAAACATGTAAGATTTTTCAACTATTAAATGCAGCAGCAATATTATCTGTAGGTAATCAAAATTATTTTGAAACTTTGTGTAAATCACCTGAAGTAAAAGGAATATTGGAAAGAATGATGAATAGTTCACATATTCAAAATGTAATTGAAGACGGAGAACAAGCAAAGAAAAATAATCCTAATTCCAAAAAGCCATTAACTAATGGTGAAAAAATGAATATTGATGCTAAAAAAGCTCTTAAATCCAAGAAAGAAGGATTAAAGCTAAGAGATTTAGATGATGAAGAAATAATATTCAGTGATATAATTGCAAGAGTTCAGAAAGGTTCAACTACTTTAGGAGGGTTCGGAAAGGAAGATTTAGCTTTAGCAAGAATATGTTGTTTTCAAAGAGGACTAAAAACAGTACAGAGAGATTTTGGTGGAAATTATGGATTAGAAGTAATTGAAGATTCAATAAATCCACAAAAAATAAAAAGAGATACCATTAAGGCAAGAATTACTAATTTGGATATAAAACAAATGAAAAGAAGAATTGCAGACAAAATAAAAGGAATTAATCCAAAAGAAAAAGAGGATTCACAAAATAGATAATAAAGTGAAAAAAGTCTAAATTATACTTAAAATTTAGACTTTTTTATTAACAGTATCTTTTAATGCTTTTCCAGCTTTGAAACCAGGAACTGTAGATGCTGCAATTTTTAATTTTTCCAGTTTGCGAGTTTCTACCAGTACGAGAAACTCTTTTCTTGTGTATGATAATAAATTTTCCGCTGTTGTACTTTTACTGCTTAAATAGCAACTGATTTCTATTGTTGTCTTTCCATCGTTCTCTATTTTTCTTTTTTACTGCAAATATTTTTTATCATTTCCATTCAGCTAAGTAGTCTGTAAAAAACTCTACTTAATTTAAAACATCTATTATACCATGTGTTTTTTCAATAGTTGTAAATACTTCATATTCACATTCATTATCTGTTTCATCCATATATTTTGAATTTTTGTAATATGATTAAATTTTTCTGAAAAAAATAATATATGTATTGATTTTTTATTTAATATTAGATATAATAAAAAAACTAACCAAATAGGACTTGAGAACATATCAAGTCCTATTTAATTTAATAAAAGGAGGAATTTTAGAATGGCAAAAGTACTAAAAGATGTATCAAGAACATTTAACGAATACTTATTATTACCAAATTTAACAGATGAAAGATGTATACCAACAAATGTAAGTTTAAAAACACCACTTGTAAAATTTAAAAAAGGAGAAGAACCTAAATATTCAGAGAACATTCCGTTTGTGTCTGCTATAATGCAAGCCGTTTCAGGAGAAAAAATGGCTATTGCTTTGGCGCGCGAAGGTGGATGTTCTTTTATTTTTGGTTCACAATCAATTGAAGCAGAAGCTGAAATGGTAAGACGTGTAAAAAAACATAAAGCTGGATTTATTGATAGTGATTCAAATGTAAAAAGTGGAACAACATTAAAAGATGTAATAGAATTAGTAGAAAGAACAGGTCATTCAACAGTAACAATCACAGAAGATGGAACAAGTAATGGAAAGTTTTTAGGTCTTGTTACAGATAAAGATTATAGAATTTCAAGAGCAAATTTAGATGACCCAATAGATAAATATATGACTCCAAGATCAAAAATAGTTTGTGCTAAAAAAGGTATAAGCTTAGCAGAAGCAAATGATATTATTTGGGAAAATAAAATTAGTTGTTTACCAATATTAGATGAAAATGATAATTTAGAGCATTTAGTATTTAGAAAAGATTATGAAGAAAGAAAAAATAATCCTAATTCTTTATTAGATGAAAATAAAAGATATATAGTAGGTGCAGGAATCAATACAAGAGATTATGAACAAAGAATACCAGCATTAGTTGAAGCTGGAGTAGATTTATTATGTATGGATTCATCAGATGGATATTCAGTTTGGCAAAAAAATACAATAGATTGGGTAAGAGCACATTATGGCGATGATGTAAAAATTGGAGCAGGAAATGTTGTTGATAAAGAGGGATTTTATTACTTAGCAGAAGCTGGAGCTGACTTCATAAAAGTTGGAGTTGGAGGAGGTTCAATTTGCATCACTCGTGAGACAAAAGGAATTGGCCGTGGACAAGCAAGTGCTTTATTAGATGTAGTAGAAGCCAGAAATGAGTATTATGAAAGAACAGGCATATATATTCCAATATGTTCAGATGGTGGAATTGTGCATGATTATCACATAACTTTATCATTAGCAATGGGTGCTGATTTTGTTATGATGGGTAGATATTTTGCTCGTTTTGATGAAAGTCCAACTAGAAAAGTTAAAATAGGTGGAAATATTGTAAAAGAATACTGGGGAGAAGGTTCAAATAGAGCTCGTAATTGGCAAAGATATGATTTAGGTGAAGCAGGAAAAAATAAGTTATCATTTGAAGAAGGTGTAGATTCATATATTCCATATGCAGGACCTTTAAAAGATAATTTGGCAATTACAGTAGCAAAAATAAAATCAACAATGTGTAATTGTGGTTCAATTTCAATACCAGAATTCCACGAAAAAGCAAGATTAACTTTAGTATCTAACATCAGTATAAAAGAGGGAAGTGCACACGATGTAATGCTAAAAGAAGTGGAAACACAAAATTAAATCTATATAAATAATAGATACATATATTTGTTAAAAAAATAGAAAGGAATTTTATAATGGATAAAGAATTAATACTAATAATTGATTTTTACGGTCAATATAATCAGTTAATAGCAAGACGTGTGCGTGAATGCAATGTATATTCAGAAATAGTACCATTTAGTACATCAATTGAAAAAATAAAACAAAAAAATCCAGCGGGAATAATTTTTACAGGTGGACCTGCAAGTGTATATGCAGAAAATGCACCAAAATGTAGTAAAGAAATATTTAATTTAGGAATACCAGTTTTAGGAATCTGCTATGGAATGCAACTTATGACACATATGCTTGGTGGTAAAGTCCAAAAAGCTGATAAAAGAGAATATGGTGTTACATCTGTAAATATAAATAATAGCTCTAAATTATTCAAAGGATTTGAAGATAAAAATGATTGCTTAATGAGTCATACAGATTTTGTAGAAAATCTTCCAGAAGGATTTGAAAATATAGGTTCAACAGACCATTGCCCAAATGCAGCAATGCAAAATACTAAAAAGAATTTTTATGGAATTCAATTTCATCCAGAAGTTAATCATACAAACAATGGAACAGAAATTATAAAAAACTTTGTTTATAATATTTGTGGTTGCTCTGGAAATTGGAAAATGAGCTCTTTTGCAGAGGAAACAGTTACAGCATTAAAACAAAAAATAGGAGATAAAAAGGCATTATGTGCTCTTTCTGGTGGTGTTGATTCATCAGTAGTAGCAGCATTAATAAATAAAGCAATAGGAAAAAATTTAACATGTATATTTGTAGACCATGGATTGTTAAGAAAAAATGAAGCAGAAGAAGTAGAGCAAGTATTTACAAAAAATTTTGATGTTAATTTTATAAAAGTAGATGCTAAAGAGAGATTTTTGAATAAATTAAAAGGAATAACAGACCCAGAGCAAAAAAGAAAAATAATAGGAGAAGAATTTATTAGAGTATTTGAAGAAGAAGCTAAAAAAATAGGAACTGTTGATTATCTTGTACAAGGGACAATATATCCAGATGTAATAGAAAGTGGATTAGGAGCAGGAGCTAAAATAAAAAGCCATCATAATGTAGGAGGATTACCAGACTATGTTGACTTCAAAGAAATAATAGAGCCTTTAAGAGACTTGTTTAAAGATGAAGTAAGAAAAGTTGGGTTAGAGCTAGGATTACCAGAATTTTTAGTATATCGTCAACCATTTCCAGGACCAGGGCTTGCAATTCGTGTAATAGGTGATATAACAGAAAATAAATTAGATATATTAAAAGATGCTGATTCAATATTCAGAGAAGAAGTAGCAAAAGCAGGATGGGACAGAAAAATAAACCAATATTTTGCAGTATTAACAAATATAAAAAGTGTAGGAGTGATGGGAGACGAAAGAACATATGATTACACAATAGCACTAAGAGCAGTAACAACATCAGATTTTATGACTGCAGAATGGACAAAAATACCATACGAAATATTAGAAGTAGTATCATCAAGAATAGTAAACGAAGTAAAACATGTAAATCGAGTAGTATATGATATAACCGGAAAGCCACCAGCAACAATAGAATGGGAATAATAAAAATTATATAATTAAAGTTGTCATAATAGTATATGGCAACTTTTTATAGTTTATAATAGAAATTGTTTTTAAACAATATTGAAAAAATGTTACTTAATGATATAATACAGTCAGATAAAAATATAACTATATTTTATCTAACATTAGTACCTTATGAAAGGTGGAAAAATTATGATAAAATTTACAAAAATGCATGGGCTAGGAAATGATTATGTGTATATTGATGCAACAGCTAAAACTGGGCAAAAAATAGAAAATGAATCAGACCTAGCTAAATTTGTCAGCAACAGGCATTTTGGAATTGGTTCAGATGGATTAATTTTAATATGTGACAGTAAAGTTGCAGATTTTAAAATGAGAATGTTTAACTATGATGGTAGTGAAGCGGAAATGTGTGGTAATGGAATACGATGTGTAGGAAAATTTGTATATGACAAAGGTCTTACAAATAAAGAAAGTATTACAGTAGAAACTTTGGCTGGAATAAAAACACTAAAGTTTAATATAGAAAATAATAAGGTAAAAACTGTTCAAGTTGATATGGGAGAACCAATACTAAATCCACAAAAAATACCTGTCATATCAGAAGAAAAAATAGTAAAAAATTTAAAAATAAAAGCCGATGATAAAGAATTTAAATTTACATGTGTATCAATGGGAAATCCACACGCAGTAACAATTATTGATAACATAGATAATTTTGAAATTGAAAAATATGGACCAATATTAGAACATGATGAACATTTTCCTAAAAGAGCTAATATTGAATTTATTGAACTTATAGATAAAAATAAAATAAAAATGAGAGTATGGGAAAGAGGTGCTGGTGAAACTTTAGCTTGTGGAACAGGAGCATGTGCGTCTGTTGTTGCTTGTAATTTAAATGATTATATAAATAAAAAATGTACAGTAACATTATTAGGAGGAAATTTATTTATTGAATGGAATGAAAAAGACAATCATATATATATGACAGGACCAGCAACAACAGTATTTGAAGGAATACTTGAATAATATAAGTAAAATATATAAAAGGAGGGCTCTATGATTAAAATAAATGAAAATTTTTTAAATTTACAAGATAGTTATTTATTTTCAACAATAGCAAAAAAAGTATCAGAATTTCAAAATAATAATCCAGATAAAAAAATAATAAAACTAGGAATTGGAGATGTAACACTTCCTCTTGCACCAGCATGTGTAGAAGCAATGAAAAAAGCTTCAGATGATTTATCAAAAAAAGAAACTTTTATGGGATATGGACCAGAGCAAGGATATGAATTTTTGAGGTCAAAAATAGTTGAGCAAGATTATAAAAAATACGGAATTGATATTCAAACAGATGAAATTTTTGTTTCTGATGGAGCAAAATGTGATACAGGAAATATTGTTGATATTTTTTCAAAAGATAATAAAGTAGCTATAACAGATCCAGTATACCCTGTATATTTGGATACAAATACAATGGCAGGAAGGTCTGGTAAATATAATAAAGAAACAGGAAAATATGAAAATATAATATATATGCCATGTACTTCAGAAAATAATTTTGAACCAAAATTTCCGTCAGAAGTACCTGATATGATATATTTATGTTTCCCAAATAATCCTACAGGACAGTACTTACAAAAAGTCAATTAACAAAATGGGTAAATTATGCTAAAGAAAACAAATCAATAATTTTGTTTGATAGTGCATATGAAGCTTTTATAACAGAGCAAAATGTTCCACATAGTATATATGAAATTGAAGGAGCAAAAGAAGTTGCAATAGAGTTTAGAAGTTTTTCAAAAACAGCAGGTTTTACAGGTGTAAGATGTGGATATACTGTAATTCCGAAAGCTTTAAAAGGATATACAAATTCTGGAGATGCAGTTGAATTAAATAAATTATGGAATAGAAGACAATGTACCAAATTTAATGGTGCATCATACATAACACAAAGAGGTGCTGAAGCAATTTATTCTGAAGAAGGAAGAAAACAAATAATGCAGAATATTAAGTATTATCAAGAAAACGCTAAAATAATTAGAGAAGGGTTACAAAAAGCAGGATATACTGTATATGGGGGAATAAATGCACCATATATATGGTTAAAATTACCAGAAAATGTAAAATCATGGGATTTTTTTGATAAATTATTAAATGAATTGGCAATAGTAGGAACACCCGGAGTAGGGTTTGGTCCAAGTGGAGAAGGATATTTTAGGTTAACAGCATTTGGAAGTAGGTCAAATACAATTGAAGCTATGGAAAGAATAGCATCTAATATATATAAATAAGATAGAAAACAGAGCATATGTAAAAATAGCTCTGTTTTTTGAAAATATATGAAATAAAAAGTCAATTATAGAACTGCAAAAAAATCGCAAAAACATTGAAAAATCAATTGACATAGAGAAATAAATGTTATATAATGGAAAAGCATGTAAGATTAGCGATGAAGTAGGATGTGGCTACAACCTTTGAAATAGCAGGGTTGGAGGGAACTCCTATGGAGTATGTCGTGGCTTAGACCAGGCGGTAAGTTATTAAAATATAAGCACTTATCCCAAGAAAAATCATGCAAAAAACTTGGGTTTATATATTAGGTGTTAATGAAACACCAGGGTGCGTTTATAACTTCCGACTAATAATTTAAAATTTTAAGGAGGGAAAATTTACATGGCAACAGTAACAGGAAATGCGGTAGCAAGCGAAAAAATCAGAATAAGATTAAAAGCTTATGATCATGTAGTTTTAGAACAGTCTGCTGAAAAAATAGTAGATACTGCTAAAAAAACAGGAGCAAAGGTTTCAGGTCCTATTCCACTACCAACAGAAAAGGAAATCATAACAATATTACGTTCTCCACACAAACACAAAGATTCAAGAGAACAATTTGAAATGAGAACACACAAAAGAGTTATCGATATTCTTTATCCAACACAAAAAACTGTAGACAGTCTTATGAAAATAGACTTACCAGCAGGTGTTGATATAGAAATCAAATTATAATTTAAATTATTTAGGAGGTCTCTTATAAGACCAAGCTGATGTACTATTTAAAATAGAAATTAAAATATCAGCCAATAGTATTAGGAGGAAAGAAATGAAAACTTTAATAGGAAAAAAAGTTGGAATGACTCAAATATTTGATGAAAAAGGAAGAGTAATTCCAGTAACAGTTATCGAAGCTGGACCTTGTGTAGTAGCACAAGTTAAATCAGTAGAAACAGATGGATACAATGCTATCCAATTAGGATTTGGAGATGTAAAAGAATCTAAATTAAACAAACCAGAAAAAGGACACTTTGCAAAAGCAAACATAGCTCCAAAAAAACATTTAAGAGAATTTAGATTAGATTCAGTAGAAGGAATTACTGTTGGAACAGAATTAACAGTAACAGAATTTGCTGAAGGAGATAGATTAGACATCCAAGGAACAACAAAAGGAAAAGGATTCCAAGGTGTTATTAAACGTCATGGTCAACACAGAGGACCAATGGGACATGGATCTATGTATCACAGAAGACCAGGTTCAATGGGACCAACATCAACTCCAGGTAGAGTATTCAAAGGTAAAAAATTACCAGGACATATGGGACATGTTACAGTAACAATACAAAACTTAGATGTTGTTAAAGTAGATATGGATAAAAATGTAATATTAGTAAAAGGTAGTGTACCAGGAGCTAAAGGTGCTATCTTAAAAATAAAATCAGCCGTTAAGGCACAATAATTTAGTAAAGGAGGAAAGACGAAATGCCAAAAGTAGATGTATATAACATGCAAGGTAAAAAAGTTAGCGATGTAGAATTAAGTGAAGCAGTATTTGGAATTGAACCAAATGAAAATATTGTTCACAGTGCATTAGTAAACTACTTAGCTAATCAAAGACAAGGTACACAAAGTACTAAAACAAGAGCAGAAGTTAGTGGTGGTGGAAGAAAACCATGGAGACAAAAAGGAACAGGTAGAGCAAGACAAGGTAGTATACGTGCACCACAATGGATTAAAGGTGGTATTGCATTAGGACCAAAACCACGTTCATATTCTTATAGAATAAATAAGAAAGAAAAACAATTAGCAATTAGATCATTATTAAGTGCAAAAGTATTAGATAATGAATTAACAGTTGTTGATAAATTAGAAGTTGAAGAAGCTAAAACAAAAGTTATGGCTAAAGCTTTAACAGATTTAAAAGTTGAAGGAAAAACATTAATAATCTTAGCAGATAGAAATGATAATGTTTTACGTTCAAGTAGAAATATAGAAGGTGTTAAAACAATTGAATTAAACACAATAAATGTATTTGATTTATTAAATTGCAATAAATTAGTTTTACCACTAGATACAGTTAAAAAATTAGAGGAGGTGTATGCATAATGTTACCAGAAGAAATTATAGTAAGACCAGTAGTAACAGAAAAAAGTAATGATGAATTACAATTAGGAAAATACACTTTCGAAGTTAACAAAAAAGCTACAAAAGTTCAAATAGCTAAAGCTGTTGAGAAACTTTTCGAAGTTAAAGTATTAAATGTTAACACAATGATAGTTAAAGGAAAAACAAAAAGAGTTAGATACCAAGAAGGTAAAACTCCAGATTGGAAAAAAGCTATTGTTACAATAGACACAAATCCATCTGACAAAACATACCTAGGAAAAGGTGGAAAATCAGTTAAAGTTTCTAAGAAATACAAAGATTCAATCGATGAATTCATGGGAGCTTAATTGAAATAATGATATCGAGAGATAACTCGGATAATAAAGAATATCTGTAGCGGAGCAGGAAAGAATCCGTAAATAAAAGATTTAGTAGAGCTTTTGATAAAAACAAATATTACAAGTAAGATTTGGAATTTAGCAGAAGCGAGAAAGGAAGACAAAAAATGGGAATGAAACATTTCAAAGCCTATACACCTTCAAGAAGAAATATGGCTGTATCTACATATGAAGAAGTAACAAAAACTTCTCCTGAAAAATCTTTATTAGAAAAGAAAAGAAAAAATGCAGGAAGAAACTCATATGGTAGAATAACAGTAAGACATCAAGGTGGAGGAAACAGACAAAAATATAGAAAAATTGATTTTAAAAGATTAAAAGATGATATGGAAGCAACAGTAGTTGGAATCGAATATGATCCAAACAGAAGTGCAAACATAGCATTAGTAAAATATGAAGATGGAACATTAAGTTACATCATTGCACCACAAGGATTAACAGATGGTGATAAAGTAGTATCAGGAGAAAATGTTGATATTAAAGCAGGAAACTGTTTACCAATAGCAAACATTCCAGTTGGTACATTAATTCACAATATCGAATTAAATCCAGGTCAAGGTGGAAAATTAGTAAGAGTTGCTGGACAAAGTGCTCAATTAATGGCTAAAGAAGGAAAATATGCACATGTAAGATTACCTTCAGGAGAAATGAGATTAATATTAGCTAAATGTAGAGCAACAATCGGAGTTGTAGGAAATGCAGATCATGAAAACGTTAAATTAGGTAAAGCAGGAAAAACAAGACATTTAGGAATAAGACCATCTGTAAGAGGATCTGTAATGAACCCAGTAGATCACCCACATGGTGGTGGTGAAGGTAGAGCTCCAGTTGGACATTCAGGACCAATGACACCTTGGGGTAAACCAGCATTAGGATATAAGACAAGAAATAAGAAAAATAGAACAAACAAATTTATCGTAAAGAGAAGAAAATAGAATAGGAGGAAAATCATATGTCAAGAAATAAAATGCCTTTCGTTGCTCCAGAATTATTAAAAAGAGTTGAAGCAATGAACGAAAGTGGAAACAAAGAAGTAATCAAGACATGGTCAAGAGCTTCAACAATATATCCACAAATGGTTGGACACACAATCGCTGTTCATGATGGTAGAAAACATGTACCAGTTTATTTAACAGAGGAAATGATAGGTCATAAATTAGGTGAATTTGCTCCTACAAGAACATTTAAAGGTCATGCAGGAGAAAAAGCAACTACAAAATAAATATAAATTAAGGAGGGAATTGTAGTGGAAGAAACAGCAGTATTAGAAGCTAAAGCAACTTTAAAATATGCACGTATTTCAGCTAGAAAAGTTAAAATAGTTGCAGATTTAATAAGAGGAAAAAATGTTGATGAAGCTTTAGCAATTGTAAAATTTACACCAAAAGCATCATCAGAAGTAATTGAAAAATTATTAAAATCAGCTATTGCAAATGCTGAAAACAATCATGGAATGAAACATGAAAAATTATATGTTGCTGAAATATTTGCAAACCAAGGTCCAACATTAAAGAGAATAAGACCAGCTGCAAAAGGATCAGCAGTTAGAATTAGAAAAAGAACAAGTCATATAACTATCGTAGTTAGAGAAGCAGAATAGGAAAGGAGGATTCTAGAAAATGGGACAAAAAGTACATCCAACAGGTGTGAGAGTTGGAATCATAAAAGATTGGAATGCTAAATGGTATGCAGATTCTAAGAATTTTGCAGATTACTTAGTAGAAGATCAAAAAATTCGTAAATTTTTAAAGAAAAAATTATATACAGCTGGAATTTCAAAAATTGAAATTGAAAGAACAGCAAAATTTGTTAAAGTTAATGTTTATGCAGCTAAACCAGGAATTATAATCGGAAAAGGTGGAGCTGGAGCAGAAAGCTTAAAAGCAGATGTAACAAAATTAATCGGTAAAGATGTAAATATCAATATAGTTGAGGTAAAAGCAATATCAACAGATGCACAATTAGTTGCAGAAGATATAGCTAGCCAACTAGAAAGAAGAATTTCATTCAGAAAAGCCATGAAACAATGTATGCAAAAAGCTATGAAATCAGGAGCTTTAGGTATCAAAACAGCTGTATCTGGAAGATTAGGTGGAGCTGATATGGCAAGAACTGAATTCTATAAAGAGGGAACAGTTCCTCTACAAACTTTAAGAGCTGATATTGACTATGGATTTGCTGAAGCAGATACAACATATGGAAAAATCGGTGTTAAAGTATGGATTTATAAAGGTGAAGTTCTTCCAACTAAAAAAGTGGAAGGAGGAGACAAATAATGCCATTAATGCCAAAAAAATCTAAATTTAGAAAAATGCAAAAAGGTAGAAATAGAGGAAAAGCAACAAGAGGAAATAAAGTTACAGACGGAGAATACGGATTACAAGCAGTTGAAGCTGGATTAATTAAGGGAAACCAAATTGAAGCAGCTCGTATTGCTATGACACGTTATACAAAAAGAGGTGGAAAAGTTTGGATTAAAATATTTCCAGACAAACCAATAACACAAAAACCAGCTGGAACTCGTGGTGGTAAAGGTAAAGGTAATGTTGAATATTGGGTAGCTGTTGTAAAACCAGGAAGAGTTATGTTCGAAATGGCAGGAATTCCTGAAGAAACAGCTAGAGAAGCCTTGAGATTAGCTATGAACAAATTACCAATCAAATGTAAGTTCGTAGTAAAAGAAACTGAGAACAAGGTGGGTGATAGTGATGAAGATAAGTAAGATTAGAGAAATGTCTTCACCAGAATTAGAAAAAGAATTAGGTGAACTAAAATCAGAATTATTCAAATTAAAATTTAGTTTAGCTACACATGGATTAGATAACCCAATGAAAATCAAAGAGGTTAAAAAAGATATAGCTAAAATAAATACAGTATTAACAGAAAGAAAAATAGCAGAAGCTAAAGCATAAGTAAAATAGAAAGATAGGAGGAAAATGACCTATGGAAGAAAGAAATCTTCGTAAAGTTATGGTTGGAACTGTTACATCTAACAAAATGGATAAAACAGTAGTTGTTTCAGTAGCAACAAGTGTAAGCCATAAAACATATGGAAAAACAGTTAAAAGAACATATAAATTAAAAGCACATGATGAAAACAATAGCTGTGAAATAGGAGATAAAGTAAAAGTAATGGAAACAAGACCACTTTCTAAAGATAAGAGATGGAGAGTAGTTGAGATTCTTGAAAAAGGAGGAAAATAAGTCATGATACAACAACAAACAATATTAAAAGTTGCTGACAATACAGGTGCAAAAGAATTAATGTGTATCAGATGTATGGGTGGATCATATATGAAAACAGCTAACATCGGTGATGTTATAGTTGCCTCTGTTAAAACAGCAACACCAGGTGGCGTTGTTAAAAAAGGTGATGTAGTAAAAGCTGTTATAGTAAGAAGCAAAAAAGGTTTAAGAAGACCAGATGGTTCTTATGTTAAATTTGATGAAAATGCAGCAGTATTAATAAAAGATGACAAAACACCAAGAGGAACACGTATATTTGGCCCAGTTGCAAGAGAATTAAGAGAAAAGGATTATATGAAAATATTATCATTAGCACCTGAGGTTCTATAAGCTGTTGACGAAAATGTCTTGTAGACATTTGAGTTATACAGATTATAGATGCATAGACTTAGAATTTGTTAATGAGTTTAACCCTTAGGTTAAACGAATATTACAAAAACTTAGTCGTAGCTCTATAAGCCGTATTATTAGAAAGAAGGAGGTTAAACTCAATGAGAATAAAAAAAGGAGATACAGTCCTAGTTTTATCTGGAAATGATAAAGATAAAAAAGGAGAAGTATTAGAAGTTATGCCTAAAGACTCAAAAGTAGTTGTAAAAGGTGTAAATGTAAGAAAAAAACACATCAAACCTAGAAAACAAGGTGAAGAGGGTGGAATAATCCCAGTTGAATGTGCTATCAATAGTTCAAAAGTTAATGTAGTATGTCCAAAATGCGGAAAAGCTACAAGAATTGAATATAAAGTAGAAGATGGAAAAAAAGTTCGTATTTGTAAAAAATGTGGAGCTATAATCAAATAGTGAAAGGAGGAAACAAATAAAATGGAAAAACTTAGAGAACAATATGAAAAAGAAGTTGTACCAGCTTTAATGAAAAAATTTCAATACAAATCTATAATGCAAGTTCCAAAGCTTGACAAAGTAGTTATAAATATAGGTTTAGGTGATACAAAAGAAAATCCTAAATCATTAGAAAATGCAATGAATGATTTAACACAAATCACAGGTCAAAGACCTATGATAACAAAAGCAAAGAAATCAATTGCTGCATTTAAGCTAAGAGAAGGAGCAAATGTTGGATGTAAAGTAACATTAAGATCAGACAAAATGTATGATTTTGTTTACAAATTATTCAATGTAGCACTTCCAAGAGTAAGAGATTTTAGAGGTGTTTCTGCTGATTCTTTTGATGGAAGAGGAAACTACTCTATGGGTATTAAAGAACAATTAATATTCCCAGAAATCGAATATGATAAAATTGACAGATTAAGAGGAATGGATATCATATTTGTAACAACTGCTGAAACAGACGAAGAGGCAAAAGAATTACTAACATTATTAGGAATGCCTTTTAAAGCATAATTTTAAGGAGGAGTAAATAACAATGGCTAAAAAATCATTGAAAGTAAAACAAGCTAGACCACAAAAATATGCAACAAGAGAATATAACAGATGCAGAATTTGTGGAAGACCACATGCTTATATAAGAAAATATGGAATTTGCCGTGTATGTTTCAGAGAATTAGCACACAAGGGTGAAATTCCAGGTGTAAAAAAAGCAAGTTGGTAGAATGCTGAGGCTGTTTAGGCTTAAGCTAATTACGGTCATCAGTATGTGAATGATAAACATTTACAACACATATAAAATAATAGAAAAAAGGAGGAAAGTAAATTGAATACTACAGATCCAATAGCAGATATGTTAACAAGAATAAGAAATGCTAACAGTGCTAAACATAAAACAGTTGATGTACCAGCATCTAAAATGAAGACAGCAATAGCTGAAATCTTATTTAGAGAAGGTTATATCAAATCATTTGAAGTTATTAGTAATGAAAACCAAGGAATCATAAGAATAACTTTAAAATATGATGAAAAAGGTACAAGAGTAATCGATGGAATTAAGAGAATAAGTAAACCAGGATTAAGAGTATATGCAGGTAAAGAAGAATTACCAAAAGTACTTAATGGTTTAGGTATAGCAATAATTTCTACATCAAAAGGATTAAAAACAGATAAAGAAGCTAGAGAAGCAGGAATGGGTGGAGAAGTTTTAGCTTATGTTTGGTAATTAATAATAATTATCAAAGGGAAAAATTAACCTAAATGCGAAAAAGTATAAACTAATTAACGTTAGGCGAACGCCCTACAAAAAAGGAGGAAAATAAAAATGTCAAGAATAGGTAAAAAAGCTATTGCAGTACCAGCTGGTGTTGAAGTAACTGTTAATGATCATAAAGTAACAGTAAAAGGACCAAAAGGTACATTAGAAAGAGAAATACATAAAAATATTTCTGTAACAGTTGAAAATAATGAAGTTAAAGTTACAAGACCAAATGACGAAGCTTTAAATAGAAGTTTACATGGATTAACAAGAACTTTAATTAATAATATGATTCATGGTGTTGAACATGAATTTACAAGAGAATTACAAATAAATGGTGTTGGTTACAGAGCTGCAAAACAAGGTGCAGACTTAAACTTAACATTAGGATATTCTCATCCAGTAATATTCAAAGCACCAGAAGGAATATCTTTTGATGTTCCAAATCCAAATACTATCATAGTAAAAGGAATTGATAAAGAATTAGTTGGTCAAACAGCAGCTGATATCAGAACAAAGAGACCACCAGAAGTATATAGAGGAAAAGGTATCAAATATGCTGAAGAAGTTATTAGACGTAAAGAAGGAAAAACAGGTAAATAATAAATAAAAAGTTATATTCCTTGAAGATATAAGGAAAGGAGTTAGAAAATGGTTAGTAAAACAAATAGACAATTAGAAAGAGCAAGAAGACATGCAAGAGTAAGAAATAAAATTTCTGGAACAGCAGAAAGACCAAGATTATGCGTATTTAGAAGTAATACAAATATATATGCACAAATCATTGATGATGTTGCTGGAAATACAATAGTTTCTGCTTCAACATTAGATAAAGAAGTAAAAACAAAAAAATCAAATGTAGAAGCAGCTAAAGAAGTTGGAACTTTAATTGCTAAAAGAGCAGCTGATAAGAAAATAACAACAGTTGTATTTGATCGTAGTGGATACATTTACCATGGTGTTGTAAAATCATTAGCAGAAGCTGCAAGAGAAGGTGGACTTGAGTTCTAATTCTATAATATATATAAAGGTTTAAAGATACATTAACCTAAACTAAAAGGAGGGAAAAACAAAACCTATGGAAGAAAACAAAATGCCAGAGTTAAAAGAAAAAGTAGTAGCTATAAATAGAGTAGCAAAAGTTGTAAAAGGTGGTAGAACATTCAGATTTAGTGCTGTTGTTATCGTAGGAGATGGAGCAGGACACGTAGGAATTGGAAATGGTAAAGCTGCTGAAGTACCAGATGCTATTAAAAAAGCTATTCAAGAAGCAAAGAAAAATTTAATAAAAGTTCCTATCGTTGGAACAACAATACCTCATGAATTTGTTGGAGAATTTGGTAGTGCCAAAGTTATCTTAAAACCAGCTGCTGTTGGTACAGGACTTATTACTGGAGGAAGTGTAAGACCAGTACTTGAACTTGCAGGATACAAAGATGTTCGTACAAAAGTTCTTGGAACAAACAATCCAAGAAATGTTGTATATGCAACACTTGAAGGTTTAAAAAACATGAGAACTATTGAACAAGTTGCTAAAAAGAGAAATAAAAAAGTAGAAGATATTTTATAATTGTTGGTATAGCAAACTTGTTAGTTTGATTTTAACAAGTTTGACTATAAATCAACACTAAAGTTAAAAACAGGGAGGTGCAAAAAATGAAGCTAGGAGAATTAAGACCAGCTGCTGAAAAAGTTGCAAGAAAGAGAGTTGGACGTGGAATTGGTTCTGGAACTGGAAAAACATCAGGAAAAGGACATAAAGGACAAAAAGCAAGAAGTGGTGGAGGAGTAAGACGTGGATTTGAAGGTGGACAAACACCATTATATAGACGTTTACCAAAAAGAGGATTCACAAACATTCATGCTAACAACTACACAGAAGTAACATTAACAATGTTAAATAAATCTAAAGCTACAGATGTAACAGCAGAAAGCTTATTAGAAGAAGGAATAATAGGAAAAATAAATGATGGTATAGTAGTTTTAGCTACAGGTAAATTAGATAAAAAGCTTAATGTAAAAGCTGTAAGATTTACTGCTAAAGCAAAAGAAACAATAGAAGCCCTAGGCGGAAAGACAGAGGTGATTTAGTTGTTTAAAACGATAAAAAACGCTTTAAAAACACCAGATGTAAGAAAAAGATTATGGTACACTTTAGTATTAATAATATTATTCAGACTAGGATGTTATATAACTGTACCAGGAGTTAATACTATAGTATTAAATGAAGCTATGACTTCAAATAATGGTTTTGCAGGATTTATAGATATAATTTCAGGAGGAGCATTTTCTAGATTTTCAATTTTTGCTATGTCAATAAGTCCTTACATAACTTCATCAATCGTTGTTCAATTATTGGCAATGGTAATACCTTCATTAGAAAGAATGGCTAAAGAAGGTGGAGAAGAAGGAAGAAAAGTAATGAATAGATTAACTAAAATAATAACAATTGTTTTAGCATTAGTAGAAGCTATTGGAATCTATTTAGGATACAGATCTTCTGGAGTATTTATAAATGCAGGATGGTTAACTGGAATACTAGTTGTATCATCATTAGTTGCAGGAACATCTTTACTAATGTGGTTAGGAGAACAAATCACAAGTAAAGGAATTGGAAATGGAATATCAATAATAATCTTTATAGGAATTATTTCAGGTCTTCCATCTGGAATAACAACTATTTGGAAAATGATATTCACAAGCACAGGATTTAGTACTACAGGATTAATTACAGCATTAGGAATTATAATCGGAGCATTATTGTTAGTTGCAGGAGTTGTATTTGTACAAGATGCTGAAAGAAGAGTTCCAGTGCAATATTCAAAGAAAGTAGTTGGAAGAAAAATGGTAGGAGCTCAAGGAACACATATTCCTTTGAAACTTGCTATGGCAGGTGTAATGCCAGTAATTTTCGCTTCATCATTTATGACATTTCCAGCAATGATAATATCTATATTTGTAAAAGATGTATCAACATTAACAGGATTTTGGTCAGGGGTATATAAATTTTCTATTGCCACATCATCATCAAGTGTTGGATGGGGATATTCATTAGCAAATGCAATAGTATATTTATTATTAATATTGGGATTCACATATTTTTATACTTATGCTACATTCAATCCAGCAGAAGTATCAAACAATATTAAGAAAAATGGTGGATTCATTCCAGGAATAAGAGCTGGAAAACCAACAACAGATTATTTATCTTCAATAATATCAAAATTAACATTATTTGGAGGATTATTCTTGGCAGTAATTGCTATACTTCCAATGTTATTGAGATTTACAAACTTAAATGTTTCATTTGGTGGAACATCAATACTAATCGTTGTAGGTGTTGCTCTTGAAACAGTACAACAATTAGAATCTCAATTAGTAATGAGACATTATAAAGGTTTCTTGGAATAAAATAAAAGTAAATGAGACGGAATAATTAAATTCTGTCTCAAGAGATATAAAATTTAGGAGGGATTAAGATGGCACAACCAAAAAGAAGATGGTCAAAAGCTAGAACACACTCAAAAAGATCAACATGGAAAGTAGAAGCACCAAAATTTGCTACTTGCCCACATTGTCATGAACCAGTATTACCACACAGAGTTTGTGGAAATTGCGGATATTATGATGGAAAACAAGTTATTGCAAAAAAAGAATCTGAAAATGCATAATTATTAAAAGAAGGACTATTTATATGTAGTCTTTTTTTATTATATGAAAGTTCGATGAACTTTCATTAATAAAAAATAACAATGTACAGAAAATTTATTT
>ERZ859980.619-NODE-619-length-20874-cov-1.835919_pt1 | contig 20874 bp, 20 predicted proteins | sample MGYA00509984_ERZ859980 | MGnify/ENA primary metagenome ERZ859980 (study PRJEB30046, sample SAMN00715173) | human gut metagenome | study: EMG produced TPA metagenomics assembly of the A metagenome-wide association study of gut microbiota in type 2... | reverse complement strand
GCGCAGGTAAATCCTTGAGCATATTGAGCGAAGAATATCCCGAGCCGAAATCGTCGATTGAAATATGGAATCCGTAATCCTTGAGCTGCTTGAACACAGCCATAAGCACATCGAGCGACTCATAAGCCGCACTCTCTGTGATCTCAATCTCAATGCTTGACGTTGAAACGCCGTGGGATAAACATATATCGTTCAGCTTTTCGACAAACTGCGGATCTCTCAGATGTGCTCTTGACATATTGACCGATATAAGCAGATGCGGATAATAGCTCTCCCACTGCTTGATCTTCTGGCATACCTGATCCATAATGTAATAATCCAGCTTGACAATAAATCTGTTCTTTTCAAAGAGCGGTATGAATTTTCCGGGAGAAATGACCGTGCCGTCCTTTATCCACCTTACAAGAGCCTCCGCACCCGTAAGATTAACCTTGCCGTCAAGAGAAACCTTAGGCTGATAGAAAACGCTGAATTCATGCATATCAAGCGCTGTCTGCATCTCGTTTTCGATGCGTTTTTCCTCACGCATCTTTTCAAGCATACTCTCGCTGTAGAACGTATATGCGCTGTCGTCGCCGTATTTTACGGTACGCTTTGCTATATCCGCAAGGTCGCCCATACGTCTTATGGACACGCTCTTGTCGGTTATCCTGTAAATACCGAATGAAAGCACAGGCACAAACTCGGTTATTTCGTATTCGATAGCCTGTATCAGACTGCCTATACGTCTTGCAGTATCGCTGTCACTGCTATAAAGCATAAGTATATAATAATTGTCCGAGTTTATTCTGGAGAAGGTCTCGCCGTCCTGAAGATTTCTGTTTACCGTATCGGCAATCAGCTTAAGTATCCTGTTGCCCTCATCGTGACCGTACATATCGTTGATAGCCTTAAACTTGTCAATATCGAAGCTGACAAGCGCATATCTGCGGTATTCGTGCCTCAGCAGACTTTTAGCGTCAAGCACAAACTTATCCCATGTACCGTAACCGGTTATGCTATCAGTATACGCTATCCTGCTGACCTCCTCGTTGGCTTTTGTAAGCCTTCGGAACGATACCCTGACTATCACTATGTATGCCGTAATTACAATAATCAGTATCAGCACAAAGAATGCGTACATCAATATGTTTATCATTGCGTAATGATTCTGCTCTGCCGCTACAACATTCTCTTTGAATATCAGCAGATAGTGCAGATCATCAAAGCCCGACATACCGCTGTAATACGCTACATATTTTTCGCCCTTGCAGACGCTTTTTACAATACCGCTTCCGCCGACCTTTGCAAAGTTATCCTTGACGGCATTTCTTACGCTTTCTTCCATCCCTGCAAGAATATCGGACGAGAAGAACAAATCTCCCATAGGAACATAGTCACCGAGCGCATTTTCACCGGACATTATCACTTCACCGTCAGAATTAAGCACATATCCGTTACTGTCGTTTTCTTTACCGCCGAATGACATATCAATCAGATTGTTATAACTCCTTGTGTCGCATATTCCCGCAACCATGCCCACAATACGCTTGTAATCGCCATAGATCGGTGCAGCAATTGCATTTACCATTTTTTCGTCAGGCTCGCTGTATATCGCCTTTGAAAAATACACCTCGCCGTTCATAGCCCGTTTATAATATTCACGGGCGGATATGTTCTTGCTTATGTTTTTGCTTGTTATAACATCGCCGTTCTCATCGGCGATTATAAATGCGTCTATCGTTGAACAACTGTTCTCAAGGTCCTTTATCATCTTGATAACAAGATTCTCATCGGTATTCTTATAATTACTTGCGCAGGCGGCAAAATTCTTTACCGTATTGACATCGTTTCTTATTGCGCTTTCCACTATGTCACATTTCTGAGAAGCCGCTCTGTCTATATAATTGTTGACCTCTCCGTCAAGTGCAGATATGGTATTTGCCATAAACAAAGACGCCATTACCACGAAGATCGCTATGCATAAAGCCGCTATCACTGAAATTATCTCTGTTCTGTGCTTTATATTCAACATAGTAATCTCCCTCCTTTATATCCGCAGACTTTTTGTTTTCTGACCTCCGGATATACTTATTTAAATAAAAGTATACCACATTTCGTTTCTGAAATCAACCGTTTAAATCAATTTATATTATGTTTGTAAGAAAGCTGAAATCAAAATTGTGCATTTTACACTAAGCAATTGTAACAATACAACAAATAAAACTGCCCGGTTTTTACACCGGACAGCAATTTATTCTTTACTTCACACTGTCAATAAACCTTAAAAATGCGGCTTTACCCTCGTCACTGCGTTTATAAACGCCTGCATCAAGCAACACCTGCTCAAATACTGCACCAATCTCACGCTTAATGATATTTTCCGCATCATCGGCATTAACAGCAGGGTACTTTGCGTACAGCTCGTTCATCCACTGTGCGTGACCCGACAGCTTTTCAACGCCCGAAAGATCAGTCTTGTTTACAAGCGCATCACCGAGTGCTTTTATCTCGTTTGCCAGCCTTGCAGGAAGCACTGCAAGACCCATAACCTCGATAAGACCGATATTTTCTTTCTTTATGTGATGGAGCGAAGGATTCGGGTGGAATATGCCAAGCGGCCGTTCCTCGCTCGTTATATTATTTCTAAGTACAAGGTCGCATTCATACTCAGCACCGTGCCGCCTTGCGATAGGAGTGATAGTATTATGCGGAACGCCGTCGGTAAATGCGTAATACCTACGCTTTCATCGCTGTATGCCCTCCACGCAACAAGTATCTTGTCGCAAGCCCTTTCAAGCTCTGCCCTGTTCTTGCCGCTGAGCCTTATAACTGACATCGGCCACTTTACAATACCTGCCTTTACACTGTCAAATCCGCTCATAGCAAACTCATATTCTATCGGGGCGTTCTCCATTGCAAACGTATAATGACCGCCCTGAAAATGCTCGTGTGAAAGAATAGACCCTCCGACTATGGGCAGATCGGCATTAGAGCCGACAAAATAGTGCGGTAAAATATCCGTTATATCAAACAGCTTGCCAAAAACCTCTGCGTCGATCTTCATCGGTATATGCTCACTGTTAAAGACTATGCAATGCTCGTTGTAATATCCGTAAGGCGAATACTGGAATCCCCACTTATCGCCGTGTATCGTCATAGGTATCGGTCGCAGATTCTGTCTTGCAGGATGTGTAAGCGTACCTGCAAATCCCGTATTTTCCATACAAAGCATACAAGCCGGATAAGAAACCTTCGCAGCATTTCTTGCCGCCGCAATATCTCTCGGATCTTTTTCGGGCTTTGAGCGGTTTATCGTAATATCAAGCTGGCCGTATTCACTGTCGTACTTCCAGCGTATATCCTTTGCTATTCTTCCTTTTCTTACATAATTGGTATCCTCGCTGTAAGCATAATACCAATCGGTAGCCGCCTTCGGACTCTTCGCATACTTCTCATTGAACTTTGCGTTCACCTCGTGAGGCATTCCTGTGAACACGCCCATTATGCGTGTGTCAAAAAGATCCCTCCACGCATTCGATTGCGGAATAATCTCCTTTTCCACAGCAAAATCCACTATCTCGTCAAGTATCTCGTCAACCGAGCCGTACTCCTTCACAGACGGTTTTTCCCATTTTTCCAGCTTCAGCATATCCATCAGATAATTTCTGACGCATATCTCATCGTCTTCCGTAATGAGCGACTTTGCCACAGCATAATCAATAAGTGCCTGAACCGCCGTTTCTATCGTAGTTTCCGCCATATTTTCTTCTCCGTTCTCCACATTCTGAATATCAGAATTTAATACAGATTAAGTATACCACAAACAGCTCGAAATTTCAACAAACGTTTTATCACACAAAAAACGGCTGACCTTCCGAACCTGTCAGCCGTTTTGATACATTACCGTAATCGTGATCTGTTGCCGCTGTTAACGCAACGCAGACAATTTCTGTCAACGATATTACAAAAGACACCTGCCGCAGCTTTTCCGCTGCGGCAGTGTCTTACTTTTTATTCACCGACGTTTATTACAACCGAGTGCCTCTGTTTGTCCGCTTTTCCAAGAAATTATTTTTGTACTTATAATTACAGCAAAATGAAAAAACGCAGATATTTCTTTATTCAGTAATTCGAATCCGTATTCAGCGTAACTTTCTGCAATGATAATATTTTTTGCTTACTTATAGTACACAGCAAGGGTTTTGGATATTTCCTGCTTGATATATGCTTCAAACTCTTTGTCAAGAACATCGTCACCGATATCTTTTTCTTTTGCAAACTCTTCTTTTGCTTTTTGCTTATTAACGTATGAAATATAGCTGTCTGCGGCTAAATCTATATATTCATCTTTTGTGATTCCCATTCGTTTGATATACTCGTCCATAATTTTACCGTTTGCGGCTACCTGAGGATATTCATCGGCATAAGCGTCAAGGTTTGACATTTGCTTTTCTATTTCACTTTTTGCCTGCTCATGCGTAATAGAATCATATTTAGAATCAATAAAAGCGGTTTCTATCATACTGTTTATTATTGTTTCTTTATCTGTTGAGCACTTTTCTTTTATCTCCGTTATCTTGGTATTTTTTTCTTCACTTGTGAAATCAGAATTATTTATGTCCTCAGTCATAAGCTCTGCCATAATTTCATTGCTTTTCAGACGTACTTCATAATCGGATCTCTTTATGTCAATTCCGTTTACAGATGCCATAACATCATTATTTTGAGCACAAGAGCAAAATAATATCATAGTGAACACAGTAACAATAATCATTAAATTTAACTTTTTCATATTTTTCTCCTTTTACAATTTACCTGTATGATTTGGTTATTCGCTTTCGCTGTCCGTATTGTTTTCTGTAAAGAAATACTTGTTGATTATTTCATTCACCGAGAAATCATCAGCCGTGCTGTTGTTACGTTCTTTTTCAATATCAATAAATCCCTGCTCGGGAGTTACTAAAAAAGCCTCTTTGTTATCACGGATGCGCAATAAGAATAAATATGATTTACCGATTTCAATCTCAGGTCTGTTATAAACGGTTATCGTTCTGCTGCCGCCGAGTGCTTTGAGCTGTTCGTCAATGTATTTATCCTTAAAACCGCCGTTAACATAAATGTCTATACTGTCTGATTCGTTACCGACTGTATTTTTATATGCAGATTCCTTCTCGACCGTATAAACCGTACAGATTTCCTTGTCGCTTTCAGACGTATTCCCGGTAACCTCGTCATTCGTTCTGCCATCCCTTACCGTGAATGAAATTCCCGTAACCTTGCCCGACATTACTATATCGCACGCTTTCATCAATTCATCGGCTGTGTTGTAATATATGTAATGAGCGCAGACATAAGTATACTTAACATCGTCTTCGGACGCACTGCTGTCACTATATATAACGCTGTTTTCGGACGAGCCGTCAGAAAGCGATTTATTGCCGGCACTGCATCCGCCGATCAGCGTTATAAGCAGAGCAATCGTAATTACCGCATATTTTTTCATAATGTTTCTTCCTTTCTGCAATGAATTTTTAACTTGCCAAAACCTTAGGAGTGCTTATTGAGTTTGTTACTGTACCTATAATCAATACAATTCAGCAAGGCAAATTGTCCATGCAAAAATTTAAAATCATTACAACACCACATATCAGGAAGTCATCTGACATCATATGAATAGTATACCATTATATAGGAATAATGTCAATATAATTTATATTGAAAAACAAATTCTGCTTATTAATTAAATCATAAGCAAAATACACCGACTCTGCAACAGCCGGTGCATTTTTTATATATTGAAATTTCGGCTTGACAATGCGATTTTACAGGTTTATGCGTCAATTTACAAATATTGTCGCTACGTTAAGATAAGTCGCAAATGCCACCCACAAAAAATACGGTATGTTTATATCGCCTGCAATGCGATTTACTTTACCGAATCCGAGTATCATTATCCCTATCAGAACAAGCAGAAGCACTATATCCGCCGCAGCAAGCCACAATAGTTCAAACCGCACGAATATTATGCTCCACAGGAAATTTACTATCAGCTGAACCCAGTATATCGTCAGCAATTTTCTTTTCACACTCACCGCCGCATCACTGTAATGTATCAGATGCGCCGATACCCCCATAACCGCATACAGTATCACCCACACCACCGGGAACACCCACGACGGCGGCATCAACGGCGGTTTGTTATACTTTTGGAAGAATTCATTAAAACTGCCTGCAAGCAGTCCCGATGACATTCCGATGACCTCTGCCGACAGTATATAAAGTACAAGATCAAGCCATTTATTATTACGCTTCATATTATCACCTTTCGCATTGCTAAGCCGTTTAACAACGTATTTCACAATAATTATATGCCCTTTACGTCCGTTTATTACCACTTGCATTTTGCCCGTAAACAGTGTAAAATATACTTTGAAACAATATGAAAGGATTAATATTATGTTTGAAGGTTTTGACAGATCGGCTATAGATTTCCTGTGGGGAATACGGCTGAATAATGATAAAAACTGGTACGAAAGTCATAAAGATGAATACAGGCAAAATCTCGCAAAGCCCATGAATCGCTCTGCGATGAGCTTTTCTGCGATTTTTACAGTGAGATAGGCTTGAAACCGTAAGCTCTGTTTCAAGGATAGTAAAGGACGCACGTTTCCCTCACGCCTACCCGTACCGTGATAACTACTGGTTTACTTTCAAGGAAACACGCAAGGACTGGTGGGTCGCACCTGCGTTCTACTTTGAACTTTCCTGCGAGGGCTGGGGCTACGGAATGAGTATGTGGAGCGCCAGTGCCGGCTCAATGCAAAGGCTCAGAAATGCGATAGATTCCGACCCCAAAATGTTTTCCGGGCTTGTCCGTGCATTTGACAAGCAGAAGATTTTCACCCTTGAGGGCGACTTCTACAAGCGGAAAAAAGGCGAGGTTTCTCCCCTGCTTGACGGCTGGTACAACCGAAAATCCATAAGCTGTACTGCGAGCTTTACATACGAAAATGAAACGGTTTTCACTAAGGAACTGCAACCGCTCATTCTTGAGGGCTTCCGCTCACTGTACCCGATATGCAGGTTTATCCATAACGCAATAAACGAGGAATAATGTACCCTGACATACGAAAAAGCCCTGTGACGCAACCGCATCACAGGGCTTTCTTAACGGCTTTACGCCGATTTATCAGTCTGTAATCACTTTCTGTAATATGAGTTGAACACCGGTCTTAACACCTTATAAAGCGGCATACACAGCACCGACGCAACAAGACCCTTTATCAGTGTGAACGGGCAGTTGAACACGATAAGGCATTCAAGAAGACCGTTTACATTCGGGTTTATCTCCTTGTACATATTGATGATTGCCTCGATAGGCATAATATTCTCGTATATCGGATATACAAGAAAATAGTTGGATACTATGCTGAGCAGAGCCATTACAACGCTTCCGACAACACAGCCGATTACAGCGCCTTTATAAGTATTTATCTTTCTGCCTATAATGCCTGCCGGTATGACAAGGCAACAGCTAAGAATAAAGTTTGAAAGCTCTCCTACACCGCCTGTCATACTCGAAAACAGGTTGATGATATTCTTTACAAGGCATACGAAAACGCCTGCTATTGGTCCCATTGTGAGCGAAGCCATTACCGCCGGGAAATCCGAAAAATCAAACGAGATAAAGCTCGGCATCAGCGGTACCTTGATACTGAACAGCATCAGCACCGAAGAAATAGCCGCAAGGAGCGCCGTGAAAACGAGCTTTCTCACATCGAATACGATATGTGCCTTGTTTCCGCTTGGATTTGTTGTTTGTGTCTGCATAAAAATCATCCTTTCTATATCTGCTCCAAAGGTGACTTTCAGCTGTTCGCCAAAAAAATAAAAGCCCCGTATTTTCGGGGCTTTACCTTATCTCAAAAGTGTCGTACCGCTTAAATAAAGGATTTGCGGTCAAGCATTTCTGATTCTTTCATCCGGACTATACCGTCGGTTTCGGAATTTCACCGAATCGGCACAAATACTTTGCGCTCGTGGACTTTACCACCGGTGGAGAATTTCACTCCGCCCTGAAACAGATTACATTTATATTATATGCCTGTTTCTGCGTTTTGTCAAGGGGTTATTTGAAGCTTGCTTCGCCGTCCGATGTTGAAGGCATATTTAAATACTCTTCAAAAGCTTTTTTGACACTGTCAGGTGCAGTGTCAAGTACAACCATCTTTCCTTCTTCCAAACGCAAATACGGCTTTACAATTTTAAAAAGTTCATATCTCCTGCAACCATAACTGTTCTCATTCAAATCACCCTTCCAAAAGTTTTTTCACTCTGTATTCCGTGTAGGTTTCATAATATTTGGCATTAGCGGAATGGTACATATCTGTAAAGTAATTGCTAATATTAAATATATTTTAAACCGTTTTAGCTAAATCGTCAAGCTTTTTCTTGCAAATTAGATTTTCACATTCGTTTAATTTTGCAAGACTTGTAATGCTTCCGTTTTTGGCTATATACTCTTGTTCATCTTTACAATGGAACGTTTCATGGAGCATAGTACTCAACCGATTGTTCGACAAATCATTTCCTTTTATACTCTACAGTCTTTTCTATTTATATTATCCCGTTGCATTTGTGCCTTTTGCTCAGGCGGCAGGGATTTCAAATCTTTGTCTATAACCGCTTCAAGTATACAGTGACAGTTGAGATAAAACGCATCTTACCTATTGAAAAAAAGCGTGAAATGTATTATAATAATAAAGATTAAAGGAAATAAAGAAGTTAAGAACAGCGGTAACGAAAAACCGCACTGAGAAAGGAAAACATTTTGAATTTAGAAACACTTATTATCGCCACATTGTTTGAAAACGGCGGGGGAATGACATTAAAGCAGATAGCTAACAAGAACGAATTGCCGAAAAAATATCTTGATAAGCTGAAAAACACAGCAAAGTCAATGATACGTCAGAGGACTATATTCAAAGCCAAAAGCGACCTGTATTATATAAGCGACATACGCACCGTATTCACAGGAAAGGTTGCGACGCTGTCACGCACATTCGGCTTTGTTACAAATCTCGCAACAGGTGAGGATTGCTTTGTAAGCGGCGGAAAGCTGAAGGGCGCTGTTCCCGGCGATACGGTCATCGCCCGTGAGATAGCCGCTAAGACAGAACAAAGAAGTGCGACCGCCGAGGTGCTTGCGGTGCTTGACGTATCGGAGGAGTTATTCGGCGGAGTTATCGTAAAAGAGGGAATGATGCTTAAAGTTCTGCCCGATTCGCTCGGCTGTCCTCCCCTCACCATTCTTAAAGTCAAGGAGCAGATAAAAGAGGGCGACAAGGTGCTTTTCTCCATAAGAAAGCGTGGCGAGCATCACTCCGAGCATATCGTTGATATAGTAAGGGTGCTTGGCTCAAGCGAATACGCAAAATCCGCCACCGAGGCTTATCTTATCCAGAACAATATACCGGTCGATTTCTCCGAGGAAGCACTCAATCAGGCAAAGCAGTATGTAAATGCCGTTATTGACGAAAAGCAGACGGCTAAAAGGCTTGACTTGCGTGACCTGCCCATATTCACCATAGACGGTGCAGATACGAAGGATATTGACGATGCGATAAGCATTGAACGGACAGAAGGCGGTTATAAGCTTGGCGTTCATATCGCCGATGTCAGCCATTATGTAACCGAAGGCTCGCCTCTTGACAATGACGCTTTTGAAAGAGGCACAAGCGTTTATATTGCCGACAAGGTAATACCTATGCTCCCGAAGGAACTCAGCAACGGTATATGTTCTCTTAATCCCGGAGTGGACAGGCTCGCATTCTCCTGCCTTATGGAAATTTCGGACAAGGGTACAGTGAAGAAATACAAGTTTGCAAAAACGGTCATCCGTTCCCGTGTACAAGGCGTTTACAGCGAGGTAAACTCTATACTTGACGGCACCGCAAACGCACAGATAAAGAGAAAATACAAGGATGTCATCGACTGCATACCCGTTATGAACGAGCTTGCACAGATACTTATAAAGAAACGTAAGGACAGAGGCGCTCCCGATATAAAGTCAAGCGAAAGCAAGGTCATCTGTGACGAAAACGGCATCTGTATTGACATTAAGCCGAGAATACAGGGTGTTTCGGAGGGCATTATAGAGGAATTTATGCTGATGGCGAATAACTCAGCCGCTAAGGTAGGCATGAAAAAGGAAATCCCCTTTGTTTACCGTGTACATGAAAATCCGCCGGCAGAAAAGATCGAATCGCTGAAAACCACTCTCGAAGCACTCGGCATAAATCCGCTCGGAATAAATGAAAAGGCTGAAGCGAAAAACTTTGCTAAGCTGCTTGAAGAAACTGCGGACGATCCTAAGAATATAATCATCAACAGAATCGTACTGCGTACTATGGCTAAGGCAAAGTATTCCGAACAGCCCATCGGTCACTTCGGACTTGTAATGAAGGAATACGCACATTTCACTTCCCCGATAAGACGTTACGCCGACCTTTCTATCCACCGTATCCTGACCGACTATGTTTCAAGAAAAGGTGCGGACAAGCTGAAAAAGAAATACGGCGAATTCTCTGTCAAAGCGGCGGCTCAGGCAACAAAGACAGAGCTTTCCGCAGTAGCGGCGGAAAGAAGCTGTGAGGACTTCTATGCGGCTGAATATATGAAAAAGCACATAGGAGAGGAATTTGACGGCATCATTTCGGGCGTTATCGGCAGCGGACTTTTCGTTGAGCTTCCGAACACGGTAGAGGGCAAAATAGATGTACGCTCACTGTCGGAAAATTACTTCGAGGTAAGGAACGGCATCGCTCTTTATGACGGTGTTGTCGGCACTATGTATACTATAGGCGACAAGGTGCGTGTAAAGTGCATCAACGCAAACGTTAACTTAGGACAGATTGACTTTGAGCTTATCAAGGTTTATAAGGACGCATCAAACGGCGATAAAGCCGAATAATAAAGGAGAAATATCGAAATGTCAACAGAAAAGAAAACACAGCACAAGGACATTCGTGATGCAAAGGCATTCAAGGCGGTAGGTCAGGGTGTTGAAAAGGTCGGAAAAATCAAGTTCATAAGCGAATTCAAGGACTTCATATCCAAGGGCAACGTAATGGATATGGCAGTAGGTATGATTGTCGGTGCGGCATTCACAGCAATAGTTACCTCGCTTGTAAACAACATTCTTATGCCTGCGCTCGGTATGATTACAGGTCAGATAGACTTCTCCGATCTTAAAATCGTACTCAAGGCGGCTGTGAAAGAGGGTACGGAGATTATTGAGCCTGAGGTCGCTATCGGCTACGGCGCATTTATCAATTCCGTTATCAGCTTTTTACTCATTGCACTGTCGGTATTCATACTGATAAAGGTACTCGGCGCATTCAAGAGAAAGAAAGCGGAAGCGCCTAAAGAAGAGCCGAAGCCCGATCCTCAGATAGAGCTTCTTACCGAGATCCGTGACCTTCTTAAAGGTGAATCTGCAGTGAAAGCAGAATGCGAGGAAGAAGAAAAAGAGCCTGAAACAGTTACCGAATAAGATACATACATTTCTACGGAGGGCAAATTGAAAAAGCAGGACATAATCATTTCAGATGATGCACTCACAAAAGAGCAGAAAGAAAAGCTGGAACAGGAGTTTTTCGAACGTCAGCAGAAAGAACTGCATAAGGGCAAATTGTTTCTGACAGCAAGCGTAATCGCACTGTATGCGAATGCGGTTATCACAGCGGCTTTGTATCCGCTGTACCTGAGAAATCTTCTGCGTTCTATTTTCTTTATAAAAGACCCTAAAAAGCCTGATGGTTTTACTCTGCCCGAATCGGCAATAATGTTTATCACAGCGCTGATAATCTTTATCATACTGTGCATAAATATCGGTATGGCGATAGCCACCAACATCTGTGCCGCAAAGAAAAAAGGTGCAAGGCCTGCGGTGGCTGTATCGTTTATACTTGCAGAGGTCATAAATCTGCCGATAACTGTAATGCAGTTAAGCTCGACTCTGACCTACAGCGATACAGCGGCAGAAATTGCAATGTTCGTAAACATTCTGTTCTGTTGTGTGTGCGGAGCAGGCATATACATAACGATATTCAAGTCGAATATTTCGGATTATACCTATGCGGCGGTGTCGGAAACGTCGGAAAAAGCCGAAAACGAATAATTAACTTAAAATCGAAATTTCTTTAAGTAAATTAAAGAAAAAGTATTGCATTTTCCGTTTGGCTGTTGTATAATCATATCAAAGGCTATTTCCGCTAGCTAACACAACTAAACCGAAAGGAAAAGTACTTAATAAATGAGCTTATTTGAAGATAACAAGAAGAGAGTGATAGACGATTACGAGCGTCTTATCAACAGAAAGAACGCCGTTGCCGACTGCTATAACGGCATATATGACAGATATGTGAATCCCGTTCTGACAGCCGATCATGCACCTTACTTCTGGAAATATGATATGGACCCAAAGACAAACCCTTATTTTATGGAGCGTCTTGGCATCAACGCTGTACTGAACTCGGGTGCGCTTTATATGAACGGCAAGTATTATCTTGTAGCAAGAGTTGAAGGTAACGACAGAAAGTCGTTCTTTGCCGTTGCAGAGAGCGACAAGCCTACAGAGGGCTTCCGTTTCCACGATTACCCTGTTTTACTTCCCGATACGGAAAAGGAAGAAACAAACGTATACGATATGCGTCTTACTCAGCACGAGGACGGTTGGATCTACGGTGTATTCTGCTCAGAGAGCAAGGACAAGGACAGCAACGACCTTTCCGCCGCTGTAGCTCAGGCAGGTATTGTTCGTACCAAGGACTTAAAGACGTGGGAGCGTTTACCTAACTTAAAGTCAAAATCACCCCAGCAGAGAAACGTAGTTCTTCACCCCGAATTTGTAGACGGAAAGTATGCTTTCTATACACGTCCTCAGGACGATTTCATTCAGACAGGCTCCGGCGGCGGTGTATGCTTCGGTCTGTGCGAGGATATCAACAATCCCGTCATCTGCACAGAGGAAGTTGTTATTTCGCCCAGACAGTACCACACTATCACAGAGGTCAAGAACGGTGCAGGCGCTGTTCCGATCAAGACACCTAAGGGCTGGATACACATTGCTCACGGTGTCCGTAACACTGCGGCAGGTCTGAGATATGTAATTTATGTATTCGCTACCGATTTAAACGACCCGTCAAAGCTGATTGCATCACCCTCAGGTCTGTTCATCGCTCCGCATAAATCAGAGCGTGTAGGCGATGTATCGAACGTGTGCTTTACAAACGGTGCGGTTGTTACCGAAAACAACGATGTATATATCTACTACGCTTCTTCCGATACAAGACTTCACGTTGCGGCTACAACTATTGACAAGCTGATGGATTATACATTCAACACCCCGTCCGATCCGCTCCGCTCTGTTGACTGCGTAAAGCAGAGATGCGAGCTTATAAAAAAGAATCTTGAAATAATGAACAAGTAATCATACTGCCCCCGATGGAATATTCGGGGGCAATTTTACAAAGGCACCTTATCATGCACATTGAGGCGATGATGAGAATAGCCGATAAAATCGGGATTGAAATATGACAACACAAAAAAGCCGATGATTTCTCATCGGCTTTACTTGTGTTGTATCGTTAATCGTAATCGTGTTAATTAAACACCGTACTTAGCTGTGCTTACCTTAACGCCGGGGCCCATTGTTGAAGAAACTGTGCAGCTCTTCAGATATGCGCCTTTTGCAGCGGCGGGCTTAGCCTTAACTATAGCGTCCATCAGTGTGTTGAAGTTCTGCTCGAGCTTCTCCTTACCGAATGATGCCTTGCCTATGGGGCAGTGGATTATGTTAGACTTGTCAAGACGGTATTCAATCTTACCTGCCTTAGCTTCTGAAATTGCCTTAGCAACATCAGGAGTAACTGTACCTGCCTTGGGGTTAGGCATAAGGCCACGGGGACCGAGAACCTTACCTAAACGTCCTACAACACCCATCATATCGGGAGTTGCGATTACAACGTCGAAGTCCATCCAACCGTCGTTAATCTTCTTAACTGTATCATCGTCAGCAACGAAATCAGAACCTGCGTCGATAGCAGCCTGGATCTTTTCGCCCTTAGCGAAAACCAGTGTACGAACAGTCTTACCTGTACCGTTGGGCAGTACAACTGCGCCTCTTACCTGCTGATCAGCGTGACGTGAGTCAACACCGAGTCTAACGTGAAGCTCAACTGTTTCATCGAACTTAGCCTTTGCAGTCTGGCAAACTAAGTCGAGAGCTTCGCTTGAATCGTATGCTTTAGTGCTGTCGATCAGCTTTACGCTGTCAACGTATTTCTTACCTTGTTTCATTCATTATCCTCCTTGTGGTATAACGGAAATTATCCTCCCACCGTCTTAATTAGTCAACTACTTCAATACCCATTGAACGAGCTGTGCCGGCAATCATAGACATAGCAGCTTCGATAGAACCTGCGTTTAAGTCACGCATCTTGGTTTCAGCAATCTGCTGAACCTGAGCCTTAGTGATCTTGGCAACCTTGTTCTTGTTGGGAACACCTGATGCTGTTTCAATTCCGCAAGCCTTCTTGATAAGAACGGCAGCAGGCGGAGTCTTTGTAATAAATGAAAAGCTTCTGTCAGCGTAAACTGTGATAACAACAGGGATAATAAGACCTGCGTCATTCTTTGTACGCTCGTTGAATTCCTTTGTAAACGCCATAATGTTTACACCGTGCTGACCTAATGCAGGACCAACCGGGGGAGCCGGCGTTGCTTTACCGGCAGGAATTTGTAATTTATAAATCCTGTAACCTTCTGAGCCATTTTACTCAACCTCCAAAATAACAATTAGAACTTAAATTTCTACTTTCTGGACAGCGGATATTTCTACCGTTGCCGGTGTAGGTCTTCCGAACATGGAAACCGTAACCTGTGCAGTACCGTTCTCCTCGTCGATCGAATCAACCGTTCCTTCGAAACCTTCAAGAGAACCGGACACAATCTTTATCGTATCGCCTACTGCAAATGAAATCTCTGCGACCTTTGTCGTAACGCCGAGGTTCTTTACCTCTTCGTCTGTCAGCGGTATAGGCTTTGATCCGGGGCCTACGAAACCTGTGCAGCCTCTCGTGTTACGGCAGATGTACCACGACTCATCAGTCAGTATCATCTTAACGTAAACGTAACTCGGGAAGAGCTTGCTTTCATAAGTCTTCGTCTTGCCGTCGTGTTCCTCAACCACTGTTTCGGTAGGAACCATAACTTCTTCGATTAAATGGTGCAGGTTGTTGTTTTCAACGACCTTCATAATGTTGCCGGCAACCTTGTTTTCGTAACCGGAATAGGTATGGAGAATATACCATTTTGCCTCAGACATTCTTTAGTCCCTCCTACTTGAAAATACTTAGCCTGCTGAACTCATGTTGAGCGCTAATCTTAACAGAGTAGCGAACAGAGTATCAAGGCCCCAAACACAGATACCCGATACTACCAGGGTAACCAGTACAACAACCGTGTTGTTGAATACTGTCTTCTTGCTTGGCCACACAACCTTTTTGAACTCGGATTTTAAATCCTTGAAGTACTTTACGATGGATTTCTTGGGCTTTTTGGAAAGAGCGGCCTTCTTGCTGTTCTTTTCGTTAGCCTTTTTCGCTTTCGCTGCTTCTTTAGTCAAGCTTGCATCTTTAGCCATCATAAACCTCCTTACTTAGTTTCCTTGTGTGGAGTATGCTTCTTGCAGAACCTGCAGTACTTGTTCATTTCAATTCTGTCAGGATCGTTCTTCTTGTTCTTCTTGGTGTTGTAGTTGCGCTGTTTGCACTCAGTACACGCAAGGGTAATTTTAACTCTCACTTTCGGCACCTCCTATTTTTTTGCCCTTCTGGGCTTTAGCCTCCCTCTTTGCCTCAGACTTTTTCTTCGGCAGGGTTTATTGTGAATTAAAAAATTGCACAAAAAAATAAACCCCTAATGAGGTACTATAATCATAACACATTATGATAGGTTTGTCAATAGGAGTTTATTAAATTTTTATGTTTTTTGGGGCTGACGGCGCAATTTCACTTCAACTTGAAATAAAGCACCACCTGAAATGCGGCGAGTGCCGCAAACAGTACAAGAACTATCACCTGTGCAATGCCCCACGTCTGCATTCTGAATATAACAAGCAGACAGCCTGCGGCAAGAATTGCGGCATTTATAAGAAAACGCTTGTTTCCGCCCTGTCCTGCTTTCTTAAACGGATTTTTTACCTGCTTATTCATACTTTTGACTGTATACGCTTAGCCATAAGCGTATTCTTCATCAGCATTGCTATCGTCATAGGGCCTACTCCGCCGGGAACAGGTGTTATGTATGAGCATTTCGGTGCGACTTCATCGAACTTCACATCGCCGCAGAGCTTATTGTCTGCGTTTCTGTTCATACCGACATCAATAACCACTGCGCCGTCCTTTACCATATCGGCTGTAACAAAGTCCGCTCTGCCTACTGCGCTGACTAATATATCTGCTCTGCGGCAAACCTCTGCGAGATCCTTTGTTCTCGAATGGCAGACGGTTACGGTTGCGTTCTCGTGGAGTAAAAGCATAGCCATAGGCTTACCTACTATATTCGATCTGCCGATAACAACGCACTCCTTGCCCTCAACCGATACGCCCGTGCTGTGAATAAGTTCCATAACGCCTGCAGGGGTACAAGGAAGGAACGAGTAGTTTCCTATCATTATTTTTCCGACATTAACGGCGTTGAATGCGTCAACGTCCTTGAGCGGTGAAATAGCCTCGATAACTTTTTCTTCGTCAAGGTGCTTCGGAAGGGGTAACTGGCAGAGTATGCCGTTTACCTTATCGTCCTTGTTCAGTGCGTCGATAAGCTCCATAAGCTCGTCCTGCGTTGTATCTTCGGGCAATGCGTACTCGTATGACTTTATTCCGCATACCTCGCAGGCTTTTTTCTTGTTGTTCACATAAACACGGCTTGCCTGATTGTTTCCTACTATTATTACGGCAAGACCTATATCAAGCTTGTCACGCTCTATCTCGGCACGGATCTGCTCTTTAACGCTTGCAGATACTGCTTTTCCGTCAATAAGATTCATTATTCTTCCTCCGTTTTATCAGGGGTATTTTCTTCGTTGCTTTCGGATTTCTCCGTCTTTTCTTCTTTCTTTTCGGTCTCAGCCGATGTTTCCTCGTTATCGGAAGCTTCGTCATCGACTATTATGCTCGGTGCTTCTTCGCCTGCCTGCTTCATAGCCTTCTTAGCCTTAGCCTTTTCTTCAAGCATCTTCTGACGGGCATAATACGCTTCGTTCTTTTCCTTGCACGCTTCGCTGTCCTTATACATTACATAGCCACGTTTCTTCGTCTTGAAAATCTTGCCGAGTATGAACAATGCAAGTCCGACTATAACACAACCGCCGGCTACTATCTGGGATACCTTGAAAGGTCCGATGAACAGGCTGTCTGTACGCAGTGCCTCTATCCAGAAGCGACCTAAGCCGTACCATGTTATATACAGCAGGAAAATCTCGCCGTCAAAGGTTTTCAGCTTCTTTGAGTAGAAATGAAGTGCGATAAAGCCTATAAGGCACCACAGGCTCTCGTAAAGGAAACACGGGTGAACAAGTGCAAACAGTCCGTTTCCTGCGGCATCAAGCTCTGCCTGTTTTGCAACAACCACGGGATCGTTTATAATAGTTGTGCCTGTCATGCCCCACGGGAGCGAGCCTGCCGTAGGAGCGCCGTAAGCCTCCTGATTTACAAAGTTGCCCCATCTGCCTATGCACTGACCTATAAGAAGTCCGAGACCGCCGACATCGAACATTGCGGGAAGGTTTACCTTATGGATAACGCAGGTAATCGCCGCCGCAATCGCCGCCGCAATAATACCACCGTATATCGCAAGTCCTCCGTGACGCAGATCAAAGAAATTTATATCGGTATCAATGAAAATACAGTAGTAGGCTCTTGCGCCGATGAAGCCGAAAATTATGGCTAAAAAAGCTACGTCGAAAACGTGGGCTGGGATAAGTCCGAACTGCTTGCACTTGTGCATAGCGTAAATAAACGCAAGAATCACGCCTACCGCAATAATAACTCCGTACCAGTAGATGTCAACACCAAACAGATTGAACGCTACCCTGTTTACGATAATAGACTTATCGAACAGGTTTGGAAATTCAATTCTCGGCACTTCGTTCACCGATTCGGTCAGAATGTTTAATAAACCGCTCATGTTAAAATTCCTCACTTAATTTTCATCGGCAGGCTCGATTATCGAAATTGAATTATTCTCAATGTCGAAATCGTCAAGAGCCGATTTTATATCGGCAAATGTGGTATTTGCCGTAATTTCTATACCGTCATAAATTCCCACGTCATTTATTTCCTGGGCAATCATCGCATTTGCGACAGATTCGACATTATTGAAGCTGCCACAAGCTCGCCGTAAGTCTTGTTACGGATAGTAATGAACTCGTCTTCGTCAAGACCTTCTTTTCTAAGACGGAAAAGCTCCTTTTCTATCTCTGAAAGCACCTTGTCGGGATCTGTAGATTCACCGTCTGCGATTACGCTGAAAAATCCTCTGCCGCAGAATACGCCGACATTGAACGCATCGTTGAGCAATCCGTCTTCGTACATTCTGTTATAGAAGTCTGAGGTCTTGCCGAGGCAAAGCTCCATAAGGATATTATAGACGATATATTTTTCAAGCTGTTCCTTTCCCGAATATGCAGGGAATTTCCAGCCGATATTGAACAGCGGGATAGCACAGGACAGCTTCTGCACGTTTCTCTTTTCGTGAACCGTAAGCGGTTCATCGGGAACGACAACCTGAAGTCCGTGATCCTCTGACGGCTTCAGCAGTTCATCGCATATCTCAAGCGTTTTGTCAACATCAAAATTACCTGCAACGGCGATGACCATATTATTAAGTTATAGAACGTATTGTAGCAACGGTAAAGCAGATCCTTATCTATCTTTGCTATGCTTTCGATAGTGCCGGCAATATCAATTCTTACAGGGTTCTTTTCGTACATTGCCTGCAAGCAGTTGAAAAATACTCTCCAGCCGGTATCGTCCTCGTACATTCTGATTTCCTGTCCGATGATTCCCTGCTCCTTTGCAACGGTAGCGTCGGTAAAATAAGGCTCCTGCACAAAGCCGAGCAATATACGCAGATTCTCCTCGAATTTCTGTGAACAGCTGAACAGGTATGCTGTCTTATCAAAGCTGGTATATGCGTTTGCGTTTGCGCCGGTCTTTGCATACAGATCAAATGCGTCGCACTCGTCATTCTCAAACAGCTTGTGTTCAAGGTAATGCGCAATGCCTTCGGGAACTGTTACAAAATCGGGATCCTCGTTTGTCTTGAATGTTGTATCCACCGAACCGTACTTGGTAGCAAACAGTGCATAAGCGGTCGAATAGCCCTTCATGGGATACAAAAGGATAGTAGCACCGCTCTTATGCTTTATTCTGAGATATTCTTCCTTGATTCGTGCGTTAGTGATTTTCTCCATTATGACAGCTCCTTTTCTCAATTTTCGTTGCCTGTAAGTACATAGACGCTGTCAAGTACCATAGATTTTGCGGCGGCGATTATGCGTTCCTTTGATACGCCGAGGTAACGTCCGAGCTTTTCTTCGGGGGTTACTATATCGTTCTTTCTGATGCAATCAAAGTACCAGTTGCTGACATTTCCCGCACTGTCGGCCACGCTCTTGAAATCGTTCTTTATAGCCATTTCCGCAAAGTTTATATCCTCGTTTGTGAAATTGCCGTTCTTGATTTCTTCAAGCTGGTCGATAACGGCTTCTTTTGTCTTTTCGATATTTTCGTTTTCAACACCGCTGTTTACAAGCATAATGCCCTTGAGGTCGTTTCTTGCAGCCGAGCAATAGTAGCACAGCGACATTTTTTCTCTGACGTTGCGGAACAGCTTTGATGATGTTGTACCGCCGAAAATCTTCTGTAAAAGTACAAGAGCGGCATCGTCATCGGAATGAGACTTGAAGCCGAGCACCAGCTTGCTCTGATTTACCGTCAGCCTTTCTGTAACCTCCTCCGTCTGCGTTTTTACGGGGCTTAAAGCTATCGTTGTATTCTCAATATCGTGTCTGCCGACCTTTTCGAATGCGGCGGCGAACTTCTCCGCTACTCCCTCAAAGTCGCTGCAGCCGGTGCAGATAATTTCGCACGGCATTGTTTCAAGCATACGGCGATAAGCCTTATATGCGCTGTCGGGAGTTATCAGCTTTGCCTTTTCTACCGTGCCGTATGAGCATACGCTTGCAGGCTCGCCCTTACAGATGGTTTTCATCGCACGTTCTATTGCGTAGGAACGCTTATCGTTGATTGCCGTTTCGATGTTATCTATGACGGTTTTCTTTTCAAGCTCAACGAATTTTTCTGAGAATACACCGTTTTCCGTTACGGGAGATGTAAGGCAATCTATAAGGATATCCGTCATTATCCCGGTCATTTTTTCTCCCGAAAGAGCGTAAATGTCGTCAAGATAATAAGCACCGAACGAAATTGTCTGCAGATCGTACTGTCTGCCTGCCGTTCCGCCTATGCCTGACGCATACAGTCTTGACATTTTATTGTTGAACGCTTTATATGTCGGAAGCTTTGAATTGCACTTTGTCAGCAAAACGGGGACGATTACGTTTTCTGTAGCGGTATCCTCGCTGAGCTGAGTAGAGAACGCCACTGATATAAGATTCTTCTTATAGCGTTTATCGGTAATACTGCTGAAGTATACGCCGTCGGCTATTTTCCTGCGGTTTATTATATTGTTCATCTGTTCATTCCTTTCTCGGTTTTAAGGCAACACCGCATAATTATTGTCGTGCGATTGCGCAGTCAGATT
>ERZ859980.616-NODE-616-length-20973-cov-1.628884_pt1 | contig 20973 bp, 24 predicted proteins | sample MGYA00509984_ERZ859980 | MGnify/ENA primary metagenome ERZ859980 (study PRJEB30046, sample SAMN00715173) | human gut metagenome | study: EMG produced TPA metagenomics assembly of the A metagenome-wide association study of gut microbiota in type 2... | reverse complement strand
ATGTTGGACAGCGGCGCACCCTCGGTGCGGCCGCTGATGTTGTTGTTCACGATGGCTGCGATGGTGCCCTCCTCGCTGGTCAGATCATGCAGCACCACCTCATAGTCCGGCCCCAACGCCTCACCCAGAAACGAAACCAGCGTCCGATACGGCTCCAGCCTTGCGTCCATGTATGTCACCACTTTCCATTGCTTCATAAGAAAAATAATGAGAATTTATTCTCACCTCTCTGCCTGTATCATATCACGTTCGTCGGCTGTTGACAATGATGATTCGAAAACTCGCTGAAAATTCGTGAAACTGCTTCAAAAAATCCCGCGGATTTGTCACAAGTGATAATAATTTATCATCAAGAGAAAAAATTGTTGACTTTTGCCGCACGCCGCGTTAGGATAGGGGCAGGACAAGGGGCACGAGGGTAAGCCGTGCCCCTGCAATTCGGAAAAAGGAGAGAGAATTATGAAGAAGAAAATTTTAGCATAGCATTAGCAGCAGTTTTAGTTGTGACAGGATTAACAGCATGTGGTTCTAAAAATGATGCAAAAACAGACAATGGTAAGGTTTACCGTACAGTTGATGAAATCAAGAAAAGCGGCACAATCAAAATTGGTGTATTCAGCGACAAGAACCCATTCGGTTACGTAGATGAAAAAGGTGAGTATCAGGGATACGATATTTACTTTGCAAAAAGAATAGCAAAAGACTTAGGCGTTAAGTTAGAATTTGTTTCAACAGAAGCAGCTAACAGAGTTGAATATTTAAAGACAGGTAAGGTTGATATTATACTTGCAAACTTTACAGTAACAGATGAACGTGCAGAGTCAGTTGATTTCGCACTTCCATACATGAAAGTCGCATTAGGTGTTGTATCGCCAGACAAGGCACTTATTAAGTCAGTTGATGATTTAAAAGGCAAGAAACTTATTGTTGCAAAGGGAACAACAGCAGAAGCTTACTTCGAAAAGAATTACCCTGATGTACAGTTAGTAAAATTTGACCAGTATACAGAGACCTACAATGCTTTATTAGACGGCAGAGGAGATGCAATGTCAACAGATAACACAGAAGTGTTAGCTTGGGCTCTTAAGAACAAAGGCTTCTCTGTAGGAGTTCAGTCAATTGGAGAAACTCAGACAATTGCACCTGCTGTATCAAAGGGTAACAGCTCATTATTAAAATGGCTTAACGATGAAACAAAGGCATTAGCAAAAGAAAAATTCTTCCACAAGGATTACAAGGAAACACTTGAACCTGTATATGGTGATCAGGTAAATCCTGACGACCTTGTTGTTGAAGGTGGGAAAGTAGAATAAATTAGCAATTAAAATTATATTAAGTAATAAGTAGTGGTGGTGTTAGGAAATAACATCACCACTATTGTATATATGGGAAAAATTATGTAGACTAATAATAGAGAAAAGCGGTTTTATGCTATACATTGTTGTATATGAGTAATGGAATTGTGCAAAAGTAATGGCATGAAAAGTTAGATGAGTTAAACATCGAAGAAAGGGTAAGGATATTTTATGATAATTGAAAATGATTTAATATTAGTTGAAGTAAATGAACTTGGGGCAGAAATAACAAGAATTTATGATAAGGAAAATAAAACAGAAATATTGTGGGATGGAAATCCTAAATTTTGGAAGAGACATTCTCCAATTTTATTCCCAAATGTAGGAAAGAATTTTCGAAACAAGGTCCTGATTAATGGAAAGATTTACGAAACCTCTCAACATGGTTTTGCAAGAGATAATGTTTTTAAGAGCGTTGAAAGCAGTGAAAATAAAGGTGTATTTAAGTTAGAAGCTACAGAGGAAACAAAGAAGGCTTATCCTTTTGATTTTATATTGACTATTTCTTATGAAATTAAGGATAAAGACATACATGTAAACTGGAAAGTGGAAAATACTGACAGTGTGACAATACCTTTCACAATTGGAGGACATCCGGCATTTATGTTTAAAGAAGGAGATGTGAAAACAGATTATGTTTTGAAATTCCCGGGCAAAAAGCAGCTTGACTATATTCTTTTAGATAAGGAAACAGGAACAGCTTTGCCTGACAAAGTTTATCAGCTTGAACTTGAAGACGAAACATGCCCATTAAATGACGAAATGTTTGAAAATGATGCATTAGTTTTTGATAATACACAGATAGAAGAAGTTTGGTTGTGCTACAAAGACGGCAGAAAACGTGTTGGAATGTTGGCAAAAGATTTTCCAAATTACGGAATCTGGTCAGTTAAAGATGCACCTTTTGTATGTTTAGAACCATGGGTAGGTCGTTGTGATAATTATGGCTTTGATAAAGAACTTGCCACTAAACCGGGCATTAATTTAGTTGAACCAAAAGAAAAATTCCAAAAAGAATATACAATAAAAATTGGTTAAATTACTAACAATGACAAATATACGAAATTACAAATGAATTAATATTCGTGCTAAAGATATTTAGGATTATAATTGACAAAATTAACAGAAAAGAGATTACAGAAATGAATATTTATATTGCAAGACATGGCGAGACAATTTGGAACAAGTCAAGACTACTTCAGGGAAGCAGAGATATTGAATTATGCGATGACGGTAGAGCGATTGCATACGAGAGAGCAAAACAAATAGCAGATGTTGACTTCGACATTGTGTACAGTTCACCATTGAAAAGAGCCTACGAAACAGCCTGTATACTAAGAGGTGATAGGGATATACCGATTATTAAGGACGACAGATTAAGAGAAGTGAACTTTGGAATTAATGAAGGAAAATGTTCCTTGGAGTTAAAGAAAGATAAGAACAGTCCAATATACAAATTTTTCGAGGACCCGGGCAATTATCAGCCACCGGAAGGTGGAGAGTCGCTACATGATGTGTGCAAGAGAACCAAAGAGTTTATGGAAGAAATTATTGAGCCACAGAAAGATAAGTTAAGCAATGTTCTTATTGCAGGGCATGGCGCAATGAATAAAGGAATAATGTGTCATGTTGTAAATCATCCTATTAAGGAATATTGGAGTGGCGGTCTGCAGAAAAACTGTGGTATCATCATTGTTAAGTTAGATGAAAATGGTTATGAAAAAATAGGCGAAATATAAAATTAAAAAAGAAATATGAAATTAAGAAAAATAAGCGTACTAAAAGGTAACTGTTATTAAGTTAGTAATGGAGATTGATCTTTTGATACGCTTATTTGTTGCACTAAAAAGAGGCTTATGCTAAAATAGAAAATAACTATGGGTTTTTGTGCCCATTTGAAAAAATGCTGAGGTATAAGGTATATGTTAAATAACGAAAAAATTACTTTAATGACAAAATTGTCACTATACGAACAGAAAAATGGGAAAAAAGAAATAAAATCAAGCAAGTATTTTAAAAGTGATTATATGTTATTAAAAATGGTAAGTTCATTTTTTTGTATAACATTTGCTTACTTGCTTTGCTTAGCATTATGGATTATGTACAGCTCAGACAGAATGATATCCACGCTGACAACTACAGGAAAAATAGTAGCATTGGTTACTGTTTTAGTAATTATTTACATTGCAGCAACTGTGGTGTACATGATGTTTAGTTATGCATTTTTTTCACATAAGTTTAGGAAAACAAGAAAGAACCTTAAAGAATACAACGGAGATTTGAAAACACTCCATAGAATACAAGAGTTAGAATATGACGCGATTATTAATGAATTAGAAGAAGGAGGCAGGGAAGAATAATGACATCCCTTATTGAGTTAAAAGAGAAGATTAAAAATTTTTATGGTAGTTATGAATTTGTAGTTAGACCAATTATAAGATTCCTTGCCGGATTGATTTCATTACTACTTATAAAGGCAAACGTAGGTTATATGGATTTGTTATCCTCATGGATTGTAGTGCTTGGCGTAGCTGTTATATGCGCATTTCTTCCTTGGGGAGCCATTACTTTAGTTTTGGCTGTGGATATAGTTATGAATATATTTGCAGTATCTGTGGAACTTGGTGGTATGGTTGCAATCATAATGATGATTATGTTTTTGTTATTTTTCAGATTTTCACCAAAACAGGGGATGCTTTTAGTATTTGTGCCTTTGGCATTTTTCTTAAAAATCCCTTATATAGTACCTATTATTGCCGGTTTGGTTTGTACTCCGGCAGCAGTTGTTTCGGTTATATTTGGAACAATTATCTACTATATAATTTATATAATTAGTGAGAATCTTTCTGCTTTAACAGGAAGCTCAAGCGGAGCAATAAGCACTGCAAACATTAATTCAATTATTAATATGATTAACAGTAACACTGAAATGATTTTGGCAATTATAGCCTTTACAATTACAACGTTGGTAGTTTATTCAATTAAAAGATTATCAATTGACAATGCGTGTACAATTGCCATAATTACGGGAAGTGTGCTTGAATTTGTTGTTATTTTAGTTGGCAATTTAGTCTTAAAAAATGACAATTCAGTTGCATGGACGGTCATCGGAACACTTATTTCATTGGTGATTGCCTTTGTAGTGCAGTTCTTTGTATTTTCAGTGGACTATTCAAGAACTGAGCATACACAGTTTGAAGATGATGAGTATTACTATTACGTTAAGGCTGTACCAAAGATGAATGTGGCAGCACCTGAGATGAATGTAAAGAGAATCAATGCTCAAAGAAGAAAAAAAGGAAAAGGAAACAAGAGAGCTTAATTTAATACTTTTTATGGGACAGCAAAAAAGTTTACTTATATTTCATAAAATAAATATATTTATGTGAAATAAATATGTTGGTGGAAAAGTATAATTAAGTAATAATATAGATATTTATTGGTTTTGAATAAGAAGAAAGGAGAGAACAGTGGGAACAGCATTAGATTATATACATAATTTTTTTGAAAAATATCTTACAATTCCGGAGATATATCCAAGTGATATTTTTGAAATTGTCATTATTTCCGTACTTTGCTATTATGTAATCTTATGGTTTAGAAAAAGTAGAGCCTGGACTTTACTAAAGGGAATTTTTATGATTGTTATTTTTATGGTAATAACAACTATTTTCCACCTCACAACTCTTCAATGGATTATAAATAAAACATTAAGTGCAGGAATAATAGCAATTGTAATAATTTTCCAGCCTGAACTTCGTAGAGCGTTGGAAGAATTAGGAAAGAAAAATGTATTCTTCAAATTGTTCAAATTAGGAAATAATTTAGAAAATGAGAGATTTAGTGACAAGACAATCGAAGAAATTACAAGAGCGACTCTCGAAATGGCAAAGGTAAAAACTGGAGCGTTGATGGTAATTTCAAGAGATCACGACTTAAGCCAGTATATTGAAACAGGAATCAGACTGGACGCAAGAATTACAAGCCAGTTGATTGTAAATATTTTTGAGAAGAACACACCATTACACGATGGTGCAGTTGTTATTGAAGGAGACAGAATTACAGCGGCAACATGTTATTTGCCATTATCAGACAGCATATCCTTAAGCAAAGATTTAGGTACAAGACATAGAGCAGGACTAGGCTTAAGCGAAGTTAGTGACTGTGTTGTTATTATTGTGTCTGAAGAAAATGGTAGTATTTCTATTGCAAGAGATGGCAAGCTTATAAGATATGCAGACACCGCAGTATTGAAAAATGAATTAATAAAGGCCCAGGACAAAGTTGAAACAAAAGATAAGAAGAAATTTTGGAAAGGAAGGGACCGCAATGAAAAAAATGATGATGAAGATTAAAGAATCATTAACACATAATGTAGGCGTTAAAATTGTTGCGGTGATTATTGCCACATTAATTTGGCTTACTGTAATAAATATAACTGATCCTGAAAAAACTGTAGTTATATATGGCGTACCGGTAACGGTGACACATGAAGAGGCTATTAGTGATTTGGACATGGTATATGAAGTTAAAAACGATAAATATATAAACATAACTATTTCAGGCAAAAGATCTGTTGTTGGAAATTTATCAGCAGATGATTTTAAGGCTATTGCTTCTTTAAAGGAACTATCAAAAGTTAATTCAGTTCCAATTGAAGTATCAGCTAAGCAGGGCTCAATTGCCAGAAAAGTGACCATTGAGAAACAGTCTATGCAAACTTTGATGGTTAATGTTGAACAGATGGAAAAGCAGAATTTTGATGTTCATGTTGAGTATAGCGGAAGTGCTGCTTCAGGCTATGTAGCAAATGGTTATACCCTTTCAAAGAATACTATTTCTATTAAGGCACCTACTTCAATATTGAAGAATATTTCAAAGGTAGTGGCTGAATGTGAACTAGAAGGCAATAGTACAACCTTTACAAAGAAATGCCCATTGGTTATGTATGATAATGATGGTAATGTTATCAAAACAGGTCATGTAACAATGTCCAGCAAAAAAGTTCAGGTAACAGTAGATATTGCCCAGGAAAAAGAAGTACCTGTTGAACTTGGAAAAATTGGCAATCCACCTGAAGGCTATGAAGTAAAGAGCACCTTGCTTTCAACAAACAAAGTTAAGTTAGTTGGTAGCAGTGATGTGTTAGCTACAATTGATAAGATAACATTAAGTGATGATATTGATATATCAAAAGAAACTGAAAATTATTCAAAAACTATTGATTTAACAAAAACATTCCTGAGGGAATAACTATTTCAGGTGGTTCTAACGTTACAGTTGAAATAGAAATAAGTAAATTAGCAACTAAGAAAATTACTATAAAATCTTCAAATATTAAAATTATAAATGAAGATAATACTAACGCTAAAGTATTAGATAGTGTTAAGTTCACAGTGCAGGGTGATAGTGATGCAATATCTAAACTAAAAACAAGTGATATTACGGCAACTATCAATGTAGAAAAGTTAGCAACAGGAAAACATAATGTTGTAGTTCAGCTAACTTTACCTGACAAAGTAATTGTAACTGAAGAGGTAAAGGTACCGGTTGAAATTAAAGAAAAAGATGTTACAGCAACCGGTAAAGAGTAAACAGGAGGAAAGGTTGTATGAGTACAATTTTAGTAGCAGGTGGTGCAGGTTATATTGGAAGTCATACTTGTGTTGAATTATTAAATGCAGGTTATGATGTAGTGGTTGTGGACAATTTAAGTAATTCTTCAAAGGAATCACTTAACAGAGTTAAACAGATTACAGGAAAAGACGTAAAATTCTATGAGGCAGATGTTGCAGACCAGCCAAAGATGAGAGAAATTTTTGAAGAAAATAAAATTTTTGCAGTAATCAATTTTGCAGGCTTAAAAGCAGTAGGCGAGTCTGTAGAAAAGCCATTAGAATATTATAAGAATAATATTTCAGGAACAATAAATATGTGTGAAGTTATGAGAGAATATGGTGTTAAGAATATTATATTCAGCTCATCAGCAACAGTTTACGGTGATCCTGAAGAAGTACCTATTACAGAAGAATGTCCAAAGGGCCAGTGTACAAATCCTTATGGTTGGACAAAGTCAATGCTTGAGCAGATTTTAACAGATATTCAGAAAGCAGATCCTGAATGGAATGTTATTTTACTTCGTTACTTTAATCCAATTGGTGCACATAAGAGTGGCTTAATGGGTGAAGATCCAAATGGTATACCAAACAATTTAATGCCTTATGTAATGAAGGTTGCAATTGGTCAGTTGCCACAGGTTAATGTTTTTGGAAATGATTATCCAACACCTGATGGCACAGGCGTAAGAGATTACATCCATGTTGTAGATTTAGCAGACGGTCATGTTAAGGCAATTAAGAAGATTGAAGAAAATCCTGGTCTTAAGATTTACAACTTAGGTACAGGAAAAGGATACAGCGTACTTGATGTAATTAACAATGTAAGTAAGGCTGTAGGAAAAGAAATTCCGTATGTAATTGCACCAAGAAGAGCAGGCGATATTGCTGAATGTTATTCAGATGCAACATTAGCTAAGGAAGAACTTGGCTGGGAAGCTAAAAACGGAATCAAGGAAATGTGCGAAGATTCATGGAATTGGCAGAAAAAGAATCCAAATGGATATAATGATAAATAAATAAAAAACATATGATAGGAGAAAGCCGGTGAGTTCTAATAAGACTATTAAAAATCCAGGTAAACAATTAAAAAAACTAAAGATATTCAGAAGAATAATGACTACCTTAGAAGTGATTTTTGGAATAATTTTTATTTCAGTTGCAGTAGTTATGTTTGTACCAGGTGTTAAAACAGAATTGGTAAAAGCAGCAGCAACAACTTCTATAGGAAAGAAGTTTATATCCTGGATGGGAAGCAAGGCGTATGCAGACAGCGTATTAGATAAGAATTTTAACAGCAAGAATTTAAAGACTAACAAATTAAAATACAACTATTCACAGGAATACACAAACTTTGTTTTGTTTGGTGTAGATTCAAGAGAAGGTGAAGTTGACACATCAAACAGTGATTCTATTTTAATTGTTAGTATTCACAACACAACAAAAGAAGTTAAGATGGTATCTGTTTACAGGGACACAATGCTTGGAATTTGTGACAAGACAGGAACAATTAACCAATACTTCAAAGTTAATTCAGCATATTCTTACGGTGGTCCGGAAGGTGCCATTAACACTTTGAATCTGAATTTAGATTTGGACTTGAAAGATTATGTAACAGTTAATTTCGGTGGCGTTGCAGACATCATTACTAAATTAGGTGGTATAACAGTTAATTTAACTGACGATGAACTTGCACAGCTTAATCACCATTTAAAGAGTACAATTAGCTCAACAGGTCAGTATGCACCACAGGTTGCACATAGCGGAAAAAATATTAAGTTAAATGGAATACAGGCAACAACATATTGTAGAATACGAAAAGCAACATTCTACGATCCAAAGACAGGCGAGCCTGTTTCAGACGATTTCGGAAGAGCAGCACGTCAGCGTTCTGTAATGGAAAAATTAGTAGAAAAAGCTAAAAAAGCCGGCGTAAGCGAACTTCAGGGAATGGTCGAAACAGTATTAAATGATAAAAATGCAAAGGGACAGATTATTACAACAAGTTTTAAATTTGATGAAATTGTTAATTTGTTACCAATCATTTTTGATTTTAAGTTGTCAGGAAGTACAGGTTTCCCATCAACATTACAGACAGGAACATTTGATCGCACAAGTTATGTTGTGGCAAGTGGATTAAGCAATAATGTTTCTAAATTGCATGAGTATCTTTATGGTGAAAAGAATTATGTTCCTACAGAGAATGTTAATTCTGTAGATTATGCAGTAACTTCAAAAACAGGAATTAGTGAAAACAGCGCAGGATTTAATCCAACAGAAAAGGTAGATGGAACTTCTACTTCTAAAGATGGCAAGCAGCCTGAAACAACTGAAAGTAGCTTTGACTATGATGACAAAGGAAAAAGTGATTTTTACTAAAACGTTTTATTTTAACATTTAAAACACAAAATAATCACATATCGACTTTATACTTCTAGATATACGATAAACAATAAAGTGTGAAAGGAGATTGGTTACAATGTCAGAGCAGAATACAAACGGATATTATGAAAACGGTGACAATAATAATTATTATCAGAATCAGGATAACAATAATTATTATAACAACCAGGACAGCAACCAAAATAATGGACAGAACAACAAAAAAAATAATAAAGGAATGATAGCAGTAATAATAGCTGTAGCAGCAGTAGTTATTATAGTTGGATGTACTGCAGCAATTACTTTTATTTTAAGCGGAAACTCAGGGACAACAAATATTTCATCAACAAAGGAAACAACTGCTGAGAAGTATGCTGATATAGGATCAACTAATTCTACTGATACTTCAGATTCATCAAGTACGTCAGGTTCAGTTGTTGTAACAGATGTATCAAAAGTGGTTAGTAACACAATGCCATCAATTGTTGCAATTACAAGTACAACAGTTATGCAGTCAAATAATTATGATTCAATTTATGATTATTACTTTGGCGGCGGTGATGGAAACAGCAAAGGTAGCACATACAAACAGCAGGCAGCAGGTTCAGGAATTATTGTTGACCAGACAGATAGCGAATTATTAATCGTAACTAACAACCATGTAATCGAAGATGCTGACAGCTTAAAGATTCAGTTTGATGGCATGAGTTCAACAAGGCAGTTGACGGTTATATTAAAGGAACAGACTCAACTAAGGACGTTGCAGTAGTAGCAGTTAAGTTAAAAGATATACCAAAGGCTACCTTAAATACAATTAAGAAAGCAACATTAGGAGATTCAGACAAGGTAAGCGTTGGCGAAGGCGTTGTTGCCATTGGTAATGCATTAGGATATGGCCAGTCAGTTACAACAGGTATCATAGTGCTAAGGATAGAGAAGCAACTATTGAAAATAAAACAATGAAGCTTTTACAGACAGATGCAGCTATTAACGGTGGTAACAGTGGTGGAGCATTATTAAACTCAAAAGGTGAAGTTATTGGAATAAACGTTGCAAAATATTCATCAAGTGGTTCATCAACAAGTGCCAGTGTAGAAGGAATGGGATTTGCAATTCCTATTACATCAGTTAAGAGCATCATCAGCAATCTTGAAACAAAGACAACAAGACAGAAATTAGCTGCCGACAAGCAGGGATATCTTGGTATAACAAGTAAGTATGATGTGACACCAGATATTTCAGAAGCATATCAGATGCCAACAGGTGTTTATGTATATGAAACAACAAAGAACGGTCCTGCAGACAAGGCAGGAATCCAGTCTGGTGACATTATTAGAAAATTTGATGGTCAGGAAGTAGATTCAATGGAATCACTTCAGAGCATTATTCAATACTACCAGCCGGGAGAAAAGATTAAAGTTACTATTGCCTACGCAAGTGGAAGAACTTACAAGGAAAAAGAAGTTACAGTAACACTTGGAAAGAAAAGCGATGTAACAAATTCAGAAACTCAGGCAGAGCAGTAAATTACAATGAGAAATCACAAATTTACAATTTCTTATTAGAATTTAATTGAAACTTGCATCTTGAGTGAGAGTTAGTAATAGAATTCATTATTTAAATATATCATATGTGGAAAAAGATTAAGTTGGTTCAGAAAAAATGAATAACTTAGTCTTTTTCTGTATTAAAAAATGTGATAAACTCCATAGGTGAAAAAGACAAAAAGAGAGGTACTTATATGAGCGATAAGGATTTAGATAAAGAACTTGAAAAAAATGAAAATGAAATTAATGAATCACAGGATAAGGATGCTGATAAAAAAGTAACTGAACAACAGAGCAGTGATAATAATTCTCAAAGTGAAGACAACAAGGAAGATGAATATGAAAAAATTTGTTATGTATGTAGAAGACCTGAAAGCAAAGCAGGTAAAATGATAGATATGCCGGGAGGCATTTGTGTATGTGCAGACTGCCTTCAGAAAAGTTTTGACAGTTTTCAGAATATGGGAATGGGAATGAATGTAAAAATTAGCGATGAAGATTTGAAGAATCTTTTAAATATGCCGGGCATACACATGATGAACCCTGAGATTTTAAAAGGGAAATTCCTAATAAACAGAAGTTAAAGAAAAAGAAAAAAAGCGAAGAAAGCAAACCGATATTTGATATAAATAAAATTCCTGCACCTCATATTATAAAAGAAAAATTGGATGATTATGTAATTGGTCAGGACTATGCAAAGAAAGTAATGTCTGTTGAGTATACAACCACTACAAGAGAGTTGCAACAAACACAATGGACGAAATCGAAATTGAAAAATCTAATATGTTAATGATTGGACCTACAGGTTGTGGTAAAACATATTTAGTTAAAACTTTAGCAAAATTATTGGATGTGCCACTAGCCATAACAGACGCCACATCTCTTACAGAGGCCGGATACATTGGCGATGATATAGAAAGCGTTATATCAAAACTTCTTGCAGCAGCAGATAACGATGTGGAAAGAGCAGAAACAGGTATTGTTTTCATTGATGAAATTGATAAGATTGCCAAGAAAGATTCAGCCAGAAGTCGTGATGTAAGTGGTGAGTCTGTTCAGCAGGGAATGTTGAAGCTTTTAGAAGGTAGCGAAGTGGAAGTGCCTGTTGGTGCAACAAGCAAAAATGCAATGGTGCCACTTGCAACAGTTAATACAAAAAACATTCTGTTTATATGTGGTGGCGCGTTCCCTGATTTAGAGGGTATTATTAAAGAACGTTTGAACAAACAGTCAGCAATTGGTTTCTTAGGCGACTTAAGCGACAAATACGACAATGATAAGTCTGTAATGAAAAAAGTAACAGGAGAAGATTTAAGAAAATTTGGTATGATACCGGAATTTCTTGGAAGACTTCCGATTGTATTTACTTTAGATGGATTAAGCGAGGAAATGCTTGTAAAGATTCTTACAGAGCCAAAGAATGCCATTATTAAACAGTATCAAAAACTCCTTGAACTTGATGAAGTAAAACTTGAATTTACAGAAGGAGCACTTAAAACAATTGCGAAAAAGGCAATTGAAAAAGACACAGGTGCAAGAGCATTAAGATCTATTATTGAAGAATTTTGTTGGATATAATGTACGAAATTCCAAAGGATCCACATATTGGAACAGTTACAGTAACAGAGGAATATATTAACGGAACAGGCGGACCTAAAATTGGAATGCGTGGACAGGATTTAATAGAATAAAAAATAAGGAGGCTGTCGCTTAGCGGCAGTCTTTTATTGTGGAAACTTATTGGAACAAAAGAAAATAATAAAAAAATGGTATACATATATGGAAAAAAATGGTAATATTTAAGTACATTAAAAGTGAACGGAGAAATAGAAAATGGGATGTGAAAGGCTTGAATTTTATAATTAAAAAGTATATGTAATACTAAATTAACCTAACCACAGTCCCTTTATAAAGAGATTGTGGTTTTTTTTGTAACGTAAGATTTTTAACCAATTATAGCAAATTTAAAATTTTACTAAAAAATTTACTAAACCTTTGCTAAAAAAACTCAAAAAAAATTTTTGCAAAAAAATTTTCGCTGCAATATTTTGGTCGTTATCTACGTTTAAAAAGTATAAACAAAAGGAGGTATTGTCATGAAGAATAAGAAATCAGCAAAACTATTAGCAACTATTAATGTTTTAGCAATGATAATCTGTACACTAAGTATTATAATTGCACCATTTACGGAAGTTAAAGGAAAAGGGGTGAAAAGAGTTAAAGAATTGACTAATATCGAAAACATAAAAGATGATACATTATATGATCAAATATATATTGATAAAGATTATGTTTATGATATTAGGACTAACTTAAATCAGGTAACTGTAAATTGTACAAAATCATTTGTTGTATCACAGGATAATCCTAAGTATAAGGCAATTGATGGGGTACTTTATTCAAAAGACGGAAAAAAACTATATTATCTTCCAAGTGAAAAAACAAACAGCTTTGTTGTGCCTAATGGTGTTGAAAGTATTGAATCAGATGCTATTTATAATTGCTCAACACTAACAAGTCTGGATTTGTCTGAAGTAAAATATATAGGATATAAAGCAATTACATATTGTAAAAAACTAAAAAATTTGAAAATGGATAATGTTAAAAAAGTTGACCGCCATGGAATTGAAAATACAGGGTTAAAAAAGATTGTTATTAAGCAAAAAGTAAAACTAGAGATTCATGCAATTCAATCCAACGTTTCAATTAAGCATAAAAAGAGTTTTACCCAGATAAAACCATATGTTTATAGCTGTTATAAATGGTATAAAATCAAGGCAGCTAAAGGATATGAAGTTAAAGTAATAATAAAAGACATGTCATGCCCAAAAGATAAAAGAACCGTAAAGGGAACAGTTAAATCTAATGAGTTTGATAATAAAATTGAAAGAAAAATGACAAGGCAATTGAAAGAGCTTCAATATAATTTTACTATCAACAAATTTGGAAAAATATATTTCTTTTCTGAATACGAAGAATATATCATAAAAACAAAAGTAAGAGCTTTTAAGTATAAGAAAAATAAGAAAATATATACAAATTGGAGCGATTATATGACATATGACACAGTTGATTCTGAATGGTGTTAGAAAGCAGGTGATAATATGAAAAAGATATTACAAAGTAGTTTTATAATGTTTATGGCAGTAGCAACTTCTTTGGTTATGAAACCAAATTTGGCAAATGCCTCTGAAAGAATCTATGATAGTGTGAATATTGAAAAAATTGACCAGTTGAATAATCCGGGAGATTACAGGGAAATAGTAATCGGAAAAAACTACACAGGAAGTCTGGAAAAGTTATTTCATGTTTTCATAAATAGCACAGAAAAAATCACAATAGATAAAGACAATCCTAAATATGCATCAGTTGATGGCGTTGTTTTTTCAAAAGACATGAAACAGATATTATATTACCCAAGGAAGAAAAATGTAGGAGGCAGCTACACAATACCGGAAACTGTTGAAAAAATAGGAAAGATGGCTTTTAAGGAAACTGCAATAAAAGAAGTGAAAATGGGGAATAAGATTAATACTATTTCTCAAAAGGCGTTTGACGGTAGTAGCATTTTAGAAGTTAAGATTCCGGATAAAGTTAAAACATTAGGGGCTGCGGCTTTTTCAAGCAGCAAAATAACGAACATAGACCTTAATAATGTAAAAAAAATAAAATCAAGATGCTTTAATTATTGTAATGGACTAAAAACAATAGATTTAAAAAATGTTGAGAGTATTGGAAAAAGTGCTTTTTATTCATGCAAAAACTTAAAAACGGTAACAGGAAAAAAATTAAAAAAGATTAGTCGTTTTGCATTTTGGGGAAAAACTAATTTAAAAAAGGTGTACTTAACAAATGGAATCAAAATAGGTGCGGATACATTTGACTGTATGCCAACATTTGACTATGGTATTTCTTTCAAAAAAATAAAACCATATATGTTTACAGGATACATGTGGAATGAGGTTGCCAATGCAAAGGGATATCAGCTTAAAATAAAAATATTTGATAGCAAGAATAAGAAAAAAAACAAAACACTGATTGTTAATACAAAAAAGAGTTACATGCGGGCTTATGGAAAAACTCAAAAGAAAATGAATAAGATAGTTAAAAAGTGGAAGATAAAAAACGCAGATGCAAAATTTAGCTTTAGGGCATACACTAAAAAGAACAAAAAGAAAATTTATACAAAGTGGAGCAACGAAACAACGAACAGAAGGGAGGTTAGTGTAAAATTTTAGTTGGCAAAAAATAAATAAAAAAATGGGAAGTAGAAAAAACCACTTCCCATTTTTTTATTTATGATATTAACTGCTCAGAAAAATACGTAAAGGAGGCTGTATGATGTTTAATAGTTTAGCTGAAAAAGAGATTTCTTTCAAGGAGTTAGAGAAAAAAGTGTTTAAACATGTATGTGAACTTGGTTGTGAAATTACAAAGATGATTCTGGAAACATATGATGACGAGCTTGCAAAACAAAGAGAAAGAAAATCTTACAGGGATAAGGGAAAAAGAAAAACCAACATAAAGACAGTTTACGGTACTGTTGAATACAGTCGGAGAATATACGGAACAATCACACCGGATGGAGAAAAGCATATGTATATCTGTTGGATGAGGCAATGCAGATGGATAAGATAGGTATGATTTCCAAAAATCTTGCGGAAAAGATTGTAATGGCGGTAACGGAGACACCATATCGTGTAACTGCGGAAACAATAAGCAGTACGTGCGGTCAGAGCATAAGTGCCGCAGGTGTGTGGAACGTGATACAGCGTCTTGGAGAAAAAATAAGTGAGGAAGAAAAACATGCGGTAAAACAGATGAATGCGGATCAGTCGGAAGGGAAAAGGGAGATACCAGTGCTGTTTGAGGAAATGGACGGTGTGTGGCTGAACATGCAGGACAAAAAGCATAAAAAGACAAAGAAGCAGGAAATGAAAGTTTTCACGATGTATGAAGGTTGGGATGAGGAAAAGGAAAAACAGAAACGAAGCACTCTTGTGGGAAAACACATGCTTGCGGGAATGGAAGAAAGCAGTGAGTTTCACCAAAAACGTGAGGCATGCATCAGAAAGAAATACAATGCTGATGAAATCGGACAGCGAATACTTAACGGAGATGGAGGGAGTTGGATAAAAGACGAATACGATCCTGATGTAATTTTTCAGCTTGACCGTTATCACATATATCAGGAAATACTGAGAAAAATAACGGATAAGAAGGCACAGACAGACATAAGGCAACTGTTTGAGGAAGAGAAAATGGAAGAAATGCTTAAATACATCCAGATATACGCAACAAGTGTTGAAAGTCCGGATGAAAAAGACAACCGAAGTAATAAAGCAATGAAGTTATATAAATATCTTGCCAATAACAAAGAAGGACTGTTACCTTATGACAAAAGGGGAATAGAAATATCTGCCCCACCAAAAGGAATGGTATATAAGGGGTTGGGAGTTCAGGAAAACCAGAACTGTACGGTAATAACATTAAGAATGAAACATCGTAGAATGAGATGGTCAAAATCAGGAGCAAATAACCTGGCAAAGGCATTGTATCGAAGGGAAAACAGGGAATTGATAGAAACTATAGACAGATATACAGACGGACTGGTATTCACGATGCAGATGCAGGAAATAATAGAAACCATAAGTGCAGCAAAGGCTCCGAAAAAAGACGGAAAGGGAAACAGATACATTGACTTAATGAATGGAAATGTACCGATAAGGGATGCAGTGCAGACTGAATCAAGAAAAATATTTAAGAAAGTATTCTGTTAAAAAACATAAAGAGAAACCCGACAGGGTTTATTTGGCATACAAAAAAGTAGATAATAATCGTATAGAAAAAGAGAAAAGGAAAGTTGCCAACGATTACTTGACACAAACAAAATGGGAAATAAAAATGTTCAATTGGCCGCAAATGACTTAAAAATTCAACACCATGGTATTTTGTCTACATTTAACGATACTATAAAAAGTCAATACACTGATGGATTCAAGGCAAATAGATTTGTTATATCTAATTCGAGAAAAGAACCAGATGCAAATGGAACTAATGGTTGGGGAACAGGTGCTATTGATAGAAATACTTTCTTGAAAAGTAAATATGGAAGTGGTTGTATAAAATCGACAGCTATGGTGCACAAGTATTTACATATATAAATTAAAAAAAGGAAAGTTGAAATAAAAAAGCAAAAAATATAAAAAAACTTTTAATGACTGCAATAAAATAGTATTACATTACGTATAATAGTTAAACATAAAAAGAAGGAGGAGAGGACCATGAAAAAAGTAACTAAAAAAATGTTATCTGTTATGTTGGCATTTGCACTGGCAATAACAGCAACAGGAGAATGGGGGCTTAAGTTATCAGCAGCAGAAACAAAAAATGTTGAGGAACTTACTAACATTGAGAATATGGAAGAAAACGTAACATATGCACAAATGTACTTGGATGAAAACTATATTGGACCTATACCTGATATGACAAATTTGAAAAACATTGTTGTATCTGAGGATAATCCAAAGTACAAAGTTGTTGAGGGAGCCTTAGTATCAAAGGACGGAAAGAAATTATATGGTTACCCAAAACAAAAAGAACTTTCAGAGTTTACTGTACCAGATACAATTGAAAGTATTTGGAATGGTGCATTTGCAGGAACAAAATTAAGTAAGATTACATTTACAGACAATATTAAGGAAATTAAAGAAGGAGCTTTTGCTTTAACTGAAATTCAGGATGTTGTTATTCCTAAAAATGTGACAAAGATTAACGATGGAACTTTTAGTGATGCAAGAAATTAAAGACAGTTAATTTAAATAATGTAACTGTTATTGGTGACAATGCTTTTAAATCATGTGAATTACTTGAAAAAATTGACCTTAGTAAGATTAAGAAAATAGGTGAATATGGATTCAGTGGCACAGGAATTAAATCAGTTAATTTAAAGGCAGGCATGAAACTTGGAAAGATGGCATTTGACACAAATGTTAAATTAAACTACAACAAAACTTTTACAAGCATTAAACCATATCTTCTGAGCTACAAGAGATGGAATAAAATTACAGGTGCAAAAGGTTATCAGGTAACAATAAAAGTAATTGATGAAAATGCTCCTAAAAATAAGGTTTACATTAAATCTACACTTAAGGGTAACAAGCTTAGCAAGAAATTACAAAAGAAAGTGCTTAAAGTTAATGCGAAAATTAATGGCAGTGAAATAATTAATTTCCAAGTAAAAATTAGAGGCTATAAACTTAAGAAAAACAAAAAAGTTTATACAAAATGGAGCACATACAGAAGCAAATATGCAGTTGTTGATTAACAAAATTTATTTGCAGGAGAATAATTTCTTAATAGGAGAAAGCTTATTTGCAGATGAATAACTTCTTAATAAAAGTAAGTTTATTTTCAGACGGACAATTTATTAGTAGAAGTAAGGAATATAAAATGAAATTAGTGTAGTAGAGAGGAGGGCTTGAATATGAAGAAGTATATGAAGAAAATAATGATATTTGTTTTAGCACGGCATTAGTTATTGAACCACAGATGGTAAAGGCAAGTAAATATGTGGGCAAGGAAGTAAACATCAACGACTATTTAAAGAATACAGATGACGTGCTTTATTCTAAGCTATATATTGACAAGGATTATACAGGAGAATTACCTGATGGTGACAGCATTGATTCACATTTGAAATATTTAGACAAAGTAACTGTGGCGGAGGATAATCCGAAATATAAATCAATAGATGGTGTTGTGTACTCAAAAGATGGAAAACAGCTATTACTATATCCGGCAGCAAAGAATGAAGAAGGAACTTTTGAAGTACCAAAGGAAGTAACAGAAATCGGGAAATATGCATTTAACGATGCAAAAATCAGCCATATTACTTTAAATGATAATATTGAGAAAATCAACGCATTAGCATTTCGTAAAAGTGAAATTGAAGAGTTTAAGGTACCCGCAAAAATAACTGAGTTAGACGATGCAATTTTCAGTGGCTGCCAGAAGTTAAAAGAAGTTGATTTGAATAATGTTACTAAGGTTGGAGAACTTACATTTCTTGAATGTACAAATTTGAAGAAAGTAGTAGGTGACAAGATTGCAACTGTAGGTGAAATGGCTTTCTATGGAAATCAAAAATTGACAACAATTAATTTAGAAAAAGCAACTGATATGGGTAAGCAGGCTTTTGAAAATTGTGTGGCACTTAAGAAGATTGATTTAAAGAGTGTAAAGACTATTAAAGCAGGAGCTTTCCATAAGACAAAAATAGCCAGTGTTACTTTGAAACCGGGCTTAAAGCTTGAAGAGAAAGCATTTGATAGCACAACTAAGATTAAATATAAGGCGAACTTCAATAAGATTAAACCATATTTGTTATATGGTACAACATGGAATGCAGTTTCAGGAGCTAAAGGCTATCAGGTACAGGTAACAGTTTATGGAAAAACTAAAAAGAGCAAAAAGACTTTGAAGGTTAATCAGAAAGCTCAGTATGTCGGTGCTTACACTAAACTTGGAAAGCAGATAACTGCAACAGCCAAGAAGCTGAAAGTGAAAACAGCAGCTAAGTGCAAGATTAAAATAAGAGCATATAAGTACAAGGGCAAGAAAAAGATTTACACAAAGTGGAGCAAAACTAATGAATTTCTATTTAAATAGAAACATTAAATGGAGCTGTGGCAAATGTGATTTGCCATGGCTCTTTTTGCATAAATATGGATGTATAAATGTTTTTTTAGAAAATATAATGTAAAGAATTATTTATGTAGGGAGTTACAATGGCAGATTGTAGAGAACGTATAATGTCCGAGGAATATGGGGATTATATTGTAGAGTTTGATGGTAGAGGAGAAAATGCAATTGAACAATACAGGGACTACTGTCCGCAAATAATTGGGGACAGATATTTTGTAGTAAATGAGAACTTGGAAAACGTAGCCGGTTTTGAACAACGGGACTATCCTTATACGGCAATACCAAAATTGTACGGCTTAATGGATTCTACTTCCGTTTCTGCAACGGGTGCAGTAAGACTGCAAAATCAGACAGGTTTTGAACTGACGGGGAGAGGCGTGATAGTTGGTTTTATTGATACGGGGATTGAGTATACAAATGATGCTTTTAAAAATTCCGTTGGAAGAACAAGGATAATTAATATATGGGATCAAACCGTTAATAGCGGGAATCCACCTGAAGGTTTTTTATATGGAACGGAATATGGTATGGAGGAAATAAACGAAGCTTTAGAAAATGAGAATCCGTTGGAAATTGTCAACCATACAGATGAAAACGGTCATGGAACTTTTTTGGCTGGTGTTGCCTGCGGAAGTTATAATGAGCAGCAGGATTTTATTGGAAGTGCACCGGAAAGTGTAATTGCTATGGTTAAATTAAAACCGGCAAAAAGATATTTAAAGGAATATTATTTAGTTGAAAATGATGAAATCGCTTTTCAGGAAAATGACATTATGCTGGCGGCAGCTTATTTAAGGAGCCTTAGAATTAAATATGATATGCCACTTGTAATTGTGCTTGGACTGGGGAGTGCTAATGGTGATAGGGCAGGAGGAACACCGGGGGCAAGATTTTTAAGCGATTTAGGAAAATACATTGGTGAATGTGTTGTTGTTCCTACAGGAAATGAAAGTAATGAACGTTTGCACTATCAAGGGAAAATCTTAGAGGATGAAACAGACGATGTGGAAATACAGGTAGGTGAAAATGCCAGAGGTTTTGTTTTGGAATTGTGGGCAAATTCCCCGGATATTTTTTCGGTAGGATTTACTTCTCCATTGGGAGAAAACATTCAAAGAATCCCTTCAAGAAAGGGCACAAGTGAGCGAGTAAGTTTCCTTTTGGAAAATACTGTAATTGAGGTTTTTTACAAACTTGTGGAATTCGGTAGTGGAAAAGAACTTATTTTTATGAGAGTGATAAATCCAACACCAGGCATTTGGACCATAAAAGTTTATGGAAGTAATATTCTTAATGGCGAGTTTAATATATGGACAAATTTAAGGCAGTATATGGTTAATGATACCTATTTTCTAAAACCTAATCCAC
>ERZ859980.615-NODE-615-length-21029-cov-1.528941_pt1 | contig 21029 bp, 25 predicted proteins | sample MGYA00509984_ERZ859980 | MGnify/ENA primary metagenome ERZ859980 (study PRJEB30046, sample SAMN00715173) | human gut metagenome | study: EMG produced TPA metagenomics assembly of the A metagenome-wide association study of gut microbiota in type 2... | reverse complement strand
TAAAGGAATTATATTTCATAATTACCTCCTATAAATTTTATTATAACACTTCATTATCCGACTGTAACATTTAATTTATATTTTTATACATTTTTAATTATCATAAACAAAGGATAACACCAAACAACAAAAACTTATCAAACAAAAACTATTAGTTACTCACTAATAGTTTTTTGTGGTTTTAAAATTATTTTAATTGCATCATCTGTACCGCTTGTAAGTCTCTCAAATGAGTGTTGAGCTTCACTTAATGGAACTTTATCATCTATATATTTTACTACATTAATTATTTTTTGTGAAATTAAATCTATACACGTATCAAATTCCTTTTCTGTATAAGCAATAGCTCCTTGCATTTTTACTTCACCCATAACTGACATAACGCTAGGAATACTAATAGGTTCCATAGATACACCAACAAGAACTATTGTACCTCCTGGTTTTACAGCCATAATAGCCTCACTAACCGCAGCACTAGAACCACAACATTCAATTACAACATCAAAGCCGCCATTTTTTTGTACTAATGAAGGAATAACTTTAGGGTCTTTTGCATCATAAAATTTATCTACTTTACCAAATTTTAAAGATTTTTTACCTCTCTTTTCATTTGTTTCAAGTAAAGCAACGTTACTGCACCATTTAATTTTGCAAATTCACTAGCCATAAGTCCAATGATTCCGCCACCTATTATTAAGACACTATTACCTACTTTGATATCCGCTAAATTAATAGCGTGTAAGCTAACAGCTGAGGGCTCAACCATTGCTGCTTCATCATCACTAATACTATCAGGAATTTTACGTACCATATCACCACGACACTTAATATATTCACTATATGCTCCAGGTCTTGTTAAAGAAAGCCCTAAAGCATCAGTCCATGTTGAACGACAGTATTGTGGATTACCACTCTTACAAGCATCACATTTAAGACAAGGAGAAATAGGTAATCCTGTAACCCTTTGTCCTATCTTTAAGTCATTTCTATCTCCTGGATCTAAAACTTCACCAGCAAATTCATGTCCCATTACTAATCCCTTAGGCTCACCACTAACAAAATAATGAATATCAGAACCACAAATACCACACGAATTAACTTTAATGATTACATCACTTCTACTTCTCTCTGGCATTTCCATTTCTTCTACTTTTAACTTCTTTGCACCAGCTATTTTCACACACTGCATATAAATACCTCCTATTATTATATAATTGTACACAAAAAAAGATAAACTTTCAATGTTTACCAATATATTTATTTTTTACCCTTTCTAAAGTCTTATTACGAGGGGGATTAGAATTACTCTGTTTATTACTTTGCTTTATATTTTCACTCTTAGTTTTAGTAGAAACATATAAAGTTGTATCTCCTATCACACTAATTTTATTATTTGAAACAATTAATTGTTCCACATCAACTAAAGAAGCCCTATGTCCAGAGAAAGTTATTTGAAGCTTTAGAAAACTGGGAATAGTATTACTAGCATTTTCGAGAACAATATCACTTAATGAGGGAACATAAATATTTAAATTACCCGTATTTGAAACACTAAATTTATGCAAATGACCATTAAGTGTTAAAAAGGAAGAATCATTTTCTAAATTACTGTTATTAGATTGTTGCGATTTAATTCTATGTTTAATAAGTATACTTTCACCCTTAACATCTATTTTTCCAGAAGCATATCCCAAAGGAACAATATCATGCCTATTATAATATAGAATTTTGGCTAAATCCAATCCAGATGAGAAAAGAGAATCAGCATCATGATTACCTAAAGTGACAAAATTTAAAATATTTTTATCAAATGGATAATTTTTAAGAAGATATCTTGCCTGTTCCTCATAACTACAAATATTATTAGGACATCCAAACATACCATTAATCAAATCACCTGCATTAATTATTATATGAATATCATTTTTTATACAATAATCATACATTAAGTTAAGACAATCAAGTCTTTCTAAACAAGAACCTAAATGTAAATCAGACACTACTAAAGCCTGAAAAATATTCTTCTCATTATCCATAATTATTCTATTAGTCAAATCATCATCATTAAAAGACTTGTTTAAGATATATTTTATATCTCCATTATAATAATACTGTCTAGAAAATGAATATCCATTAACAGATAAATTCTTAATTCTTTGGAATATTTTTTTATTACTTATATTCATATCTAAAGAAATTTGATTTACAGTTTTTTCTTCCTTAATATTCTTTAATAATCTTTCATTTTCACTTGTCATATACTTCTCCCAAACCAAAAATTATTATAACATAATACTAAATTTCCAAAATTTCTGATAATTTTTTTACTATTTCTTCTACTATCTTATCCTTATTTTCATGTCTCGTCTTCAATAATGCTCTATAGGTAAAATTATAATATTTATCGGTATCTTTATCATAAATACTAATATAAACTAAGTTATCATCACCAAATTTATTATTCTTATCAACTCTATTTAGCTTACCTGTTACGCCAACTCCATAATTGGAATCAGTAAATAAAGAAATATTTTTACTCATCTCCTGAGCTGTCTCCATACTATAAACACTATACTTATCTATTACCTCTTTAGAAACACCCATCTTTTCCTTAAAAAAATTACTATATGTAACAGCTCCAAACTTAAATGCTTCACTTGCCCCATCAACATTTGTAATACTATTACTAACAGCGCCACCTGTACAAGATTCCATTGTACTAATCGTTTTATTTAAACTAATTAATTTATTAACTATTTCTTTCATAATTTTCCTCCACCAATATTATTTATCTAATACTAATTTTTATTCATTTTATCATATTGCTTATATAGATACTGCACACCATTCTCTAATTTAAAATAATGAATTATATAAAATATAACAAATATCATTAATATAAAACCTATTATTAAAAATCCTATAAAAACATTCCCTAAAGCAAAAAATATTAGCATCATAAGTACATAAAATAAAGTAACTACTAAATGAATAAATCTTTCATGTTGAAAAAAGCTTATCTTTATTAGGTGTTCATTAATACACTTATCGTCTATCTTACCATCTCTTATTTTTCTATCTATATTTTCTATGTAATCATATAAGTATTTTCTCATGATATCACCATCATAATTATACATCATAAATAACATAAAAAAATAGTATTTCTACTATTTTATAATGAAAAAATATAACAACACAATTATTCCTAATACTATTCTATAATATCCAAATACTTTGAAATTATGTTTTCTAATATAATTCATCAAGAACTTAATTACTAAAATACTAACTATAAAAGCAACAAGACACCCAATTCCAAGAAGTGCTAACTCTCCAGCTTGAAAAGCTACGCCTACTTTCATAATATATTTTAAAAGTTTCAATAAAGATGCTCCAAACATAACAGGAATAGCTAAGAAAAATGTAAATTGTGCCGCAACACTTCTCTTTAACCCAAGAATTAAACCTCCAATTATAGTAGCACCACTTCTACTAGTACCAGGTATTAAAGATAACAATTGAAATACCCCTACGCCTAAAGCTTGTTTATAAGTAATATCATTTAAATTTTCAGTTTTTCCTTTTCCCATATTTTTAGATTCAACTACTATAAATATAATACCATAGATTATTAACATTAAAGAAACTACAATACTATTATATAAATGAGCATCTAACCAATCGTCTAATAATATTCCAATAATAGCGGCAGGAACACATGCTACTAATATTTGCCCCATAAATTAAATGTTTCTTTTGTCTCTTTTTTTGTTTTGCCAAAACCAAATGGCCATATAGTTTTAAAATACATAACAACAACAGCCATAATAGCACCTAACTGAATAACTACTTCAAACAAACTATAAAAATCCTTACTAACATTCAAATTAATAAATTCATTTAAAAGTATCATATGTCCAGTAGAAGAAATAGGTAACCATTCTGTTATTCCTTCAACTATACCGAATAAAATTGCTTTAATAATTTCCATATCATCATCTCCTAGAATTCCTCTAAATTTTACTTCAGCAATAATAAAATTATACCAAAAAAAAAGTGTTTTTCCACTCTTTTTAACTATTTATTTATACTTTACACTTTTTTCTTAGTCATAACAATATTTTTTCTCTTCATTTCATATATATCAGTTTTTTCATCTAAAATACTATTAGATTGAAGTGACAAATCATTATTAACAAAATCACTTGTCATTGACATGTTAATTTGTTTTTTTACGTCAGTAAGTAAATTAATATTACACTGAACAAAATCAGCTAAATATATATCATATTTCTGAATAAAATCAATAATGAAATGATTAATACCATACTCTAAAAAATCATCTTTTCTTCGAAATTTAGAGTGTACATTCTTCACTATATCATTAATAACATCAAAGGAAAAAATATCTTTAAGCATTTTTCTTGCAAAAAACATCTGTTCAGTTTTTTTTGTATATTCACTAAGTATAAAAACAAACCCAAGACCAATTTCATTACTCATAGTAGCCATTTCTTCATCTTTTGTTGCATCTTCAATCACTAATTTTTCATATTTATAAATAATATTCAAAAAATTATTATAAATTCTTTTTAGATTAGAATATTTACCAAAAGTAATTTGATCATAGATATAAAATATCTCGTGTTTTAATTCAAAAACATCTATTTCATCAACTATATAACTTCGTAAAACTTCATCACAAAACATAACACTATTTGAAAAATGATTAAGTAAATATGAAACAAAATTATAATCATGTTTTACACTATTTGAGCAAAAATAATAAAACATTTTATCATTTGTTTTCTTTATGACATTTAACATAAAATTAGGATCATTTTCTAATCTTTTTCTATTTAATATTGGACTTTTATTTATATAACTATCAATAAGATTTTCATCATAAAACATACTATCACCACTTTGGCAAATATTATAACACTATCACTTTCTACTAACAAGTTATTATTGCTTTTTCAGTTATTTAGTGTTATCATATGTAGCAATCAAAGGGGTGAATAAATATGGCCGACAAAATGAATTATACCATATTCATAAGCACAATAATTACGATAAATTGTGGAAACCATATAGAGAAATAACTGTTAGCGAAAACTTCAAAAGTATTATGTCAAAAAGATATAATGATTTTACAACAAGTATGATTATAGAAGAAGATCAAAATAAAATTTTACTAAACTTTCATGACTATTTATTAACATTACTAAGTAGTAAAACTCAAATAAATAGACAAGAGTTCCAAAAAATTTTACAAATCGCCTACCAAACATCATATTTTCCAACATGTTTAAAAGAGAAACAGCTCTTGAAAATTATAGAAAAAATAACTTTAATTTTCTACCAAGTAGATTACATAGTATTTATTTAACAGACGAAAAAGGTGTCTCTTATTGGATTGATGCTTTGGATGCAAAAGATTATGATTTATGCAGAGTAGAAGTAACTGGTAATATCTTTAAAACAAATGAGCAACTATTACCTGATGAAACCTTATCCTATAAGGATGCCTATGAAAACTCTTTTAATTATTGGCATCCAAACTTTAAAAAAGTACCAGATAATACAAATGAATATCTTGTAAACGGAAAAATAAAGATTCTAGAAAAAATAAAATAAAAAAAAGATTGCTACAACAACTATGAACAAGCAATCTTTTCTATTTTTTATTCTTAACCTTTAAAACCTAATCCACTGAAGAATTTAAGGTTTCCATCCTTACCAAAAGATGCTGTAACATTACTACTTCCATCTCCTGCTACCCAAACATATTTATTCCAAGAACCTAATTCATATAAAGTTCCATCAACTCCACCAACTGCGTTCTTAAAATCAGCATAACTTACTCCATCATTAATTTTAGCCTTTACATCAGCTAAATTATCTAAAGTTACTTTACTATTTTTTAATTCTTTTTTATCATAAGCCATAGTTATAGATGACACTTTGCCACTAAATAAAGTTACTGTTATTTTTTTGTCATTTCCAAAATCATATTCATATTTTTCCATATTTTCTACAGTTGTTTCAACACTCTTAGCTTCAATGCCAACAATATTATTTAATTCATCTACTGTATTACTCAAAGACATTTTAGATAAACATTTATAATATGAACACTTAGCCTTTACCTCTGTTTTTGTTTCTGTGTTATCAGATTGTTTTTTATTTGAAAGATTTGTTTTCTTTCCACAACCTGTAATAGAAACTAAAACTAATAAACATATAACGCCTACAAATAATTTATTTTTCTTCATAACTCTCTCCTCCTCCATCATTATATCTTAAAATATATCTTCTGTAAACATTTAATTAAGTTTTCTAAACTACGAAAATATTAAACACCTTTATTAAATATTTATTTTCTTGCCAGTAACAACATAATCATAAAATTCCATACATTTAATATGTTTTTTTGGTCTTTCATATAAGTACATCCCAAAAGTTGCATTCTTACTTACATAATTATTTTCTTTAACAAATTTATTTTTCACATCTTCATATAGTTTTTTCATACTTTTGTACTGATGAACTCCCATATATTTATTCCATGAATGTTCAAACCAGTAATAATTATTGTTATTTTGATATACTAAAAATGTATGTGATGGAAGCATATTATTATCATTTAAATAGATAAAATATGTTTCATATTTGAACTTAGTGTTCTTAAAGAGTTCTCTTTCTAATTCAACTTGATCCCAACAAATACCACATTTTGACTTCAATAACTCTCTTGGAGTCTGTAAATAATAAAAATCATTAAACTCATTACGCCATTTTTCTTCATCATAAATTATATTTTTATTATTTTCATCCCTAAATCCATATTCAATACTATTCATAACATGCATTATTTCATTTATTTTCTGTTCCATAAAACACCTCTACTAGTCAATCATAACATAAAAGTTATATTATTTCATAGAAGCGCTTAAAAAGAGTGATTCTGAAGTGTTGTTTGGATTTAATGATTCATACTTTGTAATTGGAGATATTGCTCCACAAATAAGTAGTACCATTACAGCTAGAAAAAATCGCAATTGTGAAATAGCTGGAGTTAAGCAGATAAGGATACACGACTTTAGACATTCATATGCCTTCTTATTAATTTATAATAAAGGTGCTAATATTATTACAGTTTCTAAATTCTTAGGACACACTAAAATAGAAGAAACACTTAATACATATACACATTTATATAAAAATGCTTTTACTGATATAACATCACTAATTGATGATATGAATGAAGCTAGGATTAACTCCTAGCCTTTTAATTACGCTCATTTTCTACAAAAGTTGAGTTTGTTTTAATAACACTTATACCTTGAAAACTTTGTAACCACATTTTATAATGCATTTTTGTCTTAATTCCATTAAAGTTAAGTATTGTCAAATTAAACATAAAACATAAATCAGCATCATTTTGCATCATGCTATCAAAACATTTTCCAGGTTCACAATATACTTTTATTTGGATAAAAAATTCATCCTCACTAACCCAGTTTAAATAAGTTTTATTATTTATATCAATATCTAATCCTAATGGAATCGGATCATCAGAATTATCTTCCCATTTTAATCCACCATCTGAAGGATCTTGAACACACAATATTTTATCAATTAATATTTCTTTTATAATATGTCACATACAAAACTTTCTTAGTATTTAACATTCCCTTTTTAAAATCTATTAAAACGGGCTATGATGTGTAAATACGCTAAATAAAATTGGGCCAAATTGGACCAAAAATTACAATTTTAAAAATCATAAACCCTTATAAACATTGGCTTTAATACAAAAAAAGCGGAGCCAAATTGGCTCCTTCAGGGGGAACTCTAAATATCAGTTCGTAACAATTCAATAATAACCTAAAGTCTTATATTATAAGGCTTTTTAATTTTATTAAATTTATTAAAGTTTATTAAAATAACTTTATTTTTTGCAATTAGTATCTAGATTTGGTATCTGGAAATATTTTTAATATAATTCATATTTTTCAATTAAATTTGAAAATTTAGAATCTATTTTTTCAATTATATTCTCTTTTTTTTGAATAAATCATTTAATTTTGTATATAAATCCAAATAGATAATATTTTCAGCCTTATTTTCAATTTTGTTTTCAACATCATCTATAGGATCAAGTTCAGCATCATCGTTTTCCATTATATAGTCTATTATCTGTTTTAAATCCTCTTTACTAATATTAACGATTGGGTTATATGTTACACCATCTAATGAATATTTAGCTTTTTTACTATCAATTTTCAAAATTTTCATATATTTGTCTCCTTTCGTAATATGAATCTTTGCCAGCTTCCATTGTTTCCATTATAATATCTGTTGTATTTTTTTCTCTACCATCAGCACATTTGAACTTTTTAGAAGACATTTTACCAGTATATATTTTATATTTTCCATCTTCTATACAAGTGTATAATATTTTATCTGCATTAAGCATAACCCCTAAAATATGATTATGAGTAACAATAAATGTCGTAGTTTTTTTAGATAAATTATTTATTAAAGTTCTTATATTTTCATTTAAATAAATATTATCAAATGAGGATTCTGGTTCATCAATTAAAATCAAGTCATAGTTCTCACCGGATTTTATTTGATTATACAACAAATACTCTGCTCTTTCTCCTCCTGAAATTTCACTATCATTACTATTTAATGCAATATATTCAACATCAACTATTGCTTTATATATTTGATTTTTAGGAACATCTGCTTTTAAAAGTGCATTAATGTAAATATAAGGTGAATTATAATACTGAAATTCATCAGAAATTTTTGGACAATTCTTTATTTTTGATTTAATTTTTTGAACTGAAGTATATGGTTTACGAGTTGCTCTAACTTTAAATTTATAAAAATCATTTTTAGATATTTCTTTTTCAATCTTAATTTTTTCAACATAATAATCAAATTTTTTTATAAATTGCTTATATGTTGCATATTTTATTACATTAAAATCTTTAATTTGATTTAAAGCAGAATTTTCTTCTAATTCAGTCTTTATTATTTTTAAAATATCATTTACATACTTATAATTACTATTATTTAATGCTTTTTTCTTAGCAATAATGATTAATTCTTTTAATAATTCTTTTAGATTATTTCTATCCAAATATTTGAATATGATTTCTTCATAATTGCTAGAAGATAATAAAGTATCAATCGCTTTTATATTGTTTTGCAGTTCTTCATCTTCGCTAATTTCAAAATAAGTTGCGTTAAATAATGTACATTTTGAAAAAATATCCATTTTATCTTGCTTTGATGCAAAATCTAAAAGTGATTCAAGATATGATTCAAGTAACATATTCTGGTTTTTGAAGTCAACTTTAAATGCCAAATCTACTATATCTTTTAATTCTTTCAAATAATTTTCTGAATACTCTGAATTATCAAGCTCTAATTTTTTCTTAAAAGCACCTTCTTCTGCATCTTTTATTATAGAGAATTGTTCAATATATTTCACTGAATCTATTCCAAAAGATTTATTAAGTTTATCTAATAAATATGTTTTTCCTGTTGACCTTTTCCCTATCAATACATTTAAACCTAATGATGCCGTTGTACCATCAGATGTAATTTGAAATTCTTCATTGTTGGAATTGTTTGATAATGATAATTTAGTTTTATCTTTAAAGCTATTTTTTAAACCTCCAATTGTAAAGTCATCACAATCAATATATAAATGTGTGCCTGGAAAGTTTTTCAATTCTGATTTTATTCTTAAGTCACTAAACAAAACAGGTATCAATTTATCTCTTTGCTTCATTAATGAAAACCATTTTTTTGCACTCGATACTTCTCCAATAATTATGTCATTTCCAAATTTGTTAATAACATCAATTGGTAAAGGTGGATCCTTAATATAATGAGGTATTAACAAATAATCTTTATAATTATCAAAAATTGATAAAAATTGTTCATATGTAAGATAACTCTGCTCATCAAGTATAAATTGTCTCATTTTATTACTTTGTTCCACTAGTATATCAGTATCATTAATATTTCCAATAACCAGCATATGTCCCTTTTCTAAACTTACCTCTATTCCTGGCAACACAGATATATCTATTGTGTTACTTATAAGTTCATAATTACTTTTATCAAATAGATTATGATTTGTTATTGCAATACAACTTATTTTTTCTGAATTAACATATTCTTCCAATTTCTTTATATCAAAAGAAAAATCAGCATCAAAAATAGTTTTAATTGTATGTATATGTAAATCAATTGCCTTCAATATATCACTTCCTTACTACTAAAAAACGCCAATACAAAAACTTATAAAATATAAGCCTGTACTAGCGCTTCTTTTTATATATACTATTATATCATATATCCTTTTATTTTTATTATTAAATGACACTATGACACATCGTTTGTGAGAGCCTCACTCGCATTTTTAGTGTCATTGTGTCATATTTAATGTCTTTATTTTGATTTTTTATTTCCACTTAAATCTGGACCCAAAATATCATCTGGAATATTATTATAATTTTGTAAGCTATCTTCCAATTTTTTTATTTCATCTAACGATATAAATCTATACAAGTTTTCATTATTTCTTTCTATTTGACTAACCATTGCACTTTGTGGAATCACACTATATATTTTATCAAATTCCGATAAATACTCATCATAACCAGAAGTAAGTCCATTAGGAAATGATATTCCATTTGGAGATAATATATATATACCTCTTCCAAAACTTGCTTTTGTATTTTCAATTGCTTTTTTTTGTGTTAATAATTCATTATAGAATTCATTATTAACAGTTATTAATTCCTCTCCTGAATATATATATTCTGCATTACCAACTTTTACAATATCTAAATTATTTTCTCTTCGAACACTACTAGTTAATGAATGTGTTATTTCGTGTCGTAGATGTATATCAAATATTCTTCATCACATGCATAAGGATCAAAGAATAATAACCTATTTTTTTCTATTCCATCTTCCTGTTCAAATGAAGCAAAAAGTTGTAAATCAGATAAAGATAAATCAGTATCCATTTCTATACCGGAAATATCATAATTTGATTCAAATGTAAATGCTTCAAGTATTTGTTTATTATACCTTTTAGCAGCCTTTTCTCTGGCATTTTTTATAATTTGAACAATATCTTTTTTTTGATTGCTTTCTCCGTAATACAATGAATATAATTCTTGTATTTCTTCTGCTGATGAAGTTTCTATTTTACTTTCATCATTTAAACTTTGACCATTATAAAAAAACATATTTAAAAAATCTATTTCCCTTAAATTATAATTACCACTGGCAACTTTTTTCTTATCATCATCTGATAAATATGCAGTTAATTCTTCTAACATTTTTTTATAATTATTAACAAATAATTTTTTTCTAATACTTTCAAGTTTATTAAATATATCTATATCATTTTCTAATTTTACTTTTACATCGTTTAAAGTATTATTATACTTTTGCATTAGTCCTTCATAATAATGACATAAGTTTAAATAATTCGCATCATTACATATCATTTCATTAGTATAATCTGCTGGATATTTTCCTATATTTCTTAAAAAATCACATCTGTTATTTCTATAAACTCTTCAGTAGTAATGTTTCTATATTGTGCATATGTACTTAACTCATTATAATCTAGAGAAGCATCGAATGAGTAAATGCCAAAAACATTTTTACGTTTTCCTTCAAAATCAAAATCTAAAAAACGATTATTAAAAATATTATAAAACAAATCTTCTTCATTTTTTGATTCGATTGTGTAACCACAAATATCTTTAAAACTATCATCTACATATACATCATTTAAAATGCCATTTTCTTTTATAAATTCAACAATTTTATTTGCAGCTAAATATGAATATCTTTTCCTTAAATATCTTTTATAATTTGTTAAACTAGCAAAAAATACAAATTTAATTTTATCAAATCTTTCATTTAATAATCCTTCATATTCACTACCAAATTCATCTGTCAATTCAGAAATTAACACATTCTTATTAGACAAAATCTTGTTTATATATTTTTTTTCTAATAATGAATTCATAAAAACCTCCTTTTTTTATTTATAACATTTTATAAAAATAGCCTTATATTTAGTTTTCCTTTGGTAATTTATTATAATCATACTTTTGCTCTACATCCTTTAGTTCATCAAAAGCATATTTTATATCTTCAATAGCTTTATCAATTGTATATAAACTATCTTTATTATCTTTCATAATTTGTAAGTGCTCCATAGTATAAAATAATTTTTGCCTTACATCACTTACTTTGTTTCTTTTTTGAGTATCAAAATCTAACAATTCTAATTCCGATTTCTTATATTTTTCAATTAATTCTTTTAAATCTTTACCAGACTTATCAATATATTTATCTTTACTCTTATGTGCATGAAAGTATAAAGACATTTCATCATAACCTGCAGCTTTCAATAGTTTTTGTAATGCATATCTAAAGTTTCAGCAATTTTACGTAGATCATCAATATCTACTTTTTTTATTTTTCCATTAATTAAATCATTTAAAGTACTTCTACTAATACCAGTTAGTTTAGCAAGTTCTCTTTGTGAAATACCTTTAGCAACTCTTGCAGATTCAATTAAAATTTTAAGTTCTTCTGAGTTCATAATAACACTTCTTTCTCCCCTTTTTTCTCTTAACAATTTAATTTTATCATATTTTTGTTTAAATGTCTAGTTTTACGGTCAATTTATATTGACAATATTTCCGGACGGCGTTATATTTATATTGTCCTAGGTATCGGACACTCAATAAGAAAGGAGGCTGTAGATATGAGATTATTTAAAAAGGATAATATTGATGACTATATAATTCCTAAAGATTTATCTATCGGAGCAACCAGTATGCTTAATTCTTTATTAGTTAGAACTAATGATGAACTTGAAAATACTGACCTCTACTCTATCAGTAATGACAGTAGAAAAGATGTTGCATTAGCATTTAGAGAATTAAGAAAGAAAAAATATACTATCTATAACGCACTAGATGATACGTATTACATTTATGTATCACCACAGAAAAATTAAAAAGAAAGGAGAAAAAATATGACTGCAGAAGAAACATTAAATTTAGTAGCTAAGCAATGGTGCACCCTAGAAGATATTATGAAACTTGGACATCTTGGTAGGAATTCTGCACTAAAGGCTAAAAAGAAAATAAAAGACAAATTAGAAAAACAAGGTTATCACATACCAAAGTCTGTTGTACCAACTAAAGAAGTAGTAGCATTCTTTGATATAGATATACCTTATTTAGAATCTAGAGTTTCTAGTAAAAAATTAATAAAAAATATGTAAGAAAGGAGATACAATATGAAACAAATTAATGAAATAAATAAAAGCATAAAAAAAGATATCATCGTCGAAAATCTAATGATATCAAATGGAGTTTATTTACTTGTATCTCATCCTAAGGTTGGCAAGTCAATGTTTGCTCAGCAACTTGCCTTCTCTCTTACTACTGGAGAAGATTTTTTAGGATTCAAAGTAAATCCCTCTCATGTCTTATATATTACCACAGAGGGCGATATAAATCAATTAAATGACCGATTTAAATTGATGAATTTGAAACCTAAGGTAAATAAACTACACATTATAGATATAGATGATATTCCAGATTTTTATATTAGAGATATTGAAAGAGATATTTATGAATTAACATTTGATAAAGAACCTTTATTTATAATAATGGATATATTTAAAGATATTAAATTTGATACTAGTTATGATTTAAACAATTATCAAGAAATTAATGATGTTGTATTTAGAAAATTAAAAGAACTATGTAGAAAATATAATTCTACATTACTTGTAACACATCACTTAAATAAAAGAGATGAAACTATGGGCAGTGTCGGATTAAATGCTGATGTATCTGGAATTATTAAATTAAAAGAATCAAAAAATAATTACAATAAACTAACTTTAGATTATAAAGGTAGAGATTTAGGAAGATTACAATTAAATTTAAAAAGAAATGATAATCAGACCTTTAGTGTTATAGATGAGAACACTAATGATGAAACTGATTACAATTTATTATTGTTTATAAAATATGCTGTTGCTAAGAAAGATTTTGATTATACGATATCGGATATCTTATCTAAAACAAATATTTTATTGACTCCAACACAGCTTGGATGTTTAATTCAAAGAAACCTAAGTTTGTTGGAGAAAGAAGGTCTTCATATAACAAGTAAAAGAACTGCTAATGAAAGATTATGGCATTGTTCTTATGAAGAACCTTCCGAAAATAATGAATGAACGAGGCACGTTCTGACCTGCAAGGTTGGAAGTGGCGATAGTGAATTCATTATCTATTAATTAAATGATATTGTATATCGTTTAATTAATCTTGTGATAGCGAATGCCTTCACCTATTTATTAGGTATTGGCTCTAGCTATTACAAGCATAAAGGATTCTAAGGAATATTCCTTAGCTCACGGTTGGGCATATATTATGCCCTAGTGAGATAGAGTATTATTTTAAAACAAGCATTGAAGGGAGGTCAAAATAAATGTACTCAGGAAAACAACACTACGATTAGAAAAGTTTAAAGCATCAAATATTGGTGGACTTGATAAAGAATTAAAAGAAAGAAAAGGTTCTGGTAAATATGATAGTTCTAGAACTCCATACAATATAGAACTAATAAATTATGATGGTCCTACTCTATCTAGTTCAACATTTGATTATCTTTATTCTAATAATATAAACTATAATCCAAATAAGAAAAACACAAAAGTATTAAATGGATTAATAATAACAAGCGGTCAAGAATTCTTTGAACACTATGGAATGGAATTTAAAGATACTGGAGAGTTTTATAAAACTGGAGATAATGCAGGACAACCTATCAGACATGTAGTTATAGATGAAAATCATAAATTACCAACTGAAATAAAAAAGTTCTTTGATGAAAGTTTAAACTTCATTAAAGAATATGTAGGAAGTGAAAATATAAGATACGCTGCAATCCATCTTGATGAATCTACTCCACATATGCATATATATTTTACGCCAGTAGTTAATGAAGTTAAAAGAAAGGTATTTGAACTTGATGAAAATGGTCATCAATTAAAACATGAAATAGTTAATAAAAACGGAGAAAAGAAGTTAGTACCTATTCAGAAGAAAGATGAGAATGGTAAAAATATTTATGAAACAGTTAAAGGTAAATTTCTAAACTCAGATCAATTTTGGAAACAAAAAGGTGGTAATGCTTCTTATACTCTACTTCAAGATGATTATAACGAATTTATCAAATCTAGAGGTTTTAATATATTTAGAGGAGAAATTGGTGGAGATAAAACTCATTTAACTAATGCTATGAAACAACAAATTGAATTAAATGCTTTAAATCAAGAAATCAAACAAGAAAATGAACTACTAAAAGAAGCAAATAAAGCCGAAAATCAGTTTATTGATAAAGTTGATACAGAAACATCTAAAGACATCTTAAATCCCGTCAAAAAAGGTATTATGAAGCAATATAAAGATGAAGATATAGATAAGTTATCACTCTATTCTAAAGAACTGGCTGAAGATAACATAAAAAAGGATTTAGAAATTGAAATCTAACTAAAGAAGTTAATAACTTTAAATCAGGTCAAGCTTATATTAAACAAAAGAAAATTATTGATAGTCAAAAAGAGATTATTGATAACAAAAATAAAGAAATAGGATTTTGGAAAAATAAATTTCAAGAATTAACTGAAGAATTTAATAATTTTAAAACCATGATTCAAAACAAAATATATTCTTTAACTACAAAATTATTAGATGTACTTCATATTCCATATAATTGGCATCAAGCTAATGATCCTGACTTTGCTATCAATAAGGCAAAACAATATTTAAATAAAAATAAATCACGTGATGATTTAGAGAGATGATTATAAATATTCGTAGTTTGTATGATAAAATATAATTGTTACGAACTGGTATATTTATAAATCCCAATAAAAAGGAGGAATGAAATATGGGAATATATAAATTACCAAAAAATCAATGGACTAAAGATGGTCGTAAATATAAATATTATTGGAATGAAAAAGATAAAAATGGAAAATGGAAAAAAAGTTTTTCTAAAGCATATAAAACTAAGTTAGATGCAATTAATGCTGAAAGAGAGTTCTTAAATAGTAAAGTTGAATTCGGTGGAGATATGGATATGACATTTGGTACTCTTACCGACCAATATATTGAATCTCAAAAAAATAAAGTTAGAAAAAGAACAATGGAAACATATTTAAAAAGAAGAAGATATTTTGCTGATTTTGAAAATGTTAAATTAAAAGATATGGATGGAAATCTATATCATAAGTTCCAACAAGATTTATGGAATAAACCTATTAAATGTTCTACTAGAAATGATGTTCAAAAGTTTTTAAAAATTATTCTCAATTGGGGAATGAAAATGTATGATATCAATTTAATGAAATTTTATAAAAAAATAGAGTTCTTTAAAGACCCTAATGAAATGAAAGAAGAAAAAGATGTTTACACTTTTGAAGAATTTCAAAAATATATAACTGGTACTACTAATCTAAATGATAAAGCAATGTTTGAAATGTTATATTATTGTGGATTACGTAGAGGCGAAGCAAGAGGTCTTCAATGGTCTGATATTGATTGAAATAATAAGTTAGTATCTATTACTAAACAAGCTAATAGTGTTAAGGATAGTCAAAAATATTATGAACTAACTCCACCTAAGGCATCTAAAAGTATTAAGACATTACCTCTTACTGAAGTTTTATATAATTATTTAGTAAATTTATACAATGAAAAAAAGAAGTACTATGACTTCAATGATAAATGGTTTATTTTCGGTGAACATGAACCATTAACCTTCGGAATGATGTCCAGAATTAATGGTAGAATTACTAAAAATGCAGATATCCGAAGAAGTTCACTACACTCTTTTAGACATAGTTGTGCTTCTTTACTAATAAATACTGGTCAACCAGTAACAACTGTATCAAAATATTTAGGTCATGCTAGTACTAAAGAAACATTAGATACCTATGCTCATATGTTTCCAAATAATCTAACTGATGCGAAAAATACTATGGATAATTTAAATCTAAGTATTTAAATAAATTCAAATAAAAAAAATATTTAGTATCTAAAAACTAATATTTGGTATCTAGTATGGTATCTAGATAAATCAAAAATAGTTAAAAATCCCTTATAAACACTGGCTTTAATACAAAAAAAGCGGAGCCAAATTGGCTCCTTCAGGGGGTTCGGTTGAATATACTCTCACATTATATCGTCGTGAGAGATATCAGCATAATATCTCTATCATGCATATTAATAATATCTAAGAAAAAAAGAAAAGTCAATTATTTTAACTCAACTTTTTTAAAATATTTCTACTTTACACTTTTAATAATTTGTATTCATTGTGTTAACAAAGAATTCTTTTAATTCATCTTTACACTGTTCATCTAAAAGATACTCTTCACTATCTTCACGAGCTTTTAACAATATCTCATAATCATCTCTAAGAGATGCTATTTTAAATGACATATCACCGCTTTGTTTAGTCCCAAATAAATCACCATGTCCTCGTAATTTAAAGTCTTCCTCACTAATTTTAAAGCCATCATTTTCTTTTTCCATAATATGTAATCTCTTAGTATCTGTATCACTAATTAAAATACACTTAGCCTCATCTTCACCACGACCAACTCTTCCACGTAACTGATGAAGTGTAGATAATCCAAACCTATTAGCGTCAAATATTACCATAGTCGTAGCGTTACTAACATCTACTCCAACCTCAATAACTGTCGTTGAGATTAATATCTGAATCTTATTCTGTAAAAATTCTTGCATAATTAAGTCTTTAGCTTTACTAGCCATTTTTCCATGCACTATATCTATTTTATAATATTCGCCAAAGGCAAGCTTCATCTTATCTCTAGATCACATACAGTAGCAAGATCACCAGAATTTTCACTTTCTTCTATAAGTGGTGCAATTATATATATTTGATGTTGTTTCTTTAACTCATCAAGCATCATCTGTAAAACTTCTTTAATTTCCTGATTACTCTTAACATAAGTTTTTACAGGTTTTCTACCACTAGGTTTTTCCTTAATAATAGATGTATCCATATCCCCATAAATAGTTAAAGCATATGTACGAGGAATAGGAGTCGCACTCATATATAATATATCTGGCATAACTCCTTTATTTTGTAAATTACCCCTTTGGTTAACTCCAAAACGATGTTGCTCATCTGTTATTACTAAACCTAAATTATGATAGTTAACTTCTTCTTGAATTAATGCATGTGTACCAATTACTATACTTATACGCCCATCCTCTAATCCTTTATATAATCTGACTTTTCTTTTTTTGTAGTAGAACCAGTCAACAAACTAACCTCTATTGGATAATCCTTCAAAATATTTTTTAAATTATTATAGTGTTGAACAGCAAGTATTTCAGTAGGTGCCATCAAGGCTGATTGATATCCACAAAGACTATTAACATACATAGCGATAAAAGAAACAATAGTTTTTCCACTACCAACGTCTCCCTGCAACAATCTATTCATTCTATGAGACGACTCCATATCCTTTAAGATATCATTAACAGCCTTTAACTGATCACCAGTAAGTTTAAATGGCAAATGTTCAATAAATTTAGAAACATCATCATGATTAATTTCTCGCTTAATACCAACTACATTTTTTTTCTTTTCTAATTTTAGGTAATTAATCTTATACATAAATTGAAATAATTCTTCATACTTTAGTCGATACTTAGCCTCCTCCAATTTTTCATCCGTAGGAGGATTATGTACAATATTAAGTGCAGTCTTTTTATTAACAAAATTATATTTTTCAATATATTTATTTGGAATATAATCTCTTATTTGCTTACCATACATTAAAAGAGCCATATTAATATAAGTACTTAAATTTTTATTAGTTAAACCACTAGTAGCGTGATAAACCGGCTCAATTTTTACTTTATTAGAAAGTGTTCCCATTTTTATTTCAGCAGCTGTTATAACATTTTTTGCTTTATCATACTTTCCAACAACTGTAACACCAATACCTATTTCCAAATCTTTTTTCATAAAAGCTCTATTAAAGATAGAAACACCCACTACACCACTTTGAGTAACTAGTCTAAAATTCATTTTATTTAATCCCGCTTTAAATCTCATCAAAATTGGCACACTCTCTATTTTTCCATCAATGATAATGTGTTCCTTATCTAAAACCTCATTTAAATTATCCCTTCTTAAATATTCATAACGAAAGGGATAATGTGTAACTAAATCCTCAATTGTATATATTCCAATTTTTTCAAGTAATGAAAGGGCTTTTGGACCAATTCCTTTTACATTTTTTAACTCATCCACATAAACCACTTCCTCATCTCGCCTTATTATAACACAGAGCCACCAATAAAATCAAATAAAATGTTAACATTTAACACGCTACTATGATATACTAAAAATGAGAAAGATGAGGAAAAATTATGAATGAAAAAAGAAAAAAATTATTACTAAATATTCTAAAACTAGCAGTTGCTTTTGCATCATTTGAGTTAAGTCCACTCTTAAAACTATTGCCTATAACTATTTTTAAACTAAACGTAAACAAGATATCAACTACAACTAATTATATTTTGTCTATATATACTTACATCTGTCTAGTTATTATCCTATTTTTAATGTATCGAAAAGAATTAAAAATAGAATGGCAAAGATTTAAAAATCACTTCGCAAAAAACATGGATACTGCTTTTAAATATTATTTTATTGGATTATTTGGTTGATGTTTTTTAATATTATCATCAATTTTGTTTTAAAATTAGGTGGTCCACAAAATGAAAAAAACGTCCAAAGTATGATTCATTCTTCTCCCTTTGTAATGCTTATTTGTGCCGGACTATTCGCCCCTATAGTTGAAGAATTAATTTTTAGAAAATCATTTAAGAATGTATTTAGTAACAAATGGGTATTTGTAATTATTTCAGGACTAATTTTCGGTGGTCTACATGTTATTGATTACACTTTTCAAAACCCGTTAGAAATTCTTTATATTCTTCCTTATGGTATACTTGGAGGAACATTCGCCTATATGGATTATGAAATGAATTCAGTTTTTCCATCAATTACTATGCATATGCTTCATAATACCCTACTCACTATACTTTCAATATTAGTTTAGAAGCCAAGGCTTCTTTTTTTTATAAAAAAAAGAGGCTTAATCAATCCCCCTTACAACAATACTATCAAATAAACTTAACACAATTGCGAAAACTCCTTGAAATAAAACCAACAAAATATACTCTAACCAAAAAGTATCAGTAAATATCATATTATATTGAAATATCATACATATCATATTATAAATTAGTAAATCAAATATATAATTAATTATAACACCCGCTATTGGTAATCTTGTATTTACAAGTAAATAATTGTAAATTGCCAAGCTAACAGATTGACTAAACAAATAAGCTATTGTAAAGCCTAAGCAACTAAACAAATTAAAACTATTATAAATAATAAAATTAGTACATAAGCCATAAAAGAATAACACAAATGTGGAAATTACGACCGACATCATAGCGTTCTTATATCCTATTTCTTTATTAATTACATTGGAAATAAAAAATATAATTGGTGCCAACAAATACATCATACATAATTTAGCTCCCCTATAATAATAAACAAATTATGATAATTAATCTTCTTTGATTTACTATAAATTCTCCAAATTTTTGCACTTTTATCACAATCCTTTCTATTTATTAACAATGTTTAATATAGCTACAATAATTGCAAAAAGTGAAAGTAATTATCAAATAACTATACAACATTTTTTCTATCTTTTACTATTATATTATTTTTCTGACCAATAGTCAACATTTTTATTAAAATTATTTGCTTTTTTTATATTTTTTAACTTGATATTGACTTTAAGTCAT
>ERZ859980.606-NODE-606-length-21232-cov-1.750059_pt1 | contig 21232 bp, 21 predicted proteins | sample MGYA00509984_ERZ859980 | MGnify/ENA primary metagenome ERZ859980 (study PRJEB30046, sample SAMN00715173) | human gut metagenome | study: EMG produced TPA metagenomics assembly of the A metagenome-wide association study of gut microbiota in type 2... | reverse complement strand
TTCGGACCGTTTTCGGGTTCTTCGGACCGTTTTCGGTCTAAATCCGGACCGTTTTCGGGTTCTAATTTCCCATAAAGCCTGCATTTATCCGTAAATGCAATAACCTTTTTATTTCCTAACTTGCTAAGAATGAAATACCCCTTATCCGCAAGGGCTTTTAGGTTTTTCTGAACGCGTTTAGCACATCCAAATACTAAGGGGAAATCTTCTGATACTTTTTCCTCCGAATACCAGTAATACGTAACACCATCAATACAATAACTATTGCACCAACGAGGGAAAGTAAATACAACCGCCATACATGCTGCTTCCGTTAATGTCAAATCTTTCCTACATGCAAAATTTTGGTCTATTAATAAGCTATATTCCATATAATAAAAAAAAATGCAGGGCTTTCGGCGTCCACTCCTACTCACCCGCATTTAATATTTTTCATTTAACGCTATAATGTGGACGGTTTATAACGCCTTTTCTTTTGCAAAGATACTATTTTTATTTTATCGTCCAAAAACTTCTTTAAACTTTTCATCTAAAGCAGAAAGTATTCGCATCCGTATAGATGGGTCTATATAACAGTCCGTAGAATAAAAACGAGATATTAAAGCCTTACGGGAACCGCAAAAACATCCACAAGTATAAAACGGCTCTATATTGGGATAATTTATGTTTATACCATATATGATTTGTTCCGTTTGTTGCTACGTATGTTTTGGTAACTATAAATTTATACTTTATAGGCTCATCCGTATTCGGGTTACCGGCCGCTCTACGTCTCACGTATACACTCTCATTTCTTAAAAACTCTTTTTCTTCCATAATCATTTATCTATTAATTTAAATGGTTTATATGATTCTTTTATTTTCTGTATATTTTCATCGCTTTCATTTGGAACTATTGAAACAACTGGGTACCGTGAATGACTATCGGGCTTCTGAGATATACAGAATTGCACATTCATATCCCATATAATCCCCCGAACAAATCCCCTTTCATATAACACGGCATCGAAAATATCGCGTATATTGGGTATAGTTGAGGCGGCTCCCTTTGTTACAAATGTCCATACTCCGGCGACTCCCTTTATTAAGGGTATTATAAAAGTCATAGTTAGTGTTATATCCCACCCATTATCTCCCCGTCTTGTGCGTCTATTAGGATACTTTTTAGATACATTTTCCATTAAATTGGGATATTCATTCACATTTAATTCTGTGTATTGCATACCGTCCCAAACATGGAACGTCTCGCCATCGCCATACGCTACACGTTCTCCTGCGTCGTTTCTATATTCATACGATTCATTACATACGTTTTGCGCTTCATCGTCCGGAAATATTATTTGTATAGTCTGCGGCCTATCTCCATATACTTTGTGAAATAGCCCTGCATATTTCCCCCTTGCTATAAAGTAATCCACACTTTGCGGCAGTCCTCTGTCATTTTTCAAGCCTACACAAATAGACCCTATTCGAGGGAATATAAGTTTATTTGTTTTCGGAATCTGTTTTTTTATTCTCCCACTTATCATATACAACCCTTTCAAATAAAACATAAAAATAAGTCTTTATATATCCATTATAATCCGTCTTCTGCATCGGACATATCTGTTTTATATACCATCCATCCTTACAGCTTAGATTAATTTCTTGTGTATATTCAAAATATGAAACTTTTGTTTCACGATGCGGCATCAGTGAAAGTATATATCTTATTATCTTTCTCATATCTCTAAATTATCATTCAATAATTTTTTAATCACTTGTTTATTCTCTCTTTTTTTTGATTCTGCGGCCTTTTCTTCTTTTCTGCGTATGGTAGCTCCTTTTTTGGATTTTACCGCCGTAGAAGGCTTTTTTGTGCGTTTATTGGGCTTGTTCTCTTTTTCTTCATCATCTATATTAGAAATATTCTTTTCGGGTGCAATTTCTTTCTTATCTGATTTTTTGCTTTTCACTAAATAAGATAAAGTTAAGGAAGTTATATTTTCATTCAAATTAGAATCTGAATCCAAATCAATAACGCCACTAACGACCGTGAAAACATTGTCTTTCTTTTCGTTTTCAATAGAAGCCAATTCTAATAATGCCGGAATTTTCAAGGCGTTGGGGCTATCTGTTTGATTTTTCAAATTGTAAGTAGGATTTTTGCGCCAATCTTTCGGACTAAAATTATATACTCTTTCTATTGAAGTATCCGGATAATTTTCTTCCCACATTTTTTTATAGAAATGCGCTTGTATTTCGGCTTCCTCAGAAAAACCCTTCCGACCGCTTTTAAAGTCTACTATTGCGTTTATCCGTTCATTACTCCCTGGACGTACTAACATAGTACAAACTAAATCAATCATGCCAGCGTAACCGATTGGATGCGCTAAAGCAATCTCCACTGCTAACGGCTTTACATCATAATCCGTTATAAATTGGGCAAACGCTAACACATCTTTTTTAAGTTGGTCTGCATAATAAATAAAGTCGTTAGGAAGGCTTTTATTCTCTATATACGCTTTTAGTTTATCTTTTAAGCCGTCTAAATCATAAACACGGTTTATTAATAGTTCCTCAAACGCAGCGTGCATAAATGTTCCATAGGCTGCGCGTTCGTCTCTATACCTTTCCGCTTCTTCTATACCTTTCTCCGCAATCCAATTAATCAGAAAAGGCGATTTAGGTAATGTTTGTGATAAAATCGTAGTTACAGAAGGATAAAATTTCGGAGTTCCTGTATCATCAAATAGATAATAATACCTTTGCCCGTTGCTATTGAGTTGAAACAGCTTGTATTCCGGCTCTATCAATGCAGTAGAATCGAAAAATAAAGCTTTCATTTCTTCCGCAGTCATACCCGGATAAATTTCAAATACTTCATCTTCATTTTGTTCTAATGAAAACGGCGACTTAATTTCTTTTTCTTTCATGATTATTTTTTATTTAGTTCGTTAACACATGCAATCACAGTAATTATACATGGCAAGGCCAAAAATAATAAAGCTGGATTATAGAAAGACGTACAGATAAAAACAAGCCCAAATAAGCTAAACAGAATCAAAATAGCTTTTAACTGAAACTTATTAGATAAGGCATACTTAACCAATCTTTCTAATACAGATAATATACGTTTTTTCATATCAGTTATTTTTTGTTTTCCGGAAACCCGTCCGGCCGGTTGTTGAACTTTCAACAATGCAAAGATATAATTTATATTTTAAACGCGCAAACTTTTTTTAGAAATATCTATTTCCTTTTTTTGTATCATAATTAATCGCCTTTCTCCTTAATCCGTTCCAAAACATCCCTATTAGCTTCTAATATTTCATCAAAAGAAGGAATAGGTTGCCAGCATATAACTTTAATATCTCGCCTTGTAAGTTCCTTCCCCGGATAGGATTCCCCATTATCTCTAACCCACACGCCATTTTTATATGTAAATATATCTACATACCTACGTGATTCTGCCTCCCTATCATAATATTTATAGTAAAACAAGAAGCCTACTAAAATACGCTGCCCTTCTTCCGGCAAACGTTCTTTTACGCTTATCCACGAAAAATATTTTTTCATCCATTCTGCACCACTGGCAAAAGCCTGTTTATCTAAATTCATAATTCAAATAGTTCTTTTTGTTTATATACATTGCCGTTTTTCAGTATCACTTCGCCCAAACACTCTTCCCTAAAGCGTTTTTCCTGCATATTGAAATATTCTTCGTCTATTTCAGTTCCCCAAAAATCAAAACCCATTTTATAGGCGGCTATTCGGCTGCTCCCGCTACCCAAATGAGTATCTAAAATCCTATTCCCTGGTTTAGCAAATGTTTCTAATAGGAATTTATATAAGGCGACCGGTTTCTGCGTCGGGTGTATCCTCACCTCTTTATTTTTCATATCCTCTTGTAGAAATCCGCTCCATCTAAAAGCAAACAATTTCGCAGATTTATTAAAAGAGGTCCACGCTAATTCACAGTCCGCAAAATCTGTTTTCCCGTTTTTCTTATCCCATACGACCCAGCACGGACTATCATACGGTATTTGTGATATAAAATGATTTGCACCGAATATTATTTGATTCTTTGACACTCTCATTAATTCATCAAATAAATGTTTTTGGGGTTTAGCTCTATCCCATGTTTTAGGCGCGTACTGTTTTGCTTTTGCTCTATTGCCTCGCGAATGGTTTTTTAATCCATCTTCACCTATCCCGTAGGGAGGGTCTATTATTGCTAAATCATAAAAAGCGTTTGGAATATCTTTCATATATTCCATACAGTCCATATTATATACTTCGCTTATCGGCATAATTATACGACTTTATTTTATATATCATTTTTAGTACCTAATAAATGCTTTGTCTGTTCATTATCCGGAATACATTTAATATAACTTTCAGATACGCATCCATACCGAAAAACATCTTCCTTATAATTACTGAAAAAATCGGCTTTCCATTCATCCATATTATTCAAATCCGAAAAGGAAGTTCGGCGTACAATCGCATTCATGACAAATAATATTAATCCATTCCGGTTTAATTCTTTGCGTCTTTCCTCTGCATAAATTTGACATGTTTACGCGTTGCGTGTTTTCATTCGCGCCACTAAATAACTTTTTCGCGATTTCTTGTTTTAACACTTTCTTTCCGTTAGCCTCTATTGGGCAATAGCTTCGTTTACTTTCAATCTCATTTCTATAAGTTTTAAAAAATTCTTGGTTTATCATTAATATATAGTCCGCAATTAGGGCACATTTTTTCTACCCATTTAGGCGGCTCTTCATCATCATATAAACTACATTCGTAATCCGTAACCTCCATAAAAGAACCGCATTCGGGGCAGTCCCCATCACCTAATAATGTTAGATTCATTAAGGCCATATAATCACTATATTTTATACTGCTTATTCCCATATCTTTAAACACATCTAATATATCTAATATCAATGTATCTAAATCTATACATTCTCGGAGAGTTTTACCGAAATAAAAAGAATCATTTATTAATATATCCCATTTCGGGCAATAATCAATAATAATACTTGATATTGTTTCCGGCGTTTTACTGGCTCTGCCTGCCAAATGCTTTAAATTCTTATCGTCTTTTACTTTCATTTCTCTCCCTTTCCTTTGACTATGCAAATTTAATATTTAAATATAACATGTGCAATTTTATTTTTAACCACTGGTATAAATATATAATTTTTATATTCATGATAGAGGATATATAATTTAATATAGTATCTTTGTGGCGTCTATAAAATGAAACTCTCTTTTTTCTTGGCTGATAGGTTTATCTTTGTTGTTTACCTATCAGCCTTTTATTTGCCTTATTCCCATATCAGTTATTTTTGTTTTCCGGAAACCCGTCCGGCCGGTTGTTGTCTAACTTAGAAAGCTTTGGGCTTTATAGCTTCATTTAATCGGATGCCGAACCCTCATTAAACCCTTCGGAGATACTGTCCATCTTTCTTCTCTTACGGCTTTCGCCTTATAACCGGTCGTTTTGGATACTCTTAGTCAACCGGTGGGGGCTTTCTTTGTTTGACACTACAAAGATAGTGCGTTTATTTTAAACGTGCAAATTTTAGATTAAAAAAAGAGGGATTTTTTTCAAAAAAAAAAATAAGTCATTAAAATAACACTTATTTCAGGCGAATTTTAAATTTAAGCTACTTTCTAATCGAAACAATGTATTTATATACCCCCAACAAGAAAAATGTCTTAGAATTGATTTTTTAAGGCCAAAATAAAAAGAGGGCGAAAAACCGCCCTCCACTAATACCTAAAAAACAGATGATGAAAAAACTCCTTAACTATTAACTAAGCACTACAAAGATATATTTATTTCCAGATAAAACAATCTTGTTATGGATAAAAATATTTATTGCGACACAAAGATAGTCATTTTTTATATTCCCATTGGAAACCACCTGCATTTTTCAGTTTCCCGGTTATTGCTTTTTTTATTGAACTATGCGCAATGTTTGTTTGTCTTTCTGCCTCTCTCATACTTTCATATTCTGCAATAACTTTTCCATCTTTTATTTGTCTTACTGATTGCATTAAATATTTGTAGTTTTTAATCTGTTTTGCGGTATGCGAATATCTTAATTTAGATATTGGATTATTTGCATTTTCTTTCCTTGTTACCCATCTTAAATTTTCAACTTTATTATTCTTTCTATTCCCGTCTTTATGGTCTATTTCGGGCAAATTATTAGGGTTATTTATAAATGCTAATGCAACTATCCTATGAACCGTTTTTGTTTCTTTTTTACCATTACACAATACAACAATATAATATCCGTATTTATCTATTCCGGGCGATAATATTTTTCCTTGTGTTTTAGATATTTGCCCATTTTTTCTATAAATAAGACGTGACAATGATTTAATACGCCCATAATTACTAACTTGATATATCCCTACATATCCGGGAATATCTTTCCAAATCTCATTTTCCATAATATGCCAACTTTTAAGAACTGCCAACAAATAAGAAATGGGGACGGGATATTGGCTTGCCCTTTCGGTCGGTTAATTACTCCGCCTATCCCCATTGCAAATATACTACTTTTTTATTGTAACAACTTCAAATCCTAAAATTTTTGTATGTGGATTTCGGGAAACAATACGAAAGTCACGGTTTTTTATTTTCTTGGTTTTCCACAAAAAATTAAGAAACCTCTTATATTCTATGGTTTCCACAATTAAAATACTGTCCCGGTTTATAAATGTTCCGGTAAACTTTCCGTCCGGTGTCGCGCATCCGTTTAAGGAAAACCACGGGTCGGAAATATCAACGCATTCTAAAACGATTGTTGTTGTATCTCCGGGCAAATATACAATACTATCACGTACATTACCACTTAATTTTGTTATGGTTTCCATTTGTGCGGATGTTACGTTTTGCAATTCCCTGTTTTTTAACTGCAAACTTTTGATTAATTCCGCATCGCTTTCCCGATACTTTTTATATTCGGATAACTCTAACTCCAACACCCCAACGCGTGCGGCATTCAAACTATCTAAAGCCCGATAATACTTCACATCGTTCAATAATACCGCGTTATTACGTTTATATGTGTCTCTATCGTGTTTTAGTTGGCTTACCCTTACATTAAGGAAATAAGCCACTAAAACAACAACTAAGACACCTAATATTATTATGATTTTCTTCATTTATGTATTTAATACTTGTATTACTTCGTCCATATTCTCACTAACTATTAGGTTAATTGCAATACTATCACCTCTCAAACTATTAAAATCTAAATGATACCTTGTATTTCCTTGATAGTTTTCGGAACTATAAGAAGCCATCATAACACTATAGTTATTGTTTTGGGAAGCGCAAATTACTAATATATGCTCACGCAACATTAATTTACCCATTTCTTCAAATTTACTTGCATATACTTCATTTATTTCTTCTATCGGAGTTGTATTATTTATATCCTCTAATAGCAGCCCATGCCAATTACTACCGTTTATATCAAAATACGGAAATATAGATTCATTTAATACATATCCCTGACTTGCCGCTAATACTTTTGGGCATCTAATGAATCTAAGCTATTTATAATATCATCCTTTGTTAAATAGTTACCCCCCCCTGAATCAATATCTTTTACAAGTATTTGGAACGTATCACCGCTTAACGTGATTTGAAGGGCTTTTTTATCTCCGGCATGATTATATTCAATATAAAACATATCGTCTTCTATTGAAAAAGCGGTCGCCTTTATAATCAAGTTTTCGCCCTGAATGAATACGTTTACGGCTAAATGATTCTCTATAATATACTTCATCATATCGCCCGAAAATCCGGTTATTTCCGTAAATTCGTCAATATCCAACGTCTTGCCGGTTTGGTCTAATATGAAATCCTGCAATATCAAAGGATAAGAGTGCAAAACCATATCATTCAGGATAGGAGCTAAATGTATAGCTCCCTTATCCCCCATTTTATAAACGTCTACTTCGATTCTTTTAAATAACTCTTCCATAACAAACACTTTTAATAGTTTCAAAAATCACTTTACTAACTCTATTCCGTCCGTCTTCCGACTGAATAAAAGCACAATCTTTGCGGGTATCCATGAAGAAATTTTCCACTAACACCGCCGGGCATTTGGTGTGTTTTAATATATAAAATTGGCTTTCCTTGTCGGGGTCTCCGTCGCTTGTATCTTTGCGTATTTTCCAACCGTCCGGAGCAAATTCTTTTTCAGCCTCTTTATATAGTTCCGTTGCTATCAAATCGGCTTTTGTTTGGCCGACGGACGTATAAGCCTCCCAACCGGTGCCACCGCCTGCGTTTGCGTGTACGCTTATAAGAAAGCATTTACCGGAGGTCTCTGAATATATCGCGTTTGCACGCTTACAACGTGCCGACAAAGATACATCTTTTGTCTCCGGTACTAATATTCTATACTGAATGCCTTCTGCCTCTAACATCGAACTAACACGCTTGACTATATCACGGTTGAACTCCCTTCAAACAACTGCGTACCATCGTCCCAAACCGGCGAACGCTTACCGGCTGTATCAATACCGTGCCCGTTGTCTAATATTGGTATAAAAACCTGTTTCATCCTTTGACCTCCTTTTTATTTTCCATTTCTTCCTTGCATCTCTCTATAATAGGCTTCCAGTACGAAGGCATAATGCGCGTAAATTCTAACCGGACTACATGGTATATTATCCTTAATCCTATGTTTTGCGGATATGCTTTTACGTAGTTCTTCAAGCCATTGCACAAATATACATATAATAAAACATACGTAAGTGATTTCATAGCCATTAATGCACCTTTCAAGTCGCCACATTGAGAAATGGCAATATAAACAGCATATAACAAAACAATATACAGCAATAATTCGGCCAAAGAGTTTTTAAATTTTCTCATGGAGAAATTATTGCACCTTACTATACTAACACCGTCCGCACGCATGCCTGCAATGATATTAAAAGCAAACATCACAACCAAAGCGATAAAAAAACCCTTTGTCGGTGTGAAATAAGCAAGTATCGGACTAAATGCCGATACTGCTATAAATCTAAAATATTCCCAATCTATTTTCATAGTTCGCTAAAAATTATATCAAATGTATTTTCTCCTATCCCATAAATATATAGTAAAGTACCTGATTCATAATCGTCTTGGTAGAAATTTTTTTTAAAAAGTCTTTCAAAACAAAGTCCCCAATTTGATGTGCTTTCGTATGTACATCCGATTAAATTCATCGGATACAAATTTGAATCTTTATCCTGAATTACATTTTTTTTACCGTCTCTAAAATCCATAACATCTTGAATAGTTATCCCTGCTGCTATTATTTCATCTAACGTCATTGTACTTCCTGACTTATTAATGAATGCTTGCAAATTAATTTTTAACAATGGATTATAAGCATTTTGTATAGGCGCGTCGGTTGTTATGGTCATTATCGTAAACTTGCTATTAGTAATGACCAATTTAATATACCGTCTTACTACCGAATAATTTTCCGGATTGGTGTACATAGTGGAGAAAACCAATTCCCCGTTATCATTATTCCCACCTTGGAAATTACCTACCGTTTTCAGATTCCATACGATTAAGTCTTTTCGGTCATTGTTTGATAGCACGCTAACAAATATCTTCCTATTATCTCGTATAGGTTCTTGTATTACGTCTATATAGGAGCCTCCAATCATAGATTCTATTTGTGAAGTTATGCTTATCGTTTTTGTTCCGAACTCATCAGATTGCGTAAGTAAGTTATTAAGTACATATATATTCTTTGCTAAATTGTCAGCCTGTGTTGCAATCTCCTTAATTTGGTCTAAGAATACAGTAGTAACCGACCAATTAGAGTAATTTATACTTCCACCTACATTTGTTCGTGTAGCCTTTAAAGATATTACCTTTCGCCCTGTGGCCACTCCGGTAAATTCCAGTACTTGTTGTTGTTGTAGGTTTGTTCTTGCCAACGTCATAGGCACAAGTTCACTACTATTATTAAAATAGAAGAAACTTGTAATAGCATATCTATATAGTGACAAAGCTATAAGCCTATCTAAAATAACTTTATCACTATCCGAAAGTGCGCCATTATTGGTCGGGATAGCTTGCATATACATTCTAAGTTCATAGGCTCTTTTTGCCCATGACCAGGAACCCTCCGATTCAGTTCTAATTACTGATGCGTTAATAAATGAGCATGATGTAGCGCCGACTTCTTCCTGATATTCAAAATATTGTACTTTAGACTCGCCTGCTTCGGTGTATTGTGTTATACGCAACATGCGAGCTACCTGCGTATTTTGCGCACTGTACGTGCCTACATAGATATGTAGACCGTCTTCTATATTATTAAATACATCAAATTGGGCGTTTTTATTGAAATCGAAAGATTCATCTAATTGCTCTATTTCTACCCCTCCGCTATCCTTTAGAATATCCTGAATGCTTTTAGCGTTTGCAATACTTGTACCGCCATCGTACCCTCCGGCATCAACAAAATAGACTTTTCCGTTAGTTCCGTCTATAATCATAGCCGATTTACGCTTATAATTGCTTGAACCGATACCAAAATTAAACAGACCATTTGCGACCACTGCGTTATACATACCGGCAACATGGCCGCCTACTTCTGCTGTCACTGTCCCCTGTCCTTCGGCATGAGCGTTCGCGGCACCGGCCGTTGTGTCCTGTCCTTCGGCATGAGCGTTAATATATAGTGCGCGTGTACTCGTTCCCTCCGCGTGGGAATAATCGCCGGACGCGGTGGTATATTGTCCTTCTGCGTGAGATGCTATTCCCTCGGATAAAGACGCATAGCCTTCTGCGTGCGACCATTTGCCGGACGCGTGTGTTTCATCCCCTTCGGCGTGTGACGCATCACCATCAGCCACAGTAATACGCCCTTCTGCATGCGAATTTTCCTTGTTTGCATGGGTTTGGAATCCTTCCGCATGAGAATTAACACCACTTGCGTTAGTAAGTTGTCCTTCTGCGTGAGAGTTCGCGCCCGCTGTATTTGTTTCTAACCCCTCGACATGTGAATTAGTTCCGGCCGCGGTCCCCCCATTCCCTTCTGCATGGCTATTATTCCCCGATGCATTCGTTTTTGCGCCTTCCGCATGGGAATTATTTCCGACCGCTGTATTATTATCATAATCATTAAACACTTCACCGCCTCCTTTAGAAACGCCTATAAAAATAGGTGTAAAATTCCATACTGTACCGTTTGTACTTGTTAATATACCAAGTTGATTAACAGTAATAGCAGTATTTCCCGAATTTTTAAAATTCGTATAGGTACCTACTTCTACAGTGATATAGAAAGAATTTCCTTCTACCACAACGGGAACCGTACTTTTTGTAGCAATGCCTAAAAATTGATACTCTGGCCCCAATGTGTCCACCATTGATAATAAAACCGTCTGAAGTACATTTCCGGTTATCTCATAATTGCCGTTTTCCTTGATAACAGCTTTTATACTCTCTTTGATTTGGTCGTATGCCATAACTTTAAAATTTAGAGGTTATTAAATTCGTTTTCTTTTGGTTTAATATTAAAGTCGTTATTAAAGTCGTTATTAAAGTCGCCACGAAAGACGCTACCTAATTTCTTAACAACTGTATTAGTTTGGAACTCAATTTCTACGGAGGCTAAATCGCCTTGCGTTTCCCATTTTGGCGTAAATAGGAACGTATCACATTTATATAAACGTCCGAAACTATCCCTTATACTAATATGGTCACTTAACCGGATTAAACGCATAACATCGCAAAGGTATTCCGGCGCAAGGATATTAAACCGATATACTTTTTCCGAAAGTTGTTTAATCGGGAAGAAATAACCGTCCCTTTCTTCGCCTTCTTCCTCAAATGTATAATCCGGCTTTCCTATTTCAGTACAGAAATAAACGCGGTTTCTGAACGTCGGGTTTCTATATACAATTATGCCAGCGTCACAATATAGCGTATCATCATCGTACCACTCTATTGATAGATAATTTTCAGAATCATTTATTATCGTAAATATGTCCGAATACCATGTATTAACGCCATCATTTAAAACGGCATAATACATTCCTATCGGTATTTTTTCCTGCAAGGGGAAATAAGCCGGATACACAATAACCTCCATTTTATCGGTATTTTCCGGCTTTGCTAATTGTAAGCCAGTTAGAACCATTTGTTCCGTTATATCCAAAACGAAAACCCCGTCTTTAGTATATAACTTAACGTTAGGGTTAAATACCTCGTTTGGCTTCCTCAATATCTGAAAGGGCAAAAGACTATGCGCAGGAGTAAATAACGGGTATATATTCCCGTAAGCATAACTTTTCCGGCTGTTTTGTTCGTCTATATTGTCGTACCACGGCAATACACTCAAATTATTATTTTCGTTCATATCTCCTCCGTATTAAATTTTAATTCGGCTTCCGCTGACCTACTCGACAAATTTACAGATAATTTGCTAATCTGACCATTTCCGACAAATGTTTTTATAATTCCGTTCGGGTTTATATCATCTTGCCCAATAGGGAATACTACTTTTTGTTTTTTCTTTCGTTCTATTCCCTTAACCGTGATTTCTCTTTCGTTGATTCTCGCCCGACGCGCTGGTAAATCATATATCCAGTATGTAGGCTGTAAATTCACAAAAGCAAGAAAGCCGTTTTGAAGCTCTGAAATCACATTATCAAACATTAAACTAACAAATGGTACTTTATATTGCCCGTCTACTAAGTTAGCCGCAAATATTGCGAAGCCGTCTTGACTTATATTATCAGGATTGCAAAGCATATAATCTATATCGGAAGTAAAATTAGACACCGTTATATCTTCTTTCTTATCCGCTTCTACATACTTACTTAATATCTCTATCGGATACCCGTTAAAAACTTTAGTGCAGTCGTCCATCCAAGAAAATTCATACCGTGAAGACATTTCCGGCTTATCAAACTTATACGAAGATTGGCCGAACGCAATCGGTTTATAATTCCGCTTGTTGGCGATTTGCGTTAAATCTAAAACCATCTCCGGCGATAAAACGTAACTACCACCGTTTTTAAAGTATAAAATATGCTCTATTCTTAATTTATCGTCCTCTATAAACCAATACAATTTATACGTATTTGCTAACATAGACATAATTTGCTGAAACGTAGTAGGTGCCTTTTGTGCCGGTGTATTATATATCCCGTTTATTATGTTAGATTTCGGCGTTATTAATAACGTCTGATTCGAGGTTCCTGTTATCGGGTTTGTCGTACCGTATAAAAATTCACTGTATTCACTCGTAGGCAAATGAGTAACGCCCGGCGCAATCTGACCCAACAAAACGGATATAACACTCCATAGTGGGAAATTGTCGGGCACTATATATTCTTTACGTCCGGACTTCTCGAAAATACTATCCAATACCGAAGAACTAAACCAAACGGATGTATTTAGCCATTTACTTTGCCCTAAAGGGTACATTTTGGCTAATGTAATAAGCACTGGAGGCGCGAAATATTGCCCCCATCCCGTTTTACCGTATTCCGTTGGCGTGTCTGAATAACGATTTGAGATATAAGCTATATTTACATCATACCCGATTGCATGAGTATAATTTTTATTATTCCCTACAAAATCATCCGTAGGAATCGGCTGCGTTGTATTGCCTGATATTGTTTCTACATCGCATATTAAACGGGCATATATACTATAAGAATGCATATAGCCCTTTAATGTGCCTACCATTCCACTACCTTCTTCCGGCGTAAGCGTAAATTCTAAGGTATCTAATATTGGCGTACTGCCGTGTATGTCTTTCTTAAAATAATATAGCCTCATATTATCCGTGGTCCGGACTAATGCTATTGCAACCCTATTAGTTAACGGTCCTATTTCGCTATATCGTATGTGCAAACGATAAGTATTCAAATAAGGGTGTGACAAATCACCTTCATAAAAAACCGGTGTCGCGTCGTCAGGGTCTAATATCTGCATATTCCCGACATAATTACGGCCTAAATCTTCTAAAGCACCCCCTTCGGCGGACAAATCTATTTCCTTTAATAGCTGTGTGAAATAAAACCAATACTTAGTTTTTAAATCGCTTCTATTGTCCACCGCCGTTAATACGTCCTGCTCCCACGACATCCCCGATACAAAACATGAAATCTTATCATCGCCGGGAAGGTAGACTTGAATAATCGGGCGTTTTGTGATAGTTAGGCTTTCGATTTCCGGCGTTAAGGGAATTAAATCGTATTCCTTCTCTAATCCGGCTAATATATCGTTATACTCATCGAATACGTCGGGTTTAACCTCTACTGTCATATCGTCTAAACTTATGGTACAGTCGGTTTGCATGAATTTTCCCGACCAATATTTCTCCCAACTTAACCCCAAATCGTTAGATTTAATGATAGTGACATAATACACCGTAGAGAAATCACACGCCATTATAAACTTATAATCGTCAAAAGTGTAAGTTAACTTTCCGCTTAACTTTTTCCTATAAAATTGCTGCGAAGTCTCTAACTCATACTCTAAACTTAAATCGTCTTTATATACCGGCTTTGTGTATTTGAATGATGCTTTTAAACGGCCTTATTTCCGTCCCATCTTTGCGATACGACTATGATTTGACAACCGTCCGGTACATCTACCGTTAAATTGAAGTTTGCATCTGAAATGGCGGTTCCGCTCCCTTTCATAAACTTTTGTAGATGTACATCAAAATACATTGCATATCCTTGCCGAAAACGGTTATAAGAACCTATAATGTTTATACGCATTCCGGCTGACACCGGAAAAACGTATAAATCGCTGTACATATCAGTAATCACGCTACCGCCCGCGCTTATGGAGCTATCTTTAATAACATATAACGGCTCCATTTCGGTTAATTCGTGGTTATATCCGTATTCTTGATAATCTACCGAAAGCAAGAATTTATATATAGGGTTTATCATCTTAATTTCCTTGTTAAGTTCTTATATTCAATTATAATTCTCCCGTCTTTATCTAAGTATGTACGCCTTTCGCCTTGTTTCTTTATTGCGTTTACGTCCCTTTCTAATTTGCTTAAATCCGCACCGGAACTGGCACCAATAGAAATCAGGTCTGCCCCTTTGTATGCGTTTAGATACTTATGCGCAAACGTCCCGTTATTCATAGAGTTTATCACGTCCGGAATATATCGACGGAAACGGCGCGAATTTCGTTTGTTTATCACGGCAAAAAATTCGCCGCCTTCTGCCCTGCGTCGTGTACCATCCGGTTTTTGCCCTAAATCTATATCGTTTCCGGATTGATGGCTACCACCTTGCAAAAGTTCAACAGTTCCTTCGCCATACGTTTCAGTACCTGAATTTTTCGCCATTTGTGCAGCCTTTATCTTAGATGCAGCAAAGCTTCCCCACATTACAGCAATAGCCGGAATCGCGCCCCATATACCCAACTGCCGCCAGATTAATGCGGTTGCCGTCACAAGCGAGCTAATTTGCTGTGCTGTGTCTATTGCTTGCTGCTGACGTTGTGCCTTTTGTTGCTCTTTCAAGGCTTTTTGTTCGTTCTTTTTGGCGTCTTCTAATTCTTTTTGTGCATAAGCCACATTTGATGCGTATCCGTTTGCCCTTGCTTGTAATTCGGCCTCTAATGCCGTTTGCGCGGATTCTACTTCCTTTTGTGCCGCTTCTACCGCCTTATTTGCCGCATCAACTTTAGCCTGCGCCAACGTATTCAACGCCTCTATGGCATAAGACACAGAAGTATTTATGGCTTCCTTTTGGTCATCATTCAGATTAAGCCCTAAAATACTATATATATCCTGCGTTTTATCTTTCTTTTTTGATTCCTCGATTTGCTGGTTTATTCGTTCTATTTGGTTTTCTATCGTTTGTACCTCAACATCAGACATTTTAACCGCTGCCTGCTGATTTAATTCTAAAATCTTATTTAGCCTGTCTTTTTCAGCTTGCAGCCGGAATTGTGTTTTCTTTTCTTCCGTTGTCTTTAGTAAATCAAACTCGCTTTGTGCAAGTGCCTGTCGTTGGTCAAAAATACGCAGTTCCGCTTGTATCTGCTTGTCGGCGTATTCCTGAATTAGAGCCGTTCTTTGTGTATCGAATCCGGCATTTATCGCGACGGTATCTTGTCTCTGTCCGGCAGGCTTCTGTTGGTTTTGAAGTTGCGAGGTTTGGCGTTCATTTTCTAAAAGTTCTAACCTTAAAGCCTTTTCTTCCTGTGTGCCAGCTTTAATGGCTTGTAGGCGCAATTCAATACTTTGCTTTTGTAGTTGCAATTCTTGCAACTGTCGCTGCTGCTCTATCTTTAGCAAATCATTCGTTAAACGTTGCTCCAGCACCAATATAGTAGCATTTATAGTTTCCTTTTCTGATTCTGTGATACTTTTTTCGGTCTCTAATTGGTGCGTTAAATCTTCTATTTGGCGTTTATATTGGTATTCTGTTTGCTTACGCCTTTTTTCCCATTCGTCGGCCTCTAATTGTAGCTGTGCATCTTGTAATTTTCTTGTAGCCTCTAAATTTCTTTTATAGGCCGCCTCCACTTGCTTTGCTTGCTTATTCGTATCAGTACCGCCAGTTTTAACCGAGGGCGTTTTAGTCGTTACCGCAGCCGTCGTTTTCGTTGATGTGTCCGGCGTACCCACATTAACCGGAATGGTTAACGGTGGTATCTTCTTTTGCATCCGGTTTATGCCATTATTAAGGCTTTCCGCAACATCTTTTATCTCTTTATTGATTAGGTCGCTAAAGGCCGTCCCGAACTCCGTAAAGCCTTCCTTTACCCCGTCCCAATCTAATGAGAATGCAGATTTGAATATTTTTCCGGCGGCTTGTATCATATCTATTAAAGCCCCGAAAAGATTCCCTATCGTGTTAAATACCGTCTTAAAGACTTCCGGAAGAGCCACTACAAACGCTCTAAATAGATTGCTTTCATTGTATAGCTCAATGAAATAATTTATCAAAGAAACGACACCTTTTATCAAGGCCGTTAAGCCCTGATTAATGAACACCTTTATAGAGGTTGTAAAGCCCTCAAAGCTGCCACCCGTAGCATCAAACAAACCTGCTAAAGCGTTTTGTAATTCAATCTCGCTTTGCAGTTGTTCTTCTTGCAACCGCCCTAATTCGCCGGCCTTGCTTTTTACCGTATCTAAATCGGTAGATATATCTTTTATGTCCGAAGGTATTGTAACCCTGCATCCTCGCCGGGCCGCCGAAAATATCCGCTATTGCCGTTCCCACACTTTGGGCGCTGTCCGGCAATTCGGCCAACTTTGCGGAAACTTCCTGCATTACCTGAAACGTTGTCTTTGCGCCGGTCTGCAAGTCCTTTTGTACTTGTGTGGATGAAATGCCGATTCCATCAAGCGCGGCAGCGGTTGCCGTTGTCATTTCGCGTAACCGCAAATTACCCTCCTTTATAGCGTCTACTCCCTTATCAGAGAAAATACCGGCCTTATTGGTTTCGGCTACAATAGCTACAAACTGACTTGCGGATATTCCGGCCTCCTTAAAATACGCAGGATATTCTTTCAACGTATTTAAAAACTCGCCGTTTGCATCCCCACCCGCTATAAAACCGTCTTGTATTAATTGTATTGCTTCGTCTGCTGATATACCGAATTGTTTCGCTAAAGCATTTGCGGAAATAAGCGTTTCTTTGAAATCAGCGTTAAAAGTGTCGGCTACTGCTTGCACTTGATTTCGGAACGCCTTTAAATCATCGCCGCTTTTTCCCGTAAATTGTTGGGTTAATCTTGTAGCCTCTACTAATCCGGCGTTATAATCGTACCAAAACTTAAACGCCACACCGGCTCCGGCGATTCCGGCTATTGCTAAAAATACGGGATTTGTCATTAAAGACATTAGGGTATTTCCTAAAGCCTTTGCGCCGTCGGACATTGCGGCAAACACCTCCTTACTTTCATTGCCGCCACGGCCTAAAGCTAAAAGACTCTCCCCAAAAGAATTATTAAGCCCTAAAGCCTCTTTTAGCCTATCCGCATACGAAATAATTGCGTCGGAAGCCTCCGTATAATTACCAACGTTGAGATTGGTTTTGCCGGTGGACTTCTGATACTCATTCATAGCTTTATATAGTTCACGGGTTTTTGTTATAAGCCCCTCTTTTGCTTCGGCCTCCTCGCGTTCGGCCTTGGTCATATTGTTAAGGTAGATTTTATTCAATGAATACTGCGCCGACAAACGATTATAACTACCTTCTGCGGACTGATTCAGCTTTATAACAAGTTTGTTTATTTGGTTGGCTTCTGTCTTTGCGAGATTAAGCTCCGCAATTTTTTTAGCCGTTTCACTTTCAGCGAAAGCAAGTTCTTTTTGTGCTCTTGCTAACCGGTCTGCATCGTCCGCGCTCTTTTTCGTTTTCTTTCGTCCGTCTTCTGTCGCGCCGGATACCTTTTCCAATTCTTTGGTTAACTGTATTGCTTCCGTCCGGATATTCTTTAATGCGTTCGTATATGTATCCGAAAGTTCATCGAGTTGTTTTATAAGCTCTGTTATTGAATTGTCAGGGCTTACCAAATCGGAGTATTTAATTGCGTCGTTATCTGCCATGATTCTATAATTTTAATTTGCTCAAATTTTAAATATAAGACGTGTTTTCATTAATAAGGTAGTATCACCCCACAACAAAGATAAAAACGCCCCTATCGCGATTATTTCGCCTTACTTCGGCGTTTTAAGTCTTTGACCATCTCCTTAATGTATTCAAAAGCGTTATAATATGCCAGTACTGACATATTTTTCGGGTCTGTATGTAAATGCTGCGACAACATTAAGCACATCTTTTCAAACTGTTTATCTTGCTCTATCTCTACACTATCGGAACCGGAAAACGATTTAGGATTAAAGTACGTTATTAACTCTGCCGTTATATCGTCTATTTCCTTTTCTCTCTCTGGCTTGCTTCCACCGTCTATAATGGTTTGTAGTATTAGAACTGTACGCCGCTTTAATTGGTCATAATATTCTTTTACCGTTGCATCATCGAATAAACGGGGGAAATATATTTGCAGCTCCCTATCTATTTTTTTTTTGACCGCTTCGATTGAGGCGGCTAAATCCTTATACGGGACATCGGCGAACATATCCACTATCTTTTTTAACCCCTCATCTGAAAGGTCGTCACATGGTTTGCCGTCTATGCTTTTAACCAATACGGCAAAGGCCAAATTTCGCGGCGATACGCCCGATTGAATAAAGTACACATTTTGGCGTATGTTTTCAAGCTCTGTAATAGCCTGCTTATTGTCATTCTTTGCCAAAAAGGCGGCAATACGCGAAATATGCCTATCAAAATCCGCTATATCCGAACCTATACCGGCATCGACTAAAAGCATTTTATTATACTTGTGGAATCGTGTAACCGGAAGATTTTCTATATCATCATAAACCTCAATAGTTTTACCGGCTAATTTTAATGTCTTCATAACATTTTACGTGTTAATGCGGTTGAAAATACGGGGATTAAAAGGAAATAACCCTCCCCTAACATTATAGCAAATAAGACAGCGAAAAAACACCCCGTCCACCATGAGAGGCAGAAATTACACCGAAACATTTCACTAAAGAAATCATTTCCATGTACCTGCACATATTCAATAACACCCCATTTTTGCAAAAGCAAAAGAACAAAAGCGGCGGCAAACGCTACTAATAGCGTTACCACCGAAAACACACCTACAAACAAAAACAAATTTATCATAACTCTATATTATACATGTTTCAGTAACCTCCATAATGCCCTCAAATCTGAATCCCCCATAAGGAGCCATTAAAAACTGATTATCCACTTCATCCAACGAAAACCCCCTATATATGTTTTCTGCAAGCTCGTAGATTCTATTTATTTCTATCCGGCCATCCTTTAGCCAAAAACCGCCGTTTAAGGCATCTAATATATCGCGCTTAATCCTTTCTTTGTTCCGCGTATTGGGGTCATTGAATACCGTGCGATAATCAAACCATACAATAAGGGAAAAAGGGCTTTTTAGCCCTATTGACTGTTTCGGTGTCCAATCTACCGTCTGCGGGTCGTCAATCCAAAAAAAGGAAAAGTTCCCTATTCCTGCATCAGGCGTTACTTCCTGATATTCATTTCCACCTATATAAATATTCGGTGTATATATCTTCTTTTGGTTTGCGCCGTATTTAACAAGCCTTTCCGCACGTCCGAAAGCCTTATCTAACCACCCCAAATTGTCCGTTAATCCGGTCTGAATGTTATTAATAACAACGTCTAATAATTCGGGTGCCTTAATTATTGGCGCTCTTGTATTATTTCCCATATATGTACTCCTTTGTTTTAGCTTTTAATTCGGGATATATATACGCCCAAATCAATATGATTTTATTTTCTTCCGTAAGTCCTAATATTTGCCGCCCGTAACGCTGTATTAAATCCTCTGTTTTCCAATCTGCCGCCTTTATCGTGAATTGTTGCGTATCGGCTTCCACATAAAAGGACTGCTCAAAGTCGCCCTCATCCCGCCATGTTACGCGGTTGTACGGTTGGCCTTTCTCCTTTTTAATTTCAATCGTTAAGGGGCTATAAGGTGCGTAATCCATGATATTCACGCCTAAGCGGTTTATACCCTGTTCATATAATTGGTCTTCGGAGTTCATATCTGTTATTACGTACTCGTTTTCCAATATTATAGACTGAATCAACCGCCCCGACTGGAGTAACTCGTTAAACTCTGTCACACGTTGGCGCAAATTATCAATTAGTTTCATACGGCCTTATATCTCACCCCTCTATTATTGCAGGACAAACAAACGCGGTCCAACCCTTGCGTATCTAATTTTAATGCCTCATAGGCTTTTTTCAACTGATACCCCAAACCGCCCGGGCGAACCCCCGACGTATTCCCATCAAGTTCATACAGAATATCCGTACGCGTCGCATTTGATTGGTACCGATTAACTCGTACATTAGGATTCATAGCTAAAGCGCGTAAAGCTATTACGGCTACTTGCTTTTGGATTACGTCCTGGAATATCTGCCGTTGTGATATAATGAAGTCCGTTAAATCACAACCGACCGTTATTTCACAGTTTAACCCGTAATTCTGCGTGTTGGTGTACATTGTATATGCTATATCCCACAATTCCGGATATTCCGCGAATGTTTCCGGCGCATTGTACATAAACGGCGTAACTTGCAAATATTTCGTTAACTCTCGCCATACTTCCACCG
>ERZ859980.603-NODE-603-length-21255-cov-1.604009_pt1 | contig 21255 bp, 27 predicted proteins | sample MGYA00509984_ERZ859980 | MGnify/ENA primary metagenome ERZ859980 (study PRJEB30046, sample SAMN00715173) | human gut metagenome | study: EMG produced TPA metagenomics assembly of the A metagenome-wide association study of gut microbiota in type 2... | reverse complement strand
TACTCCTCCTAAAGTTACCTTATAAATTTTATAATAGTCTGTCTCTTTTTTATATACAAGTTCCAATTTGCGTCAATTGTATATAAACCTTACATATTGTATATTTTGTCTTTTATCCGTACCAAATTCTTGTTTTATTATATCATAATTTAGTTTTTTTATGTGGTTATTTTTAATATTATGGGAGAATTTATGTGAGTTTAAAAGCCTACCTATATAATTTTTAAGCCTATATTTTCTTTATTTTCCGCCAAATTGTAACATTTTCTTTCTTGTTTGTAATATTTTTGTAATATTTGTCTTGATTTTGCAACAAGTATGTGTTAGTATATGGCTAATTCATTTAAGAAAGAAGGTTAGGAATTAATATGAGCAGAAAAATGCATATCATACCATCACTAACAATGTCGTTAGTTCTTATGACATGTGTAATTACAAAAGCAAATGACAATTCTAATAATACAAATATTTTAATTAACGAAAATGTAACGGCTACAAGCCATACTGATGGAGTAACAACTCTCACAAACATTGAAGCAACCACTAATGAAAATACTACAACTAATACGTATGACACCTTTGCCCCTAAAACTTATGTTAAAGGCATTTCCGATACAAAAACCGGAATCAAAATCACTTGGAAAAAGGTCAATGTTTCAAAGTACAAAATTTACCGAAGCAAAAAAAAATCAAAAGGCTACAAGCCTGTAAAAACTATTAAAAGTAAGAAAACTACAAGTTACACAGACAAAAGTATAAAGAGTAACACAACTTATTATTACAAAATAAAAACATATAGTCCAAACACTAATACTTCAGTTTCTAAGCCTGTAAAATACAAGACATCTTACAAGAAACTGAAAATCAACTTTAATAAACAGTTAAAGAAATTAATTACCAATAATGTAAACAAACATTATCCATGTAATGTTTTAGTGAAAAAATATGTTGAGTCATCTGGCACAAAAGTTAAAACTTCAAAGGAAGTTACTAATTTCAAATTACAGGGCAGTCCTACTGCTAACAGTTGGAAAAACGGCTACGCAAAAGTTTCTTATAATTATTCATTAAAACAAAGCACTTATAAGAAATCAGGAAAAGTCAAATCCACTACATATCCTGTTAAATCATCAGGTTTAACCGACACTGCTGTTACTTCTACTAATGATATTGATTCATTAGATGCGGGAGATATCATTGCCTATAGTAAAGGCGGCCGGGCAACACACGTTGCTGTCTATATTGGTCGCTTTGATTCTAAATCAGACCTTGTTGAATATTTAAACACTGAAGTTGGTATTAAATGTTCAACGAATACAAGTTGGATTAAGTCATGGAATGGCAACTGCAAGCACTGGGTTATCCAGGGTGGTATGGGAAATAGTAATCAGATTTATATTTGTAACAACGCTAACACTACTACAACCGGTAGCGGAGCAAGCACAATTTCTCATTCAATTTCATTGTTGAAATAACACCAGTGTATTACTCAATAATAATAAATGTTAAGTAACTACACAATTTTGTAACTATATTCATAGTTTCATAAAAGTAAAAAAGAACCACAGCAATAACTATATCCGGAATTTTTTCTAGTTATGGTTATTCCCTTGGTTCTTTTTTATATGCTGTTTTTTATGCATTATTTCTTTATATATATATATATTTTTTTTTTTTTTGGCAGATTAGTTCTTTATACATTATTTTTTTGCAGATAACTTCCTATTTCATAAAGAGAAAACAAATGCTACAATAATATATGAAAATGTTAGAAAAGAGGTATTTGTGATGAATAATGAATATGAACAAGCTGAATCTAAAAAGAACATTGACGAAAAAATAGAACGTGATTACGACAGGTCTATTAACATGTGGAATGATGTTTATTCCAAATGCCAAATCATAGATTTAAAAGGTAAGTCTCTTTCTGTTGAGCCAATGTTCGATATATGTCTGGATATTTTTGCAAGCAAATGCAAAAACATATTAGATTTTGGTTGTGGTACAGGGGATGTTCTTTTCCAATGTTATGAATTTGGAAACATGGATTCAGGTCTTGGTATTGATTTATCTGAAACAGGCATCAATTTTGCCAAAGAATTTGCAACCGTAAACAAATACACTAACCTTAATTTTGAGATGGGAGATATTTCATATTTTGATAATTATAACGGCAAACCTTTTGACGGAATCATACTGTCAAACGTTCTAGATGTTATGCCAAAAGATATTGCCTTAAAGACTTTTAAAGGTCTTACAAAACTTCTCGCCCCAAAGGGACTTATGTTTGTAAAATTAAATCCATTTTACGAAAAGACAGATATGAAGCAGTGGGGGTTTACTCAAATTAAAGATAATCTTTTTGAAGAAAACGGTATTCTTCGCTATAGAGAATTAGACACTGCCTCCTGGAAACAAAGTTTTGAGAAGCACTATGAAATCATAAGATATCTGGAATTTCCATATCCTTGGCAGGAAGGCATGAATCGCCTGTTTTATTACAGAAGAAATAATTTACATAAAAGTACCGATCCTTAGTTATATGAACATGTATTGAAATCAGCATATCCATACCTAATAAGGGTCGGTACTTTTTATTATAATATTCTATTATTCCAATCTTCTAAAATTCTTATATTGCACTATCTCAATTCTATAAAACTCTTATATTTCATAGGCTAAAATTATGCCACCCATTTCAGCATAAAAACTACATAACCCACTTGTTGGCATGGTTTCTACCTTGCCAACTTCTGTGTGTTCACGTAAATTGTCTAACAAGAACTGAACTTTTTCTTTGTTAAAGCACTGACTTATAACAAGATTGCCACCCTTATATCCATTGGCAAGCATATCCTGAACAGTCTTTTTGTAAATAGCATCTTTTCCTCTAATTTTTCTTAACACTCGATTTTTCCTTCACTTGAACCCTGACCTAAAATCTTAATGCCAAGCATTCCTGCAAGTTTGCCACTTAAGGCACTTACACGACCATTTTTTACAAGATTGTCGATTGATTCCAAAATAAAGAATGTTTTAATTTTTGTTTTATACTCTTCAACTGCTTCAACTATTTCTTCAAAAGATTTTTCTTTTGCGATCAGTTCCTGAATCTTTCTTACAATAAGTGTTAAGCCGGCTCCTGCTGACTTCGAATCGAATATGTGGATTTTCTTTTCAGGCTCATCTTCTAATGCCATGTGTTTTCCAACTGACGCACTACTATAACTGCCTGACAACTCACCTGAAATAGTAACCGCAAACACTTCATCTGCCTGCCTAAAAGCATTATACCATTCCTCAGGACTTGGTGCTGCACTCCCACTTGTTCCATGATATGATTTCATGTCTTCCATAAAAGATTTAATGTCCAAATTAAAATCGTCTACATATTCCCTCTCCCCTACTCTTAATCTAAGTGGAACTCTATCCATGTATATATTATTTTCAGTTTTATTTTCTATTACCAAATCGCAACTTGAATCCACGATTACTGCATATTTCATATTAGTCTCCTCTCGACAGCAATATTATCTTTTTTACAAAAAATATGTGATGTAGTATTCATTACTACATACTATTGTACTATTATCTTTGTTATGCTACAATTTACATAAATGTCAAAAATGTAAACTTTTGAAAGGAATTATCATGAATAAATTATCTATTAGTAATTACACAAAACGAAATAAATTCACACGAATGTGTATAGGCGAGGCAATGGTTGCCCTTATGAAAGAAAAATCATATAGTAAAATAAAGATTTTAGATTTAGCTGTAAAAGCAGGCGTTTCAAGAATGACATTTTATAAATATTATCACACAAAAGACGAAGTTCTTAATGATTACCTTAACGAAATTATTTCCGGGTATATAGATATTTATGATACAAGTACTTCAAGTACATTTCCAAACTACGAAAATATATTAAATGCTCTAATATATTTCGACAAATATTCTAATTTTTTTGTTGCACTATGTAACGCCGGATTATATTCTCTATTAATCAACGCCACTAATGAATATATGGAAAATATAGTAGTTCCTAAATACGGAATTTCATTATACAAAGCCTACTATTTTGCCGGAGCCATTTTAAATACATTTATTAAATGGGAAGAAAATGGCAAAATAGAAAGCCCTGAAAAAATTGCTCATCAATTGTGTTAATTCACAACTAATAAGCAATTTATAAATTGCAATTTATTTATTATTCCGTTAAAATCCTCTCAACTTCTTAATTTCTCTTTAAAGCAATATTGTAATCGAGTAGGCTGGCTCCTACTCGATTGCAGCCAGCAGATATCTCAAAGCATAGCTTTTCGATGTTCTTACGCCTGACAAATGATATTTCGTGCAAGCACGATATCGCTTGTCAGGCTTTTGCTACAAAAAAAGACGCAACTTAATGCGCCTTTTTACTATTTCAATGTTGGATCAACTACTTTTCCAATAAAAAGTATTTCTCCTGTTTTGTTATTTTTTATTATGTAAGCAAACGGTCTGTCCAGCAGTATTTTATTTGAACACGTTCTAATTGATGTTGCTTTAGCAACAGCTGCAGTTACGGCGGCCGCTTTCGTTCCGTCAGTATTCATTTCAATGGCTGTGCTATGAATTATCTCATCCACATATTTGTTACTCGAATCTGCGTCATCAAACATTGGATTTAATGCAGGTATGTATTTGTTAAAAATTTCTTTTACTCCGGCACTTACTAATGAAGACTTTATATTATTCTTCCAGGCATATTCGAATTTCGGAATTCCTATTTGAACCTGATCTTTTTTCTTTTTCTTCAAAAGTTCCTCAATATTAATGTTTTCCAGTTTGAAACTTCCTTTTGCTTTTGGCAATATACCAATAAATGAGTATTTCTTATCTTTTTCATAAGTTTTTTCAAAAGCTAATGCATAGTCATTTTCGTAATAACTATTGCTTTCCTCTTCCATCATTTCAACGTTTACTTTTTTTCCGTCAAATTTTTTAAATTTTTTGCTCTTAACATCTGATGTGTCAAATTTCCATGTCCACTTTCCGTTAAAAAGCGTTGCATTTAATATGTATGCATAGGCACTCTTGTCAATATTATCTATGATTTTATCAATCATGCCATCTGTATTGTCATTCACCCATTTGTTAATTTGATCCGCCCCTGTATTGTCAAATGGAATTTCATTAGTTGTGGCATAGTAGTATTTTTTCACTGCATTTTCAAAAGTATCACTTAGTTTAATTCCACTTTTGTACCATATTGAATTTGCTATTTTTAACGTGGAGTTATCTTTTGCGTCCATTATTTTTTTAGCATAATCGTTGTATTTATCTACTTTATTTCCGAGATATTTTTCGACTTCACTTTTTGGAGTTACATAAACCTGCTGATTTCTTTCTACATTGCTAGGACAAAAAACATTTCCTTTTGCTCCATTAAGAACCATTCCAAGAGCTATGTTTATTGAAGTAGGACTTATTAATGTATTTTTATCAGAAGCATAGTAGTCATTAATAAATATGCCCTGCTTCAACTGAGAGCCACCCACGCTCTCCCCCTTGATTTTCAATGGTTTCTTAACTTTTATTTTAATCTGGTATTTTGTCTTTTTGACTTTGGCTGTTACTGTTGTCTTACCTGTTTTTAACCCTGTCAAAATTCCCTGCTTAGAAACTTTTGCGACTTTTTTCCTTGAGCTTTTCCACTTGATTTTTTTTGCTTTCCCCATACCTTTAAAATAAAGCTGCTTTGTTTGATATACTCGTATGGTTTTAGTTTTTTTGCTACTTTTAGTTCCTGACTTGTAGAGATATATCTTATTTGTTTTGCTTCCTTTGTTTGCAGGGCATTTTGTTGTTGTAGTTTTCGTTTTGTTTCCCTTGTTTGCTGGGCATTTTGTTGTTGTAGTTTTGGCATTTACATTTTGATAGCCTACGTATGGCATTACAGTTAAAAGCATGCCTGCCACTATTATCATTGCCGTTATTTTTTTCATTGTTCTTTTCATACGATACCTCCTATTAGAATTTTACAGTATTTGATGCATACATGCTGCTCTCTTTCACTGTTCCTTTAACCGTTTTCTTGTATCTGGTTATTTTCACAACCATTTTGTATTTTCCTTTTTTCTTCAATTTAAAAGTTTTATTTAGAAAAGCTATATTACTTTTTTTCGTTTCAACATATTTTTTACATACTTTAAATCCTTTTTTGTTTTTCCGTTTTATTATTACTTTTATTTTTGTTTTGTATGTATCTTTGTAGCTGTTCTCCGAAAAAATAACAATATTGCTTTTTCCTTTTTTGTCAATTCGAAAATCCCTGTTTAAAAGGATCTGACCTAAATGTTGTTTGGATTTAGTATTTGTTATGTCCTTGTTGGTAATATTAGCTGGGATGTATTTATTATTGTTACCGTCATTATTCTTGTCATTATTACCGTTGTTGTCAATGCCACCATTATTATTCTGGTCGCCATTTCCGTCATTATTAATATCACCACTATTATTGTCGTTACCACCAATGCCACTATTATTCTTGTCACTACCATTATTGTTATTAATGTTGCTGGCAGTTTTTTTGTCATTTTCCGACGGCACGACTTTTTCAACATTTAAAGGTATTGTTTTAACAACTTTTTTCTTATTGAAAATAAAACTTAATTTATACTGACCAGCTTCTTTTTTTAAAGGAATACTTGTATACTCTGTCTTCCCTTTTTGAATTTTGATTTTATTAGAAGGTAGTTTGTACCTTTTGTTCTCACTGTCAGTTAGCATTATACCTTTTAACTGTATTGTTTTTGAATTCTTGTTTTTTATTCTTATAACAATTTCAGAAGTATTTGTGTCAACATAACTGTTTATTAGTTTTATTTTTATGGCATTGCTCTGTACTTTGCTAGTGCCTGCTTCTTTTGCTTTTACACTGTCAAATGAAAAAGTAAAAACAGTAGTAAATGCCAGCAAAAATATTATTAGTCCTGTAATTTTTTTCATTTTCGTGCCTCCAGTTCAGAAATAATGTTTATGACAAATTCTTCGTCTGCATCTGTTCCCTGTACCTCAACTGTGTGACAATATTTGTCATCAGTGTACATGGCAGTTATATTTTCAGCTCCAAAAGATATCAAAACTTCTTTGGCACCTACTGTTACAGTTTTCGTTTTTTCAGCTTTTGCTTTAATCTTAGCTGTGTCACTTACCAAACTTTCCGTATAACTAATCGTTCCACTGTCACTTACAAAATGTTGAACCGACAATTCTTCTGAAAAATACTCGCTTTCTTTTTTGTAACCGTCAGGGGTGCTACTTATCATCTTCTGCTTCCTTTTGCAACCTTACTATTATCATTTTCAGTTTGTGTAAAGTCCACATTGATAAAATTTTCAGTTTGTGTAACTACCATCTGCCACAAATTTATGTCAAAAGCTTTTACAAAAGTAACATTGACAACAACTAAACATAAAACGAAAGTTGCAATTTTTGAACAATATCTTGTACACCTTTCCATTATCATGTTTCCGCCAAACTTCTTCTGCGCCCTACTTATTCTTCTTATTTTCTTTTCAAATCTATAAGAAAAATTGTGCGTATTGATAATGTCAGAAATTTGCTCCATTGTCTCCTGATTATGTAAAACAAGTGCCTGTTTCAATACGTCATCATTTAGTTTCACTTTCATTCCTCCTCCAACATAGACTCCAACAATTTTCTTCCTTTAAAAAGTTGTTGCCTTACATTTGTTTCACTTAAACCTGTGATTTCAGCTATTTCTTTTCCCGAATATCCCATCACATACTTAAGTGTTAATAAAGACGAGTATTTGTACGGCATTTTTTCAATGGCAAATTTAACAGCATTAACCATTTTCGCCTCTGAAACTCTCACTTTTTCCAGTTCAATGTCTGTGTCCTCATCTCTCTTTTTTCGTTTGTTGTATATTTTCATAGCTTCTCTTTTTGTAATTAACACCACAAAATTTTTCGTTTCATTGCTATATGTATCAGAAATTTTCGCTATGTTTTTTGCCACACGAAGAAACGCTTCCTGAACTGCATCTTCCGCATCTCTTTCATTTTGCAAAATTTCATAAGCTACGTAATATAGCAAATTTCTGTACTTATAATATACCTGTTCAAACTTGTCTTTTTGTTCTTCATCTACTAATGCTAAATATAGCGCTATCATTTATTCCTCCGTTTTTTGAAGCTTCTATACATAATAATCCTGCGTTTTTCGAAAAGTTATTTTTTCAAAAAATTTTTCCATTTGTTTTTTTCCATTTGTTTTTTCGTTTTTTCACTGTTTCAAAAAAATTATTAGGGTGATTGAATGAAAAACTAACTTTTGGTTTTGTTTTTTAATTTTTGTTATGCAAAACTTACTTCACTTAAATGTATTATAACAGAAAATGCCGACCACTAATGAAAGATTTGTAATCTTACATTTATGATCGACATATAGAATTTTTTACAAATAATTTTTTATGGCACTTAATCTTCGTAATTAATGTAATTTAAAGGATCTATTGGATTTCCATCTTTTGCGATTGCAAAATAAATGTTGTCCCCTTCCTTTGAATAGTATCTTGTTGGTTCATTAACATACGCAATTGTCTGACCGGCTTCAACATAATCTCCTGCTGCGACTTCCGGATTAATAACCTGACCGTAAGTTGCAATGTAGCCGTTTCCAATCGCCTGATTTATGCAAATTCCCAATTCTTCATCTTCATCAAGAGTTGTCACAACCCCATCCGCTGCTGCTTTAATTGGCTCGCCTTTTTTGCTACCAATTACAATTCCCGGATTAGTTCTATATTCACCTAAAGTTGAAAAATACACTGTACTTTCCATATCATAAGGCATTACAATATTTCCCTGAACCGGCCACAACAACTGACTGTTTTTATTAAATTTCAGTTTTTTAATTTGAGCCGCAGCTTCAGATGACAAACCATACATGTATTCATCTTCTTTTACATTTGACTCTGTGTTGGCTTCAACTACCTGATTGTTTGCTACAATCTCGGTTTCACCTTCTGTACTTCCCCTATAAGTGCTATCATCAGCAACTCTGTCACCTTCAGTAGTTTCCTGAATTTTGTCCTGAGCTACCTTAACATTTTCCTCTGCCGTTGTCGCGTCATTGTTTGCTTCTCTTAAATTTACAACATTGTCCCTGCCTTTTTGACCAATGAAATATGTTCCACTTGCCACAGCCGTTAATGCTACAACACAAACAATAACTGCAGTTATAAATTTCTTATCCATACTTATCACCTCACTGATAGTATGACCTGTAAAAAGAAAGTTATTCAAAAAATGAAATTTTTTTCTATTTTATTATCTATTATAAAATAATTTTTTATTTTCAATTATATTATCTGCTATAAAATAATGATTTTCTGTTTTAATTATTCGTTATAAAAAGTAATCTTTTATTTTCAATTATATTATTTGTTATAAAAAATAATTTTCTATTTTCAACTATATTATCCATTATAAAAAATAATCTTCTATTTTCAATTATCTACTATAGAACAGTCATAAAACTTTCGTAAAATTTCTTTCCAGTTTGCCCCTTTCTTCGCTAAATGATTCCCGAAGGATAAACTCATTCCAAAGCCATGACCTATGCCTTTTGTAGTAACTCTAATACCCTTTTCGCACTCATCAATTTGCAAACTGGTTGATTGAAGCCCCAATGCCTTAGCAAATAAATCCCCACTTATTTTCGTATCACCAATTTTTGCCCATAATAAATAACCCTGTTCATCAACATTTTTACAGTTAATAATATTAAGAAGATCCTTTGAATCCATTTTGGAATAGTCAAACTTCTCTTTTTTATCCTTATATACCACTATCCCATTTTTGTTAAGAGTATCTATAAACTCTTTTACTGTAAAATATTTTATGCCTATATAATCGTTTTTCTGCAAATCACTTTTACACGCTACCTCCTTTAGATAACCATAGTCCTGACCCAATATTTTTTCGCCACTTCTGGTGTTGCCGTTACTTGTCAGATGATATAAAGGCAGAACAATTTTTCCGTTACTTTTTAAAATTTTCCCTCTCGTACTCTTCATTATGCTATCCCAATAATGTAGATTTTCTTCCAGGCACCTGCTTTTACCAAGCCCTGTTAAATTATAAAAAAATCCTCTGGGAGTATTTGCTTTTTCGCCACAAAACTTCCTGTACCAAATTTCTTCCAACTTACAATATGGAATATACGGTAAACCCAGTTGCGTAGCCTCAATGGTTTGAGAATTTTTCATACAATAATATATATATGTCCTAATGACCACACTTTGTGCTTTTATTAACTCACTGGAAAACTCACTTCCTCCCAACTGTGCCATTAAAACACATGGTATAAAGTCCTCTACATCCATTTTTATTGTATATCCGTCATTTTCAATTATAACAGTTCGTCCACTTGCGAATCTCTCGGTTGTTTCTTTATTCGCCATTTTAACTATTACTGTTATTATAACTGGAAATACAATCAAAAAAATCAAAATCCACTTATATTTTTTGACCATAATTTTTTAAAGTATTTTTTTATATTATATGATTTTTTAAAATATAAATTACAAAAAATTGCTACCCCATTATAACAATGAAATAGCAATTTTATCTTTAACTGCAAATTTGAATATTACCGACGCCCTTGCCTTTAACATCCCACATTACAGTGTAGCTTCGATATTTAATTTTGTCCGACCTTCATGTTGATTTAAGTATAACACAAAGATAGGTTTATTTTGTTTTGAAGGTTGTTAAGAAAATTAGTAATTAGCTTTCTTTTTTATTAATAATTCCCTATCAATTTCTTTCGATATATTTTATAGCCTTTATCAAATAACTCATCTATACTTTCCTGTCTCACAGATACTTTTCCTGTACCTCAGGTTGCATCAATAATAATAACCTTCTTTTTATCTTCACCTGCAAACTCTTTGAAAAACATAACATGATTTGTATTCAGTTCTCTTATATAATTATCCTGATTGCTTTTCATCTTTCTGCTACCTTCTATAAAATTTTATGTTATTTATATCTTTTTATCAATTTTATGTAAACAATTATAAAATTCTTCCATGTCCTACTCTACTTACCCTGTAATTACTGCATTATATTCCATCTAATGGTTCTCCCTAAATTTTGCAAATACCTCTGCAACACTTCTTACATTACCTGCTTCTGCATCTGTGTAGCCTCTTTGTAACTTTTCGTGAATTTCTTCATCTGTCATTATTGCAGTATTTACTGATATCGGAATTTTAGGTAATATTACTTTTTCTCCATCTTCAAACACCTCCTGTATATACATAAAGTAACGCTTTTGGTGTTATTTTACAATATTTAACAATTATATTCCTATATAAATCATTAGGAGGAAAAAACAGTGAAAACTACTAAATCACATGATATTAACGAATGTTTCTATTTATATTATAAACATAATCAAGGCAGAACTATTAAAGTTTTAGCAGAAGAGGTATCCTTAAGCGAATCAACCGTTAACAGAAGAATAAAACATACGAAACAAATATTGTAAATAATTATTCTGGAATGACTTTAAAAATTCCTTTAAGTCATTTAAACATTGCAAAACCTAATAATTTTACGCTTGCTACTAATTCTTTATATCTAACATCGCATAAAATATGTAATTTAACAATATATGATCCTTCATATGGAGAAATAAAAATGTATGAAAACATCTATTACGATAACTCAGTAATGAAATATAAGTTTTCTCAATACTCTTTATTTTATATTATATTGGCAGATCTATTTGCAAGAATAGATTCTAACGATAATTCAAACTTTTAAGAAATTGATTCGTCGATTGAATTGATAAGTTGAGAGGTAACTGCCAAAGAGCCTAAAATGATGGCACTAAAGAAAAAAGTCAAACAAAGTGGTACCATTTTAGTACCACTAAAAGAAAAGGAACTTAGGAAAATCTCCTAAGTCCCTTTATTTATAGGCTATTCGCCATTATATCGTATTATTCGATAATTGTAGCAACCTTACCTGAACCTACTGTTCTACCACCTTCACGAAATTATCTCATCATTGTTTAGTGTTTTTTATTTAGTTTTCATTGCATTTCCTGCTTATTTTGGTTGTCTGTGCTGTCATTATTTCTATTTGCAAAGAAAAATGACGACTGTTTGACGACTAAGTTAAATAATATCCTTCACTAAATCTTTTCTAAATCTATATCCACATATTTTTCTAACCTTTTCTTTAATCTCTTACACCCTTTATCACCTTCTATCTGTTTTAAAAAAGATACTTTTCCGATAATCGCCATTCTTCTATAAAACACATTTTTCTTAATTCTTCTAGTTCTTCATCAGATTCACTGGATAATTCACTATTTAAAACATTTACTTTGTCCATATATTTTAAATATTCTTTTGCAATACTATATATATACTTCTTTCCAACTGACAAATAATTGCCATTAATCCCCTGTACAATATTTACACCAACGTATCTAATAAAATTACATTTACTATTGAAAGTTACAAAAACACTTTTCTTAACATTCAATATTAGATTAACTTTCACTAATTCATCTGTTACCATTTTGTTTATCTCATGATATAATTTTTCATCTATAATTTCTTTGCTAGATATCATAATATCATCAGCATATCTACTATATGTAATCCCTTTTTCCTCTAGTTGCCTTGAAATTGTATCGTCAAATTTTTTTAAATACATATCAGATAAAACAGGAGATAAAGTGAGTCCCAAAGGCAATGTATTTTCATAAAAGCAACTGTTAAATATCCTTTTCAACGCACCAATAAAACGTTTATCTATTCCAAATATATCTACTAAACATTTGTACAAATTTTCTTCCTTTATACTTTCAAAGAATTTTTTTATGTCATACTTAATAAAACTTTTTCCTTCGATATGTTTATTAACGCACTCTTTTATACTTTTCCCTTTTTGATATGCATATGAATTATCATTAAATCTATAATAACTATAGATTTTTTTTAATATATATTCATGTATTTTCTTAGCATTATCTCCATCATTATTATTTATATATTTTATAATTTCTCTTTTCTTCTTATTTTTTTCAATTACAATTTTTTCATAATATTTATCTTTGTCATTATTTATATCCTGTAACAAATCCAACTGACTATCGGATAATTGTAACAATGTATATGGATGATTTCCCACTTCTATTTTCCTTATAATTTTGCCTATTGGTTTTTCCATTAAATAAACAGAATGAAACTGTGAATATAAATAATATATATGCGCAAACTTTACAATATGCTGGATTATTTTTTCTATTTTATGTTTTGAAACAGTATTTATATTAATTTCATCAATTGTATTTAAATCTTTATTTGTCTTTTCTGAAAGAGAGTTAATAATTATACTCTTAACTTGTTCAATAATCTTATTAATATCAAATACAGAAAAATTTTTTTCTTTTATATCATTCTTATATTCAATAGAAATTACCGATATAGTTATATAGAATAATATTTTTATTGATATATTAACATCAATTTTATTATTCCTTATTTGGTAACATATTTGATAAGGATTATCTGGCATCATATTAGAATCTAAATATTCTATAAAATGTTCATCACTTTCATTGAATATTTCATCATTTCTAATATCATCCTCGATATTTTTAGGTAATTGATTATTTACAAACTTATAATATTCTAAAATATAATCTGTGGCAATTGCATTTCTTTCAACTGCAGGTCTGTATTCTAAACACTCTATTTTGTCTGAATGTTTCATTAATCAACATCTCGAACAAAATATCCAACATTACTTTTGTTGTATATATCGCTTTTTTTGGGAATATATACCTTTATTTTATTAAAAAAAGCGCTATTTGCAAAAATTCCCAATTCTGCTGCTGATGACATTGTATCTAAAAAAAATATATGTTTGAGCAGAAACTGCTGCACAGATTTCCTCCATCAATTGAATATCAATGGTATTATCTTTTATATTTTTTTCTGTCAAAAAATCATCAATAACTAATGGCAAAAATTTGTTCTTATGTATTTCATATATTTTTTCTTGTAAAATCAATCTTCTATCGCTTTTATTATTTTTATTATAATACGGTCCACACAAAAATAATATTGGTCTTGTAATTTTTATATTTTCTAATAATGTATACTCCATAATTTCTCCTAAAAAAAAGAATCCTACTGTGGTTAAAGAGTAAATAAATCATTATGCACGCTCAGCGAGCCACGCTGCGAGCGGTTAAAGCGGGTGTAATGATTTATTTACTCTTTAACCACTCTCGAAAAAAAACTATTTATTTACCTTCTTCGTCATAGACGAATGCTAGGATTCTTTGTTAATTATATTATTATAATCATCTTCTGTCAAATAATACTTACTTTTATTTATTTCTTTGTCTCTCTTTACATCTAAAATATATTTTTCATTGTCCTCATCATACTTCCATCCTTTTTGTAATAATATTTCCATATCTTCATTATTTGAAAGCAATACAATAAGTAATCTCATTAGTCCATTAACATATGTCTTATCGTTTTCTCTCCATAGAAATAATGTATTACTTTTTTCCTGTATTAAATTTATTAACGTAAAAAATTCTTGATATGTAATTTCAACAGAACTGTCTTTTGGATTAATTTTTCCATCTTTTTCTTTGTCTATCTCCACAGTTTTTTTTATGTAATATTCAACCCCTCTATACATAAATTTTTCTTGGTTTACTATTTGTTTTTCTTTGGTTTTACTGTTCTCTTTCTCTTCAATTTTTATGTTAGCTTGTTCTTTTAATATATCAATAACAAATTTACTTCCTTCACGAATTGCTATATTATATAGTTCCTCATATATTTCGTAAATCGAAAAAAATGTATTAGAACCATCTTTAATAATATAAAAATATATTTCTCTATTATTTGCTTCTACTCCAAAATCGAAAGTACACTTTGGTTGTAAAGTCCTTATTCTGTCTATTAAGCGATATTCTTTCTCGTCTGCAATAAAATAATTTAAGTTTTTATACTTATTAATCTCTCTCTTTCTATCCGTCCTAATAATTGGTATGAATCTATTCAAATTTATACTCCCATCTATTCTTAATATTTTTCTGCATATATTTACTTAAAATCAAGTTTTATATTCATTTTGCCACTCTATTTGTTCTAGTGGAAAAATATTTCTATTTACCGATTTTATTTTTAATTAGCATTATCCAATGTATGCTTAAAAAATCATAAAATTCTACTACTCTCGCTACATCTTTTGTAACATTTTGTCAATACCATTTTATTATACCTGTTTTTTATATTGCATTACTACTCTCTAAGCCATATATAACTATTTCATAACCTTGTCTTTACCAATATAAAACCTTTCATTTAATTTTAATTTTCTAACTAACTTATTATTTTCTTCTATTAAAGCATTATGTATTATTTTATCTTTATTGTAGTCATTAATCTTCATGTCAAACCAAAAATCTGAAGTAATAGCAATTCCTGTAATATCATATTTTATCTGATTTGCCAACAATGGATATATTGCTAACATCCTATATTTATTCACTTGTAAGACTTCTAAATAATTCTCTTTTTGCAAAAGTGCAGTTATTCTTATTGCGTCTTGTGAACCATATGCATATATTGTAGTTAAAAGTTTATTAAAATCTTCCACTGTAACATTTTCAACCTTATTTTTATTATCGTTTCCCTTATTCATAAGGTCTAATATTGTATATGGAATCTCCGTCATTCTATCTATATGCAACCCTGTCTTTCTACTCATTAATTCATTTTTTAAATTTAATCTAATTCCCAAATACGTTATAACAAATCCTAAAATAGTTATTATACTCTGTATTACAAACATAACAATCTGTTCCATTTCATTTTCTCTCCATTTTTTGTGTACTTTCCTCTTTCAAGAATTTCTTCTCATCTATCATTTTATACTTTGATAATATTTTATATAATTTTTCAAATTCTTCATTTGCTAATGTCTCCTCCATACATTCCTCATTATTCTTCTTATATGCCAAATATATTTCCTTCTCATTAATATATAATTTTCTATCATAAATATTTTCTGCTTTTTCCATGCATAAATCAATCTTGCTTAATTCGTCAATATCCTCCAATATTGCATTATTTTTTTTATATTTTCTATCTTTATTTTTTTTACTTACTAATTCTTTTAATGCAACATATTGAGTATATATGTATTTTTCATTATCATTAGATATTATAAGTCTATTTTCTAACTTTGATATTTTTTCTTCCAATTTAGAAATCTCATATTCATATACTTGATTTAGACAAATTCCTCCTTGTCCTCGATACACATATTTGGCAAAAACTATAACAAAAAAAGACCCTATAATAAATATCATTGCCACTAACTTTACAAGCCGCCCACTATCATCTGTTAACTTCCCTCCTAATAAAGCGACAATTATTGAAATAGCAAATGAATTAAACAAGTTTATAACATCCTCATACAAATTTTTTTGCTTATGTAAAAAATCATTTCTTAATAATAATTTTTCAATCTGATTATCTTTTTCTAATTTGTCGATTGGACCTCCTTCTCTGTAGTACAAATTTATAATTCTTATTAAGTTTATATAATAAAGATTACTTTCCTTATAACAATACGTGTACTTATCTATTTCAGCAAATAATTCATCATCACAATATTTTATATTATGATACCCTTTTTTTACAATTTTTACCCCACAAAAACAAATAGGATAATCTCTTCTATTATAACTAATAAGCACAAAGTAATGGCTAATAATGCAACTATTTTTATATTTTCCAATTGTATATTAATTATTTGTTCTTTATTTAAGTAAATTATTATTGCACAAACTACTGCAATAAAAAACTCTACAATCGCTGATATACGCAATCCTCTTTGTATTTTTTCCATATTTTTCCTCCTCATTATTATGCCATCATTCGTTTATCTTCTCCAACATTATGAACAACTACATATGCTTTTTCTTCCTTCTCCAACTGCTCTTTAGCAAATTCTGCTATTGGTTCTGCACCAGCCAATGCCAATCTTACCGGTACAGCATTTCCAATTTGCTTATAAACTAAATCTAGTTTCGAATTTGCGTTTCTATTACTTGTACCTCTGCTAAACTCATACCAGTCTGGAAATGTTTGAATTCTTGCAATTTCCTTAACTGACAATCTTCTATTATTCTCTTCTCCATCACTAAATATATATTTGTCCTTACCTACCTTTGCCATAGGTTCTCCACCCGGATGTATAGGTGCCTGTCGTCCTGATGCTTGAATTGTAAAACTTGGCTGACTCCACATTTTTTTCTATTACGTGACATAAAAATAGTTGAATAAGATCCAACAAAATAATCACCTGGATTTTCTTCCAAATCTCCTATAGCATCACGTAATGTTACAACCTCTTCTAATCCATCAACATTATATCCGTGTGTAGCTTCAGGATGAACATATTCAAAATCTATATCATTCCTTACTCCAACCAAGATTACTCGTTCTCTAATCTGTGGCACTCCATACTCTGCTGAATTGAGAAGTTTATGATAAATTTTATACCCAGCTGCTGCAAAATCCTGAACAATCTGTTTAAATACTTCTCCTTTTCCAAGAGTCATCATTCCCTTAACATTTTCAGCAACAAATATTTTAGGTTTACTCTGCATCAAACAACGAATAAAATGCAAATATAAGAAATTTCTTTTATCATCTACTAATCTAGGACCAGCTTCTGAAAATCCCGGACACGGAAATCCACCTAACACAATATCTGCTTTTGGAAATTCTTTAATTTTTCTTATATCACTTTTGTCCATATAAATATATTTGCCAGCATTTTGAGCATAGGTTTGTCTCGCTTCGTCAAAGATATCATTTACATATATTGTATTAAAGACATTGTTATTAATATTTTCATCAAAAACTCTTTTATCTCTAAACGCGTCCTCCATTACAGGCTTACCCATCACTGCTTGTAATCCTGCTAGTTCAAATCCTAAATCTAATCCTCCACATCCTGAAAATAATGATACTAAATTCCACTTTTTAGAATCATAGCTAAGTTTGTCAAATTCAATTTCTTCACTGCAATTTTCAAATGCTTCTCTCTCTTCTTCTATTTTCTTATTAAGTAATTCTCTAACTTCATTTACATTATACTCTGGTGCAGGCTTAAATTTACCTCTACCACGCTCTTCTAAAATAACAGCCATGTCTTCTCCTCAACTTATTCTATCTGTTCCTGCATTGTCTTCATCAATATCATCTGTATTTTCTATATTCAACGTTTTCATATAGTGTATTAATCTATTCGCGACCTCATTTCCTTTAACAGTTAAAGGATGGTCAAAACTTAACTCAGGAATTAATTTATTATGTTTAGCACTCCAATTTACTTGTACAGAAAGTGGTCTATTACCATCCCATTTTTTGGCAAATGATCTATAATTAAGTGCTTTGCAAGCAAAATAAATATCAGGATGCATTTTTACATAATCCTTTATAGGAATCATCTTATCAATTATATCCTGTGCCGAATTAATGTTCTCATCCATTAATAAATAATTTGCAACACCACTATTCTTGATTACTTTTCCATTAACCATAGCATTTCTTTTATCTTCTGCTAAATTACTTCCTGCATAAACATCAATTACTTGATCCTCCGTTAACTTCATTTTTCCAGACAAATCACCACTGATTTTATTTAATAATTCAAATTTCCATCCTAGTGTTATTGCACCTTTTTCGGTTCTTTTAAATTTGTTTTTGTATATTAACATTCTCTCTTCAAATCTATTCATAATAGATGTGGTTGAATCTTCAATAATCTTTGCCCAATTTTTTCCAAATAATTGCTCTGCTCTTTCAGCGCTCATTTTATTTTCTATAAAATCTGCATTTTCCTTTTTATATGATATTTTTATTTCTTTTTCATCTAATGATGATTTTGCCAAAACATAAATATCTGTCTTCGGCTCTCCTTTATGACACGTTGGTTTTCCTGATAATTCAACTACATATTTTCTATCTTCAAACTCAAATTCGGTTCCTTCTACCATAAAAGATAAAATTTTTCTTTCTGCATCGCCAAAATCTCCCATAATGTACCTCCTAGTATTCTTGTCTACATATATCTTCTTTACTAATTTTATCAAATGAATTAACTTTTAATTTACCTATTTCTGAAGCATTTGTCTCTATAAATTCAAACAATTTTGGATAATTTTCTAAATAATAATACATTTGTGGACATACAAATTTTGAATCAAACTTTCGTAAAGTTTCTAAATTAATTTCTTTGGTCATTTGAAAAGACAATATTGGCATCGCATATGTGTGTTTTTCTAAATATTCGTCTATTCTTTCAGAAACTTCACCATCATCTTTATACTTTTCTTTCCATGTATTAATATCAATTTTTCGTCCTAAACGGATCTTTCCAACGATTTGCTTCATTGACTACTCACATACATATAAGCCATTATTTCCTCATCTGGAAATGTTCTCCTATATTCAAATATTTTGCTTCCATCCTTAATTAAGTTGTACCATTTAGGTTTAAAGCTTAATAACATTGTTCGCATAACAAAAAATTATTCTCCTTGTAAAATACATACTTTAATTATATTATATAGTATTTTCGAACGCAAGTTCTATTTTTCCACAAAGCACTCACCTCATATATCCAGTATCAATTCGAAACTTATTCTTATATAATTTGCTTCTTTTCAACTCATACTCCAATTTCACTATCTCTTTCGATATATTTTATATCCTTTGCCCAATAACTCTTCAACGTTTTCTTGTCGCACAGAAACTTTACCTGTACTTCTAGTAGCATCAATAATAACAGCTACTTTTTGATCTTCACTTGCAAACTCTTTAAAGAACATAACATGACTTCCAATTTTGGCAAATACATCTCCTTGTTGTATCTCTTCTATTCTTTCTACAATATTAGCATAATCAGGTATTACTCTTGTTGAAATTTTTTGTGGTAAATTCCAACATATAGTCAGCAGACCTGAACAATCAACTCCAACACAATCGTAACTTATTCTTCTAGATTTGTCCTCTGGTACATTGCCTGCATATTTTCCTGAATCAAGTCCATTTTCAAACTCCTCTAACGTAGAATCTAATCCCCATCCATATGGAATTCCTATATTCTTTTGATTAACTTTCCACCAACCACAATTAAGTTTTTCTCCCTTCCATGTGACATCAGGCGAATCAACCTCTATACCATTACTATCTATTCCATGTTTTACATTTTTCTCCGTAGCATACCATTCATAATTTGCATATTCCAATGCTTTATTTATAACTTTTTTTCCCCATTCGCTTGTTTTATTCATATTTATTACCTCAATAATTTTATTCTGTATAATCTAAATATATCTACATTTTATCATAACACCCTCTCCAAATAAACATAATTCTTTTGCAACCAACTACCTTTAGTAGTCCCATTTGTACTAGAACTATCGTATTTCTAACGAGTAAATCTTTTATTCTCTCTTTCCTCCTTCCCCATCTCTACAATCCTTTCATAATCTTCATTCCTAACAAATCTTCTAAAATATTCCAGTATAAACTCTGACTCTTCCAACTCATAGATTCTTTCAGTTTTTTCATCAATCTCCTGATCCATGCACTTTACTCTTCATCTAAGAGTTTCGTTTACTTCTGCCAGCCTTTCTCTGTCTTCATTTGCCTGCTCCAATTTCTTCCTCAATTCTATTGATTCTGCAAAGCAGCTTTTTGCCATTTTAACTATTCTTTTAAATATCTTATTTAAGCCTGCAAGAAACGGCATAACAATCTTTTCTCTATAAGATTTTGCACTCATCAGTCCTTTAGGCTCTTCCGGACCTTTTGCCACCTTATTTTCAAATTCCTTAATGTCTTTTATTCCCCATTGTGCCACGGCATCAGCTTCTTTTATTTCTTTATATGTTTCCTCCAGCTTCTTATCTGCGATTTGTTTTTCAGCAGTCTTTTTAAGGATTTCATTATTCAGATTTTCAACTCTTTTACTGCTTTTTCATATTTTTCATTTTGCTTTTTTACCTTATATTTCTTAACTGCCAAATCATTATTGCGACCTTTTTCCTTTCTTTTCAGAAATTCTCCAATCCATATGAATGACCTGCCCTCTGCATATTCTCTTATTC
>ERZ859980.600-NODE-600-length-21274-cov-1.526745_pt1 | contig 21274 bp, 24 predicted proteins | sample MGYA00509984_ERZ859980 | MGnify/ENA primary metagenome ERZ859980 (study PRJEB30046, sample SAMN00715173) | human gut metagenome | study: EMG produced TPA metagenomics assembly of the A metagenome-wide association study of gut microbiota in type 2... | reverse complement strand
TATTAAAGTGGACCTTGGTGGAAGTGGAGATAACCAGACAACAACAAAAGCACCAGTACAGACAACAAAGGTAGAAACAACAACTAAGACACCAGTACAGACAACACAGGCACCAACCACAGCTAAGACTACAACAACAGTTGACGATGGAAAGCCGGGACCAAAAGAAGCTTTTGGACAGTCAATTTTAGGAATAGATGGTTTATCGGTACAATTTGTTTGGGGAAATGATAACGAAATTATAAGTAGTGGTCAGACATTCAACATATACTATGATGGAGTTTTAGGAGAACAGGGTGTAAAGCCTACAGCAATTACTCATGTATTTGCTACAGGTGGAAAACATGTAATTACTATTAAGGGATATCTTAATGGAAAAGAAAGTCAAGGTGTAGATATTAAAGTGGACCTTGGTGGAAGTGGAGATAACCAGACAACAACAAACAGTTCTGAACCAACGAAACCATCAACAACACAGCCTACAACAACAAAACCTGCAACAACAACTAAGCCATCATCAGAGAATCCAACAACAGGGCTTACTTTTACAACAGATAGCAGTATTGCAAAACCATTTGGAATGAAGGTTGAAGCAGCAGGTACAGGATATCTCCGAGTAGTATGGGGCCGTGGGGATATAGACTGCTACAATGTATATGTAGATGGTGAAAGAAGACGTACAGGTGTGTCATGTGGCAGTTTCACACTTCCTGTATATACAGAAGGAACTCATACAGTAGCGGTAGCAACTGTAGTTGGAAACAGAGAGTCTGTAAGGGTAGAAGAAACAATTGCCATTACAGGAGTAGGCGAAAGAGAAACAGAACCTGAGACATGTCCTGAAGAACTTAAGCCACAATTAAAGGAAAATGTTCCTATGAAGAATGACAGAATTGCAATAGAACTTAATAATAAAACAAATGGAAAGTACAGCGATAATGAGATTTACTGGTGTATAGTTGGAAAAAACGCTAATAATCAGCTTTGCTATTTAGATAAAGACGGAAATATGATTCCGGCTTCAGAGAGCCTTAATACAGTTCAGGTAGGCAATGACAAATATGCAAATATTTATCATACACTTGCAGAAGCAGATTATGTTTATACACCGACAATCCGCTCAGGAAGAATGTATATCAGTTATGGGAAACCGGTTTACCTTAAATTTGTAGGAACAACAGGATATGCGGGACCGGATCTTAACAATCCAGGCGATGTAAATGCAAACACTTTGTTTGAATTTGCAGAATTTACAATAGAAGGCAAATTCTATTGGGGAAATACAACAAGAGTTGATTACTTCTGCTTCCCAATGATTACACGTCTTGTAGGAAGTGCCACATATGGTGGTTACGACAAGGTTGTAGGAGACATTGGAACAAGGGACGAAATCTTTAATGCATTTAAGAATGAAGCTCCGGAAGCATTCAAAACATTAGTAAGAGATGACAGAATCATGGCACCATGTAAGTCTAAATTTAACGTTGGAGAAAAATATGGAAATTATTTTGACAACTATATAAATGAATTCTGGAATAAATATTCAAGGGAAACTTTGCAGTTTAGCACAGAAGCAGGAAACTTTACAGGAAGAGTAGTAGGAAATCAGATGCAGTTTACAAAAGCAAATGATTCTACAGTTTACACAATTGATAAGCCGACTACACAGGATGTATTAGAAGGAAAAGGTGCATTCGATAAAGGTAACGGCACAGAGAAGGCAATCGAAGCTCAGTTATGTGCAGCATTTAACAGAGGTGTTGCTACCGAACCTGACAAGTATTACAAACCAAGTGAATACTACAAGAACAGCGTAAACAACTTCTACGCAGGATTCTTCCATAGACATTCAGTTTTAGGATTCGCATATGGATTCTGCTATGATGACGTAAATGACCAGAGTACACTTTTACAGTACGATAAAGCAGATGCGTTAGTAATTGATTTAAAATGGTAAGACATAAAACTACAGAAAAGGTAACGGTATTTAATAATGTGTTGACAATATATAGTAAGGCAATAACATTATTAAAAAAACAGAAATATTAATAAATTCAGGAACCTACCTTTTATTGTTAATATTGAAAAGCAATTAGTTGACATTTTAACTGTTTATACATAAAATGCCATTTAAGCAAAAGGCAAGAGGACAAGGACGTCTACAAAAAGATGTTGTTGTCCTCTTTTTTTGTGTATTGGGAAGATTCGTTTGAATTTCCAGTACATAAAAAATACATTAAGGATGCTAAAAATGATGGCGACGAAATTTTAGTATTTCCAGAGTATACGTTAACTTAACACCTGATACATTTAACAAATATTATGGTGGTGAACTTGATTTGTCTCAGGTGACAGTGTTCTTGACAAGGCAAAATTCACTGTAACTGAAGAAACAGGAAATGTTGGAACATACAATTTAAGCGAATACAATATAGCAGGTTCAAAAGCATACAACAAAAAGGTACCCGCAAAAGTAACACCAACTGAAAGAACAACAAAGGTAAACTTCTTTTTATTATGTAATAAGAAAATTCTCCGTAATTTCTTATTACATAAATAAACGTTCCACTAGGGATGCACACTCGTGAGAAAAGAAAATAATTGCGGGAGGGCACGCACTCGGTGCTTAGAATGCCGCAAGCTATATTCTTTGTTTTAAGTTGAAACATATTAATTGTGGTAGTAAAATTAATTGTAAGGACACAGTTAAAAATAAACAAAAAAGGAGAGAACATTATGGAAAAAAATTGTAGGAATTTTAAAACTAAATTTTGGGCATGGATAATGATTTTTACTTTGGTGTTAGGCGGTGGAACCTACGGAACATCTATATCAGTTAAAGCGGATATTATAGTATATGTAACACCAACAGGTTCAAAATATCATACACATGCATGTGGAAGAGGCAATTATCAGCCTTCAACATTATCAGCGGCAAAAGCAAGTGGATTAACACCATGTAGTAAATGTTTTCCCAATGGAGCACCTTCGGGAAATAGTTCTAAAGGCACACATAAAAAGACGGTGACGAAAGTCACAAAGGTAAAAGTTAAGCCAATAAAAATTAATAAAAAAACAATGTTTTTACTTAAAGGAAAAACAGGAAAATTAAAAGTGAAAAATGCAACATCAAAGGTAAAATGGATATCAACTAAAACTGCAGTAGCTAAAGTTTCAGATAGTGGAAAGGTTACAGCAAAAAAGGCAGGAAAAACCACAATTATTGCGAAGGTGGGAAGTCAGAAAAAACAATGTAAAGTCACAGTTGAAGATCCTAAACTAAATAAAGGTAATATATCATTATTAGTTGGACAAAGTAGCAAGGTTAAAATTAAGGGCTGTAAGCATCACGTGAAATGGATTACAAGTGATAGTGATGTTGTAAGAGTAAAGAAAGGAAAAATCAAGGCAGTCGAAACAGGTAGAGCGAAAGTAATAGCAAAGGTTCATGGAAAGAAAATAAAATGTAGCGTTTTAGTTAAGAAACCTAAAATCAGTAGTATATCATTAACAGAGACAAACATTATTATGAATCAGTCGGAAATTCATACGCTATACATAAAAAATGTAACACCAAATAAGTGGTATGAATATTACGCTACAAAATGGACAGTTGCAGATAAATCAATTGTACAAATTATAAATGATATGGGAGATTTAGTTGATATACAGGCTGTGGGAGTTGGACAAACAGATGTGTATATCAACATAGGTGGAAAAGTAGCTAAATGCCATGTGGTAGTTAAATAAACTTTTTTAACTTTATGTTTTATAACATTGTTGCACTTCTAATATTATGTTAAAATATCAAAGGATAAAAAACATAAATATTAATTTGTATTTGCATAAAGGAGAAAAGTATGCCAGTATTTGATTTTAACAGTACACCAGATGAAAATAAAAAAGGTGAAGTTACATACACAACGTTTGCTTCAAGTGAGAGCATAGCTTCAAAGGAACATCCAATAATGTTTTTGGATAATAAGAATCGTCAGTGGAAGCATCATTCCAGTGGTGTGTTCACAAATCCTATCAAAAAAACTTCTTTTGAATTTAATGAAGAGGACGGAACAGTTAGCGCTGATATTTTGAAAATAGATTCAAGATTTGTAAGCCTACTTAAATGGCTTGGTGAAAATCATATAAATGTAAGATTGTCAGGTGAAAATCAGGAAAAGGATATGCGGTGTATAAAATTCGCGAAATTGCATTTGGCGGTGGAACAAAGCTTTCTGCTGAGGACGGCTTCCTTCAGTTTATGATTGAAAGACTATTAGCAAGCAATCCACCTGCAGAAGAAGTGGAAGATGAAGATCAGGAGGAAGAGGGAGACAGCATGAAACTGACAAGTCTTCAGAGCATTACTGATTTTATGAATTGTGCAGGAAAGACTTTACCTGATAATATTCGTTTATGGGCGAGAAGAAATTTGGCAGTAGCCCGTTCTAATGAAGTTTCACAGGAAGAAAGACATCACGCTCAAAGAGCACTTTCCATTATGATGAATGTTCAATGGAAAAATAATTATTTCGAATCAATTGATCCTGATGAAGCAAGAAGAATTCTTGATGAAGAACTTTACGGAATGGAAAAAGTTAAACAGAGAATTATCGAGACAATTATTCAGATTAACAGAACACATACACTTCCGGCGTATGGACTACTTTTAGTAGGACCTGCAGGAACAGGTAAATCTCAGATAGCTTACGCAGTAGCACGTATTTTGAAATTACCTTGGACAACTTTAGATATGAGTTCAATTAATGATCCAGAGCAATTAACAGGAAGTTCACGTATATACACAAATGCAAAACCTGGTATTATTATGGATGCTTTTTCAGTAGCAGGGGAGTCAAATCTGGTATTTATTATTAACGAATTAGACAAGGCTACATCAGGCAACGGAAAAGGAAATCCGGCTGATGTGTTATTAACACTTCTTGATAATCTTGGTTTTACAGATAACTATATGGAATGTATGATTCCAACAGTGGGCGTTTATCCAATTGCTACAGCTAACGATAAGTCACAGATTAGTGCACCACTTATGTCAAGATTTGCAGTAATTGAATTACCTGATTATACAGCAGAAGAAAAGAAAATTATTTTCTCAAAATTTGCATTACCAAAAACATTAAAGAGAATTGGTTTGAAAGAAGATGAATGTATTATGACACCAGAGGCTATAGATGCTGTTGTAGACATTTATAAAAATACAAGTGGTATTAGAGATTTAGAGCAGGCAGCAGAACATATTACAGCAAATACACTTTATCAGATTGAAGTAAATCATGTTAAGTCAGTAACATTTGATGCAAAAATGGTAAGAGAACTACTAGCATAGAAACGCAAAAAGGAATGAAAAGGTTAATGGATAATAAGTTAAAAGATGACATTTTTTATTTTTGTACATTAATAGAATATATTTCAAGAAAAACAAAGAATCATAGGAAAGATGTAATTAATTATTTTGAGGAAGAGTATATCAAATGTTAATTGTGTCTGTGAGTTCAAATGTAGAAATTGAAAAAACTATTAAAGAGGTATTCTCATTTTTTATTAGTGATGAAATTTCGAATTTTAATTCTAACGTATATTATAGTAATCCGGATTATTTAAGATGTTCGTATTTAGATGGCAGAATGTTAGCATAAATGCAGGTTGAGACAAATGTCAACTTGTTAGAAAGCACCATATATGAAATAGTATTTCATATATGGTGCTTTCTTTTTTGGGGAGAATGAAAGTGAAACATATATGCGGTTATGAATTTATATTTCCAAGCATAAATCTTATAGCTTGGAAAGGTTAATGATTGCATGATTCAAGCAAGGAAAGGAGAGACTTATGAAAAGATTTATTAGTTGGATTATATGTTTAAGTTTAATATTGGGAGGAATGCCGCAGGTGCTTCCAGTAGCGGATACATATGGAGAAGAGACAGCTGAAACAGAGACAGGCAAAACAGTGGATCTTTCAAAATATAAGAATTTAACTATTGTATCAAGTGATATTGAAGATGAAGATGGAACAGGTATAGTGAGATGGACAAAGGATAAAACTTATGTAATATGTTCGGTTACACTGTTGTAGCTCCATCAGTAAAGTGCAAGTTAATAATTGAACCGGGAACAACAGTATTGTTTGGAACAGGAACAGGTGGACTTGATGGAGTAGAAAAATCAGATGTGAAATATAGACCATATCCTATTTTCTGGGTTGATGAACATGGGAGTATTGAAGCAAAAGGGACAGAGGATGAACCTATAACTTTTAAAAATATTGGTACACATGCGGGGTGGAATGGAATCGACATAACACTTCCTGATAGTGGAGAAGTTACAGATACATTTGAATATTGTAATTTCATTAACGGTAGTGCACAGTTTAGAGATTTTACGGAAGGATTTATCGATGTATCGTATGGAACAGAAAAAACTAAATTTAATTTAACAATTGATAATTGCAAATTTGATAGTACAGAGTTAGTTAATAGAGATATTCTACAACCTAGTGAAATAGGGGCAGGTCTCTATTATGGAGACCATGATGGAAATAAAGTTGAGGCAAATATTAAGGTGTCAAACTCCACCTTTAAATCACTTTCAATGGGCATTGAGGCCTGTGTTTCAGCTTACTATGATGAATATTTATACAATGAAAATCTGAAATGTACAATTGAGAATAATGTGTTTGAAAATAATATAACGGGCTCATATAATCCATCTGTTATATGGGGCGGAAATGCCAAGGTAATTAATAATACATTTTATACTATGGAAGGAGGAGCACTAACCAAGAGTGCTCTGGATTTAGAAGGACAATGTGACTATGTGCTTGAAGGTAATGTATTTCATGGAAGTCAATCTACTGATAAGGGAAAGGTAAATGAGTGTACTCCGATTTGTATCAGATTTGGTGCAAATGTGAACCCAGAAACCAGAAGCTATAAAGAAAATAAATGTGATTACCCTACAAGTTACGGAAAATTAATTAAACTTAAAGGTAGTATGATAAAAGAGGAAAGTACTTTAGGAAAGGTGGAAGGATTAGAGTATTGGTACTATGCATGTACCACTGGCTATAAGAATGGCGTTAAATCAAAAGTAATATTTGAACCGGGGACCTCACATCTGATTAGTTCATTAGAAACAAGTTACAATGGAGAATTAGTGGCTAAAGGAACAAAAGAAGAACCTATAAAATTTGTTTCAGGAAGTAGCAGGGGAATAGATACAGGGGCAGACAAGATTTCCTTGCAGCAAAATTCTTCTTCAGAATATTTAGAAGGCAAGGCAACCTTTGAAAATTGTCAGTTTGATGGTGTTGGATTAGATGCTAACATAATTAGTAAAAGCACAGATGAAGGCTTAAATGGAGAAATACCATTAGTTTTTTCTGTAAAAGATTGTATTTTCAAAAATATGTCTACTGGATTAGATATAGGCTTTGATTGCTATTATGATTATATTTATGGAAGAGTTTCAATAGAAAATGTAGACATAGAAGGAATAGAAAATGATTCTTTTACAGGAATGTTTGTGTCATCATATGGAAGTAAAATTCCTAAGGGAAATATTTTTAAAGCATCAAATTGTAAAATACATAATTTCAATTATAAGGATTATGAGGGTGTGGCACTACAGGCAGAAGTTTCAGAAGAAACGGCTGATAAAGTAGTGTTTGAAAATATAACAATGGCAGACAATAATTATGGAATCATTGCAAAGAAAAACAGATTAACAAAGTTACCAATTATAAAAAATTGCATAATAGCAGGAAATAAGAAAGGTTTTGATTTTAATAATGAAATAGATACATCAAGCATAACTTACTCTTGTATTTACAATGATTCTTGGAATGGAAACACTTATGGTTATGGAGAAGGTTGCATATTCACAGATCCATTGTTTGCTGATTCTAAAAATGGTGATTTTCATCTAATGTCAAAAGCAGGAAGATGGTATAATTCACAGTGGGTAGTTGATGATGTATCAAGTCCTTGTATAGATGCAGGGGATGAAAATAGTGATTACTCAAACGAGCCTGCACCTAATGGTGGAAAAGTAAATATGGGTTACTACGGAAATACAGCAGAGGCGTCAAAAACTGAAGACGGTTCAACCAGTATAGAAACATCACAACAGACAACAACACCACAGCAAACAACAGGTTTACAGACAACACCAACTAACGTTACAACACCACAACAAACAAAGATCACAATAAAGCAAACTACAACATCGCAGGTAACAACTAAAAAAATAAAACTCAAAGCACCTGTGATTAAAAAAATAACAAAAGCATCTAAGAAGATAAATATTAAGTTTAAAAAGATTACAGTTAGTGGTGGTTATTATCAAATACAATATTCTACAAACGGAAAATTTAAAAAAGCCAAAACGGTAAATGTTAAGGCTTCAAAACTAAAGTTACAATAAAAAGACTAAAGAGCAAAAAGAAATATTTTGTTAGGGCAAGAATTTACAGAAAAGTAAAAATTAACGGAAAAACTAAGAAAATATATTCTGCCTGGTCTAAAACAAAAAAAATCAGAATAAAATAGTAGAGTATAGAGAATAACTCAGAAATATTGTATCATCCGTATGTCATGCAGTTCCAATTGCAAGCCTTTTGCCAGTATTGTTCTTTGTATTCTTTAGTTGTTCAGAATATCTGTTTAGCTTGAATTACACTTTATATCAGATTGCGTTCCCTGTAATGATGGTTGTACTTCCAACAGTTGGAGCAAACATTCCATTTTGTGTTGAAGCAATTGTATCAGGTAATGATACACCTGACAAAATGGAAAAGACAGGTTGGACACTTGTAAAAAGTGAAACAGTAGATGCACCTGTTATTGATGAATTGCCTATTACATTAGAATGTCGTCTTGAGGAAATGAATCAGTATGACCAAACATACAGAGTAGTTGCAGAAATTGTAACAATACAAGCTATGTGGCAATTGAGAATTGAAATATTATGTAAATATTGAAAAAGTCATAACTATAATTCCAAGAATAACAAGAATAATACCGGTAGCTCTATTTAAGGTTTTAGGTGTTGCTTTATTAGCAAATACAGCTGCAATTCTTGCCCACAACAATGTGAACACAATACAAAGAATCCATACTGTAAAATCAGGCATACCGCCAATGGTAAAATGAGAAATGGCTCCTGTAAAGGCAGTAAAACTCATAATAAATACACTTGTTCCAACGGCTGTTTTTAATTCATAACCAAGTACAGAAGTTAGAATAAGAAGCATCATCATGCCACCTCCTGCACCAATGAAACCACAAATAAATCCAATTAAAATTCCACAAATTAAGGATTGAACGGCACGCTTCTTTGCAGGGACATTTTCCATAGCCTCTTTAGTAGTCATAACTGGTTTGACAATAAATTTAATTCCAAGAAGAAATGTCATAAAAACTGAAAAATTACCCATCGTAGTTGAAGGTACTAAGCTTGAAACATAACTTCCGACAACGGTGAAAAGCAAAACACTTATCATCATTATAAGACCATTTCGAATATCGAGATTTTTATGTTTCCCATAAGTGTAAGCTGAAATAGCACTGGCTAGAACATCTGATGACAGAGCAATTCCAACGGCTATATAAGGGTCTATTCCAAGAAATGTAATTAATATAGGACTAATAACTGCAGCAGCACTCATGCCTGCAAATCCTGTTCCAAGACCGGCGCCCATGCCGGCAAAAAAAGTAACTATAATTGTAATTAGTATATCCATTTTCTATTCACTTTCTTAATGTTATTGTATTTTATTTATCAAATTATCTCACAAACTTATTTCATTTGTAAAATTAAAGTTTAATATCTTCTCTATTTTAACATTTATATTTATATATGGAAGATTTAATTTATAATATATGGTAGTTAAAATTTAAAATATTTCTGTGCAATGGAATTGTTTTAAATCTTATTATGCAACATAACATTAAAAGATTAAAATAAGGATAATTTACGAAAGGAGACTTTGTTTTGTAAGTGAAATAAGACTAATTTACAAAATGATATAATATGTATATGAACAAAATTATAGAAACTGAGAACATAAATAACGAAAACATAAATAATGAAAATAATAGAAAAGAAATAATTAGAAAACTATACATTGAAATGATTAAATTATATCAAGGAGATGCTAAACGTATACATCATTTTACTAAGGTAAATGCCTATGGAAAGCTAATTGCAGAATTAGAACAAGTTAGCCCTGAAACTTATTTCATAATTGATGCAGCAACTTTGACTCATGACATAGGTATACATACATGTGAAGAAAAATATGGAAACTGCAATGGAAAACTTCAGGAGCAGGAAGGTCCGGAATTGGCAAAAGAACTGCTTGGTAAAATAGGAGTTAATGAAGAAATTTCTAAAAGAGTGCAGTATTTAATAGGTCATCATCATACATACAATAACATTGACGGTTTAGATTACCAGATATTAGTCGAGTCTGATTTCTTAGTTAATTTGTATGAAGATGGAGCATCTAAGGAAGCGGTGGAAACAGCATATAATAAAATATTTAAAACAGAAGCAGGGAAGAAAATTTGCAGGGAAATGTTCGGCATATAAATATACCCTCTTTATCGTACGATGAGCGAACTGTAAAGAGGGTATTGTTAATAAAATTATAACAAATGATTATAACTCATGGAAAATTGGCTTCATTTTTTCAAAAGTACAAAATCTTGTGAAGCCAATCTCTTTTAGAATTCCTTTTGCTTCATCAATATAAGCACCTAAATGTTCAGGTTTATGGCTGTCACTGCCAATAGTAATAATTTCGCCCCCTAATTCTTTGTACAATTTCAAAATATCAATAGAAGGGGTTGTGTTTTTTAAACCGTATCTATGATATGAAGTGTTGAATTCTATTCCTTTGCCGTCTGCTATAACAATTTTAAGAATCTCCGTAATAATAGGTTTAACTTTTTCGAAAGGATAAACACCCTGCTCATCATATCGTACAATAAGGTCAGGATGCCCTAAGACACTATAGTTTTTGTAGGATTTTACAACGTTAAGAAGTTCCTCATAATAACGTTCATTATATTCCTGCTGAGTTCTTCCTTCCTGAAATTCTCCCGTCCAAAATTCTTTATCCTCAACCTGATGAATGGAAAGAATAATAAAATCAAAAGGATATTTTTTAAACAAAGCTTCATATTGTGGAATAGTGTGAGTTTGAATTCCGAATTCCAAGCCGAGCTTAATGGAAATATCTTTTGAATATTTTTTCTGCAATTCACTAATTTGCTTTACATATAATGGATAATTTACGTTGACAATAGCACTACCGTCTCTATAAATAATAGGTTTTCCGCTATCCCAATCATCTCTAACACCATAATCTACATGGTCCGTAAAGCAAATTTCATTTATGCCTTTTTGGATAGCATCTTTTACAACCGTTTCCATAGGGTAAACTGAATCGTCACTGTATTCACAATGTACATGATAATCTGCAAACATAAAATTTACTGATGTATTTTCTACATCGTCCTCCTCTCGTATGTTTTTTGCTTGTTAAAAAAAATATTAAAGCATTAATCATTTTGATATGCTTAAATAAATACTATAATGTTAATATGAGAATATTATACAATCGTTTATAAAACTTTCAATATAATATATAATATTATAAAAATAATAGTTAAAAAATGTGGGCAGGAAAATATATAATGCAAAAATTTACGGAGGAAACAAAAATGGATAACGAATATTTTGATATAGCAAATAACCTTATGAAGTTTATAGAAAAAAGCCCAAGTGCTTTTCACGTGGTAGATAATTTTCAAAAAATCTGGATGATGCAGGCTTTATTAAGCTGAATGAGAAAGACAAGTGGAACTTTTTTCAGGAAATAAATACTACGTTACAAGAAATGGCTCATCAATTATAGCTTTTTGTATGCCGGAAGAATTGGATTTTACTAATTTCCAAATCGCTGCAGCTCACAGCGACGCACCGGCTTTTAAAATAAAAGAAAATCCTGAAATAATAAAGGACAATAATTATGTGTCCCTTAACGTTGAAAAATACGGTGGTATGCTTATGGCACCATGGTTTGACAGACCACTTTCTGTAGCTGGTCGTGTGATTGTAAAAGAGGGGGCAGCATTAAAACCAATTCTTGTTAATGTGGACAGAGATTTGTGTACCATACCGAACCTTGCAATTCACATGAACAGGGAGGCAAACACCGGAGTAAAATATAATCCACAAAAGGACATGCTACCGCTTATAGGTGAAGGCGAAAACAAAGATGTATTTAACAGTATTATTGCCGAGACAATAAATACAGATGAACAGGCAATTATAAGCAGTGATTTGTTTTTGTATAACAGAGAAAAAGGAACAGTTTGGGGAGCAAATAATGAATTTATTTCTGCACCAAGACTTGACGATGTTATGTGTGCTTATAGCTGTATGGGTGCGTTAATAAACAGAAGTGATGTAAATGAAGAAAGCGTGGCAGTGTGTGCGATTTTTGATAATGAGGAAGTAGGTAGCACTACTAAACAGGGTGCCGATTCAACATTTTTATCTGATGTTCTTACAAGAATTGCTTTGTGCGTTGGAAAGGATGAGGAAGATTTAATGAGAGCCTATGCCCAGTCATTTATGTTGTCAGCAGACAATGCCCATGGAATTCATCCTAACTATATGGAAAAAGCAGATCCAACAAACAGACCTTATATGAATCAGGGAATTGTTATAAAATACAATGCTAATCAGAAATATACAACTGATGGAATTTCGGCAGCGGTGTTTAAGGAAATATGTGAAAAGGCTGACGTGCCAATTCAAACTTATGTAAATCGTTCAGACATAGCAGGCGGTTCAACTCTTGGAAATATTTCAAACAGCCACGTTTCAATTAACACTGTTGATATTGGGCTTGCTCAGTTGGCAATGCACTCACCATATGAAACAGCAGGAATAAAGGATACATGGTATATGTTAAAGGCTGTAAAAGAGTTTTACGAAACACCTATTATAGCAGGAAGAGACGGAGTGTTTACATTGGAATAAATAGATTTGGTCGGAAAAAGTGTAGAGATTTGCTTTAAGATGCCCCGAAAAAGTGTAGAGTTTTGGCTGAAAGTGCCCCGAAAAAATGTAAAAAACTGCCTTGTATACCCCCGAAAAAGTGTGATATACTACTAAATATAGGCAAGGAAAGGGTGATTATATGAGACGATTTGCAATGGAAAAATTAGAAAAATGGAAAAACAGCAAACGTAGAAAACCTTTAATAATTATGGGCGCAAGACAGGTTGGCAAAACATGGTTAATGAAGGAGTTTGGGAAAAAATATTACAAGAAGGTTGCGTATGTGTCTTTTTATAATAACGAGCGTATGAAGTCTGTGTTTGATATGGATTTTGACATAAACAGAATAATTATGAATTTGAATATTGAATCAGGAGTTTCCATAACACCTGAGGACACATTAATTATACTTGACGAAATTCAGGAGGCACCGAAAGTATTAGAATCTCTAAAATATTTTTGTGAAGATGCACCTGAATATCACGTTGTAACTGCAGGCTCACTTTTAGGTGTGGCTATTCATCAGGGTGTCTCATATCCTGTGGGAAAAGTCGATTTGTTAGATTTATATCCGTTAAGCTTTAGAGAATTTTTATGTGCAGTGGATCAGGAATCTTTAGCAGAAGCACTGGCGACAAATGACTATGGAATTATAGATAATTTTGCAGATAAATATTTATTTTGGTTAAAGAACTATTATTATATTGGCGGGATGCCGGCTGTAGTTGACTATTTTAGAGAAGAAAAGGATTACGCAGGTGTTAGAGAAATTCAGAAGGATATAGTTAGACAATATAAGGGTGATTTTGGAAAACATGTGGAATCTAAGGAACTGCCTAGAATTAATATGGTTTGGGAATCCATTCCAATGCAACTTGCAAAGGAAAATAAGAAATTCTTTTTTGGACAAATAAAAAAAGGTGCAAGAAGCAGTGAGTTTGAGGTTGCTATTCAATGGCTTTTGGATTGTGGTTTGGTTCACAAAGTATATCGGGTAAATGAACCTAACGTTCCGTTGGCATCTTACAAGAGTTTTAATGCTTACAAATTATTTATGCTTGATGTCGGTTTGTTAGGTGCAATAAGTGAGTTAGATGCAGAATCAATTTTAGAAGGAAATGAGATTTTTGTGGAGTTTAAAGGTGCTTTAACAGAACAGTATGTTTTACAACAGATTATTTCAGATACATCATATACACCATTTTATTTCGGGACAGACAAAGGAACATATGAGCAGGATTTCCTAATTCAAAAAGGAAAAAATATTGTTCCTATTGAAGTAAAAGCTGAAACAAACATAAAGTCAAAAAGTTTAAAGGCTTTTTGTGATAAATATAATCCAAATGTAGCGGTAAGATTTTCAACTATGAAGTATGTAGATCAAGGCTGGATGAAGAGCATACCGTTATATGCTGTTTGTAATTTGTAAAAATTTGGATATATAGAAAGCTGTAGCAGAAATATTTGCTTAACTTGTAGGGAAAGGAATCTGAAACTATATGAAAATAGCTTTGGCACAAATAAGTATGTGCAATTATTTACAGAAGAATTTAGAAAAAAGTTTAGAATATTATGATATGGCAAAAGATAGTGATTTAGGTGAGTCGAAGAAGTGGCAGGAGAAAGTTCCGTATTTAAAAACTCGTAGACCACAGTGATATAAATAAGCAAAGTGAAAAAAGATAAATAAAAAATCCAACACTGATTAATTAAAAGTGTTGGATTTTCTTATGGAATTAAGTATATATTTACATTCTAGGGGAAGTTTCTTCTTTAATAAACATAAACAGAAAACTTACAAAAAGTAAGATGGAAGAAAACCAGATTGTGTAAAATTTAAATGTAGAAATTAATCCACTACCAAGTCCTGCACCAAATGCAAACATAACAATTATTGCAAAGTAGCAAAGTGACTTAAATAGAATATGTTTGTCACGGGTTCTGCCAAAGACGCAAAGAGATTCCATACCGCTTCTGATATTGCCAATGCACATTGTACTTGCGAAGGCATAGCCATTTACTTTTCTGAATGTTTGAACCTGCTTGCACAGGAAAAAGATACTACAGCGTTAGCAAGCATATTGAGCTTTTCAGGTATGAACCCAACAAATAGCAGTAGAAAAATTTCTATTATAAGAACTAATTGGCGCCAATGTATTTGCTGAACTCGTTGGAACTTGGTTCTAATAATTTCTGCTGCAACAATCCCAATTGCAAAAGAAACAAGTGGAATCATATAATGATTACCAGGTGCCAATTCCTTTCCATAATATTTTGACTTAAAAGAACAATGTTACCTGTTTGGGCATTTGCAAAAACTTTGCCTCTAAATAAATATGTGTAGGCATCCTGTAAACCGCCTGATATTGAAAGGAACGCGGCAGTTAGGATAGATTCAGACATTTGCCCATGTGTTTTGTAATTCATTTATATTTCCTCCACAAGTTTCATAGAATATAGTAAAGCACATAGCTTTGTGAATAAAACATTGACTGAAAAGGGAAAAGCCAATCTATGTTTTAAACACACCGTTACGTGCAGTAACGGAAAGTTTTATCAGTTAATATTCTGGCAAAAATTAATCCTAATGGAAGAGCCATAATAATCATAATAGCTAATGAGAACCATGAGACAGCTTCCGTAAGTGACATAATGCCAAAATTGTAAATTGCTCTGTATAAATAAAGTCCCGGAACCATAATTACAATGGAAGGAACGGTAAGGGATATTCGTGGATATCCATTATTGCTTTTTATGAAAGAAGCAAGAAGCCCGGCTGTTAGGGCACCAATAAAAGCTGCCACAGAGTAAGGCATGTGTGTAAAATCTATAAGTTCTAAACGGAGTGTGTTTGCAACTGCACCAATACAGGCGGCTGTTGTAGCCATTGGTATAGAACTGTTAAACATAATTGAGAAACCAAATACACCACAAAAACTTGTTATTATTCTTAATACTAATAGTAAAATTTTACTCATGTGTATTGTTGTGAAATCCTGTGGCTGTAGCTTTAACAGAAGTGCCATAATCCAGGCAAACATTGTTGCTACTAATATAATTATTATTGAATATGTTAATCGTTCAAGACCTGAACGTAAATCTAGCTTAGCAAGGTCAATACCGCTTGTTATAAATGGAAAGCCGGGAATTATAAATAACATGGAGCATATATATCCGGCTTCATGTACATGGGCAATACCAAACACAGACTCAGCAACATTAAAACAAATGGCATAAACCAAACATGCGATTGAAATCGATGCTGCTATATTTAAAAATAATGTAAAATGATGTTTTATAAGCTTTGTACGGACAATATTTCCAACACCGGCTGCAATAAACGCAAAAAGCATTTCAATTGGCCCGCCTCCAAGAAGAAATGTAAAACCACAACAGGCAAGAGCTGCAGCAAGACCTAATTTAACAGGAGAATACAATGTATGAATTTTCTCTATTTCATCAAGTCGTTTGTGAATTTCTTCACCGGTTAAATGGGCGTCTTCCTTTGGAAAGTTGTCAACAAATTGTTCCATTCTGTAAAGCTTTGAAGTATTAACCCCTGTGTTAGATATACTAAGAGACTGTGAAACACAGTCTTTTCCATCAAAACAGTTAAATTCAATGGACATAAGTCCAACATCAACTGTACATGTAACATGAAGTTCCTTTGAAAGTCTGTTCATTGAAGTTCTTACACGCCATGCACCTGTGCCACAGGAAAGCATAATTAAACCAACTCTGCCAATAACAGATGCTTTTTCAATCAAACCTGACTCTTTAATTAATGTATTACTGTCATCACTGGTATAATCATGCCATGGAATTTCCATATGGTTTTTTTCCATAATATCAATGTAATTATTTGTTGGCATATATAATCGCCTCTGCTTTCGCTACATGTTTTTCTAAATGTTTTAAAAAGATGGAATTTGGAAGAAATATTCCAATTTCATCATATCTTTTATTATTTTCTACAAGTGAGTCCTGGCCATAAAAAACAAATGCCATAGGGAGATTCTTTTCAAGTTCAATCATTAAGTCCCAAACTGCTGAATAGGCTTCGGCTTCAGTTTTGTTAGCCGTTACAGTGTCAGGCAATTCTCTAATAACTAATATACCTGTATTTTTTTCAAGAATCTGCTGCTTCATTTCCATATTGTCTGAAGTGTATTTATGATTATATCTATATGCTTTTGCAAGATATATTTTTTTATTGTTATTTAATTTTTCATATATTTCATGAAAATGATTGTAGTCTTTTTCGTGAATTTTTGATTTATACTTTGGAAGTAATAATCCATTATCGTCGGTCATAATTACAGGATTTTCTATTCCGTCAGCATTAAATCTATATGGAATCAGATATGAATTTCTAAGTAAATCAAATATAGTATTTTCACAAATAGCCATCAAAAAGGCTGATAAATCTCTATTGTGATATGCATTGAATAATGCCTGTGAGAATTCTAATGGAGATAAATAGCTATTGATTTCATCATCGCAAAAAAGATAATTGCAAAATGTTTCCTGAAGTTTTTCGCATGCCCAGGGATCATCAAGAATTTTCTGAAATAACACTTCTGTTTTTTCTTCTCTTGGAAAAATTGTTCCTTCTCTCATACAACTCACACCCTTTCTTGAAAATTTCATTCGGCTAGATTATACTATGATTATAGAAATAAGTAAAAATCATAATTGATATGATAACGATAAGTAATTGATATACCAAGGAGAATGCCATGAATGTAAATTTAGATTATTATAAAATTTTTTATTATGTTGCTAAATATGAGAATTTTACAAGAGCAGCTCAGGCATTAGGTAACAGTCAGCCTAATGTTACAAGAGCAATGAATTGTTTGGAACAACAGATTAACAGCACTTTATTTGTTAGAACGAACAGAGGTGTGCAGCTTACACAAGAAGGAAAGCGTTTATATGAACATGTGTCAATTGCTATGGCACAACTTTTAGAGGCAGAGGAAGAACTGGCTGATAATGAAGGAATTTTTCAGGGAAGTATTTCTATTGGAGCAAGCGAAACTGCCTTAAATATATTTTTATTAGATATTCTAAAATCCTTTCACAAAATGTATCCAAAAGTAAGACTAAAAATATATAACCATTCAACGCCACAGGCAATTGAGGCTGTGAAAAGTGGCAAGATAGATTTTGCAGTTGTATCAACACCTGTAAAGGTTAAGTCACCTTTAGAAAAAACAATCTTATGTTCATTTAAGGAAATATTAATAGGTGGAACTGATTTTGAGCATATAAAAGATGACAGTATTTCTTTAAAAAATCTTAAAGACTATCCATTAATTAGTTTGGGGCAGGAAACTACTACATACGATTTTTATAATAAGATATTTTTAAAACATGGTATTGAACTTAATCCTGACACGGAGGTGGCAACTACAGACCAGATTATTCCTTTGGTAAAGTCAGATTTAGGAATGGCATTTGTTCCTGAACCTATGGCAAGAGAAAGTATTGAGAAAAACGAAATTGTTGAGATTTCTTTAAAAGAAAAAATTCCTAATAGAGAAATATGTATTGTGCATGATTGCCAGCATCCACTTAATTCTGCAGCACGAAAATTAAAAAATGAAATATGTTCCTGTTAGAGTTTCTCTTCTATTGAAAAGATATACTCTAATAGTTGCATTTAATTAAGAAGATATGCCTATTATTAAATAGATATATTCACATTTTATTATTGCTGATTAAATAGATATATATTCTATAATATGGTATGATAGACCTTATAGTACGAAAAGCACAAAAAGGAAGGATATATTAATTATGGAAAAAAAGAGGGATGCTTTTAAAAGCGGAACCGGCTTTGTCATTGCTTGCATAGGCTCAGCCGTAGGTATGGGAAATATTTGGAGATTCCCATACATGGTATCAGACTGGGGAGGCATGACATTTTTGCTACCTTATGTTTTGTTTGTTATTCTAATTGCTTCAACAGGACTTATTGAAGAAATGGCGTTAGGTAGAGCCGCAAAGGGTGGTCCGATTAAAGCATTTGGAAAATGTACGGAAATTAGAACCGGTAATAAGAAAACAGGTGAGGCCATTGGTGTGCTTCCTGTACTTGGTTCACTGGCTTTAGCCATTGGGTACACAGTTGTTGTTGGGTGGATTTTTAAATACGCCTTTTTAGCACTTTCAGGTCAGTTGTCAGCTATGGGTGGTGATATGGATAAGATAGGGGCAACATTTGGAAGTACAGCAACAAAGTTTGGTAATAATAGTTGGCTTGTAGTTGCCATGATAGTAACAGCAGTAATTATGGCATTTGGTATTGCAGCAGGAATTGAGCGAGCCAACAAAATAATGATGCCACTTTTATTTGTATTATTTTTAGGTTTGGGAATTTATATTTTCACATTACCGGGAGCAACGGAAGGGTACAAATATATTTTCACAATTAATCCTAAAGGACTTTTAGATCCAAGATTGTGGATTTATGCATTTGGTCAGGCATTTTTCTCGCTTTCAATTGCAGGTAATGGAACAGTAATATATGGTTCTTATCTGGATAATTCAGAAAATGTAGTAAGCTCAGCAAGAAATGTAGCAATCTTTGATACAATAGCAGCATTGTTAGCAGCATTTGTTATTATTCCAGGTATGGCAGTTGACGGAGCAGAGTTGTCATCAGGTGGACCGGGACTTATGTTTATTTATCTGGTAAATGTATTTAACGGAATGCCAGGGGGAAAAATCGTTGGCATTATTTTCTACATATGTGTGTTGTTTGCAGGTATGAGTTCATTAATCAACTTATATGAAGCACCTGTTGCAACATTAGAAGAAAGATTCGGACTTAAAAGAGTAACTTCAGTTGGAATAATTGCTGTTATCGGTTGTGCAGTGGCACTTGTTATCCAGGGAATTGTTTCAGGTTGGATGGATGCAGTGTCAATTTACATCTGTCCATTGGGAGCCATGCTTGCAGCAATAATGTTTTTCTGGGTTGCAGGAAAAGATTTTGCTACAACAGCTGTAAATACAGGAAAAGAAAAGCCAATTGGCAAATGCTTTATGCCACTTGGAAAATATGTTTTAGTTCCATTAGCTTTTATAGCATTAGTTGCAGGTGCAATTTTAGGTGGAATCGGTTAATAAAAATATAATTAAAAGCGCAGAGAAACCATGGTGGTCATCATGTTTTTCTGTGCTTTTTTTATTTCATTTGCTATAATAATTATGGATATCTTTAATAAAAAATATAAGAAGAAATGTTATATGACAGCAAAGGAGAATATAAATGAACATTAGATTAGCAGAAGAAAAAGATATAGATTCAGTAATTAAATTACTAACACAGGTTTTAAATATACATGCAAAAATCAGACCGGACATTTTTATTGGTGGAACAACAAAATATACAAAAGAGGAATTAATGGAAATTTTTAATGATGCTAACAGACCTGTGTATGTGGCAGTGGATGAGAATGACAGCGTTATGGGCTATGCTTTTTGCATAAAGAAGAAACAGCCATTTTCAACTAATATGGTGCCATTTGATTCTTTGTTTATTGATGATTTGTGTGTGGACCAAAATATTAGAGGGAAGCATGTAGGGCAGAAATTTTTGAACATGTTAAGGAAGAAGCAAAGAAAATGGGCTGTTATGAAGTAACGCTTAATGTTTGGGAAGGTAACGACACAGCCCGCAGATTTTATGAAAAAATGGGTATGGTTCCAAAAGAAACACAGATGGAATTTATTTTAAAATAGAGAATTAATTATGATTTGAAAGTAGTGGTAAAAAAAACTGAGATAAGGGAGAGGATTATGAAAATAGCAATAGTGGATGATAGTATAAAGGATAGAGAATATCTGCAAAAAGAAATACAGGAAATTTTTTTTAGAAGAACGAAAAATCATATAGAAATACTACTTTTAAAAGTGGTGAAGAACTTCTTGAATATTTTTATGATAATAAGGAAGGTAATGCTTCATTATTTGATATTGTTTTTCTTGATCACAACTTATAAGATGGATTGTGTATAGTTATTTCATCTCGCCAAGCATATTCCTTGTTTTATCCATATAATTACTGAAATGCGCCTTTACCTGTCAAAAATATATTACCGTAAATAATGTACCGTTTTATCCCAAAAGATTTAAAAACAGTTCTTTATTTACTATTTTTGCAGATT
>ERZ859980.598-NODE-598-length-21301-cov-1.561188_pt1 | contig 21301 bp, 20 predicted proteins | sample MGYA00509984_ERZ859980 | MGnify/ENA primary metagenome ERZ859980 (study PRJEB30046, sample SAMN00715173) | human gut metagenome | study: EMG produced TPA metagenomics assembly of the A metagenome-wide association study of gut microbiota in type 2... | reverse complement strand
CCAGTTTAATTAACTCCAAAAGCAGTTCCTTAATAGTTTCAGGAGAAGCATTCTCTCCAACATATTCTCTATTGAGCATAAAGCATGCTTCTGAAATATTAGGTAAAATAATATCTGCCTTTGAACAAAGCTGTGACATTGTAATTGCAAAGTCAGTTGTAAAACCAGTGTACATTTTTCCGTTGTCTCCATTGCCGGATCAACAATAATATAATTTTCACTATTACCAAAGGCAGTAAAAAGTCAGAAACAATATCAACCTGTTCCCTGCTTCCAAGATAGCCTGTGTATATGGCATCAAACCTGAAACCTTCACTAAGCCAGTGGCTCTTGATTCCTTCCATATCGCCTGTTAAATCCCTAAAAGTAAAATTGTTAAATTTAGTATGGGTAGATAAAACTGCTGTAGGAACAATGCTTGTTTCAATTCCCATTGCAGAAATAATAGGAAGGGCAACAGTTAGTGAACATTTTCCTAAACAGGAAATATCCTGAATACTTAAAACTCTTTTCATATATGTTAAACTCCTGACTTCAATTTAGTGCTTTTGTAAAACAAATTAAATCTATCCGTTTGTGCATTTAATTAATATCCCTTTTGTAGATTTGTATTAATAAAACATACTTAGATTTACATTTGAAATTATATAAAGTATAATCCAAATGGTATTACTGATAATATAATAACACAAAAAAGCTATAATACCAGTAGATGTTATGCACAATAAATAAAAAAACAATGAATAAAAACTAAAGATAAAATTACAAGACGAAAGACAATAGAAAAAAACAATAGTAACAGATAAAAGCAATATTAATGGATAAAAGCAATATTAATAGATAGAAGCAACAGTAACAGATAATAAGTAACAGGTGGTAACAAGGCATGTTGACATATGATTTTGAAAAAAGAGGAAAACAGTCTCTATACGAGTATTTATATAATTGCATAAAAAATGATATTTTGTCAGGCAAAATCAAGGCGGGGGAGAAACTGCCGTCAAAAAGAACCATGGCGAAAAATCATAGCATAAGTGTCATCACTGTGGAAAATGCTTATGCCCAATTGCTTGTAGAGGGATATATTTTTTCAAAAGAAAAGAGAGGTTATTTTGCCAGCGAAATAAGCGGCCAATATCTAAACAGCAATGGTTTGGGAGAAAACAGAAAAACGGTTAGCGCTCACAAGAACACCATTAAAACAAAAAAAGAAAAGGCAGAAACAAAAAAACAATGGCTGGTGGACTTTAACTCCAACCATATAATGTACGACAGTTTTCCTTTTTCTATATGGTCAAGGATAATGAGACAGACTTTACTAGACAGAGAGAATTCATTTCTTTCAAGCCCGTTACCAAACGGCGTAGTGGAACTTAGGGAAGCCATAGCAAACCATTTAATGGAATTTCGCGGTATGGAAGTAGATGCAGAGAACATAATAATTGGTGCAGGAACAGAATATTTATATAGCATTATTGTTCAGTTACTTGGAAGAGATAGTGTTATTGCTGTAGAGGACCCGGGCTATAGAAAAATTGGAAAAGTTTATGAAAGTAATGGAGTGGAATGTTTACATTTACCAATAGTAATTCAGGAATTCAAACAAAGGCGCTGTTAGGAAAAAAGATTGATGCAGTACATATTTCTCCATCTCATCATTTTCCAACAGGTAGAGTTATGCCTGTATCAAGAAGACAGCATTTAATCCATTGGGCAATAGAAAACAATGGTTTTATTATTGAAGATGATTACGACAGTGAGTTTAGATTTTCAGGCAGACCAATTCCTACAATGGTTGGAATGGACAAGGAGAGAGTAATATATATGAATACTTTTTCGAAAACTCTTGCACCATCAATAAGAATTGCCTATATGGTTTTGCCGGACAGATTAATGGAAAAATTCCATACCAAACTTAATTTTTATTCAGGTACTGTTTCAAGTTTTGAACAGTATACCTTGGCAAATTTTATTGCAGGAGGTTATTACGAAAGACATATTAACCGAATGAGAAATTATTACAGGGATTACAGAAACAAAATAATAAATGCCATTAAACAGTCAGCATTATATCCTAAGGTTACAATAGAAGAGGAAAACGCAGGACTTCATTTTATTTTAGGAATAAAAAAAGAAATCGACGATAACCGGTTCAAAAAGATACTAAGGGAAAACAATATAAATATTTCATGTGTATCTGATTACTGTTATAATGATTTAAAAGAGTTTGACCATAAGTTCATTATTAATTATTCTGCGGTGCCTGAAGACAAGCTGAAAAAAGCACTGACTATTATGAACAACGCGTTGGAATAAAAAAGAAAGAGTGAGATTATTATAGTGAATAAATATAACGGAAACAAAGAATTTAAAATAGACATTCCAAAGTCTGTAAAATTAATAATAGATATTTTGGAAAAAAACGGCTACGAGGCGTTTGCTGTTGGTGGATGTGTAAGAGATACTATTTTAGACAGAAAACCTCAGGATTGGGATATTACAACTTCAGCATTGCCTAATCAGGTAAAGGAGTTGTTTTACAGAACAATTGATACAGGAATTCAACATGGAACGGTTACAGTTTTAATTAAGGGAGTAGGTTACGAGGTAACTACTTACCGAATTGATGGTGAGTACAATGACAGCAGACATCCTGAAAGTGTAGAGTTTACAGCAGATTTAATAGAGGATTTAAAAAGAAGAGATTTTACCATTAATGCCATGGCATATAATCCGGGAATTGGTTTGGTAGATGCTTTTGACGGAATTGGTGATATAGAAAAGAAAGAAATAAGATGCGTAGGGAATCCAAGAGAAAGATTTGGGGAGGACGCCCTTAGAATACTTAGAGCAGTAAGATTTTCGGCGCAGCTGGGATTTCATATTGAAGAGGGTACAATGGAAGCCATAAAAGAGCTGGCAGGCACTCTTGAAAATATTAGTGCAGAGCGTATTCATGTGGAATTAGAGAAACTGATAATGTCAAATCATCCTGACAAACTTATAACAGCTTATGAGGCAGGCATAACTAAGGTGGTGCTTCCTGAATTTGACGCTATGATGGAATGTCCGCAGGTAAGCCCTTATCATATGTATAATGTAGGCGAACATACAATTCATGTGCCACCAACAAAAGAAATGAGATGGGCTGCATTGTTACACGATGTGGGAAAACCTGATTCAGTAACTTATGACAAGAAGGAGCCAACAAGAATGCACTTTTACGGTCATGCTCATGTGGGAGCTAAGATGGTTTCGACCATTTTAAGGCGACTGAAAATGGATAACAAAACAATTAAGCTTGTAACAAGACTGGTGGAACATCACGATGACAGACCGGTGGCGGACAAAAAAGAACCTGTTCAGATTCGAAAAAGTGTAAATATAATTGGCAAAGATATTTACGATATGTATTTGCAACTTGCGTATGCTGACATTCAGGGGAAAAGTCAATACGGCAGAGAAAAAGGCATGGGGGCATATATTTACTCAAAAGAGCAGTACGAATACATTGTGGAAAATAATATATGCACCTGCAAAGGTGACATGGCTGTATCAGGAAGAGACTTAATAGCAGCAGGCTGTCCAACAGGTGAGATAATCGGAAACATACTTGATGAACTGCTTAAACGTGTAATACAGAAACCACAATTGAATAACAAAGAATCGTTAATGGAAATAGCAAAAACAATGTTCTAAACAGGCTTCTTTTTTCATATTTTTAGATAATGTATTAAAAATATGGAGGGAAGGTATGAACGAAAAAGCATTAACAGTGTTAGAACAATACGATTTAAACATAAAAGGTACTTACAGAACAAAAGGAAACTATGGTTGTACAACAGATGAAGGAAAATATCTCCTAATGGAATACAACAATAGCAACGAAAAAATGGTTCTAATGAGTACCTTTTATGATTATTTGGAAAAAGCAGGGTTTGTAACGGATAGTGTTATAGCAAACAAAGAAGGAGTATATGTTTCAATAAGTGAGGACGGCTATGCGTATATTCTGAAAAAATGGTTTGATGGAGAAGACTGCAATAACACAAATAGAAAACATCTGCTACTTACAGTGGAAAATCTGGCAAAATTTCATAACGCAACAGAAAATACAACGGATATTTTTAAAGAGCAGAAATTTCATAAGGGAAGAAATTTGCTTGAAGTTATGAATAAACATAGTAGTGAAATATTGCGTATAAAAAATTACATAAAAAAGAGAAAAAACAAAAATGCTTTTGAAATGTACCTTCAAAACATTATAGAGGAATATTACATACAAAGCGTGGAGGCTTTAGGTGCAATTAAGAATTCCCGGTATGAACAGCTGTATAAGGAAAGTATTGCCAGCGAGACAATTTATCATGGAAGTTACAATTATCACAATGTACTAATTAAGGAAAATAAAATAATCATGATTAACATGATGAAAATTTCCTACAGTCCGTCAGTTCAGGATTTGTATGACTTCATCAGAAAAGTGCTTGAAAAAAATAACTGGAACATTGCTTTAGGAAATGAACTTATTAAGGCATATGATTCAGTAAGAAAATTATCAGATATGGAGAGGGCAGTATTGAAAAGTCTTCTTAGTTATCCGGAAAAATTCTGGAAAATAATAAATTATTACTATAATTCTAACAAAGCCTGGTATTCTGAAAAAAATGAAGATAAATTGAAACAGTTCAGAAAAATGGAAAAATTAAGACGAAAATTTATAGAAAATATGGGATAAATAGCAAAAGTGAAACATAAATTTATAGAAAATATGAGATAAATAGCAAAAGTGAAACATAAAAATGATTTTATAGTTTTAATTATTTAGGGTTTGTGATATTATGTGTAATGATTGTAAAAATATATAAAAAGGTCAAAGTTTGAATTAGTTTGAACCTTATGCCTGTAGGATGAAAACAGTTACAGACATTTCTGATTGAAACATAGGAGGTAATTATGGACTACAGAGAGTTGTATAATGAATGGCTTACAAACCCTTATTTTGACGATAACACTAAGAAAGAATTAGAAGCAATAGAAAACGATGATAAGGAAATTGAAGATCGTTTTTAAAGGAACTTGAATTTGGTACAGCAGGTCTTCGTGGAGTTATTGGTGCCGGAACTAACAGAATGAACATTTACACAGTTAGAAAGGCAACACAGGGATTAGCTAACTATATTATTAAAATGCATGGAGAAGACAAAGGTGTTGCAATAGCATACGATTCAAGACACATGTCACCTGAATTTGCTGATGAAGCAGCATTATGTTTAAATGCAAACGGAATTAAGGCTTATGTTTTTGATTCATTAAGACCTACACCTGAATTATCTTTTGCAGTTAGAGAGTTAAAGTGTATTGCAGGTATTAATGTAACAGCAAGTCATAACCCGGCAGAATACAATGGCTACAAAGTATATTGGGAAGATGGTGCACAGATTACACCCCCACACGATGTTGGAATCATGGATGCAGTTGCTGCATTAAAGGATTACAACAAAGTAAAAACTATGGACAAAGATCAGGCAGTTGCTGATGGATTATACATCCAGATTGGCAAGGAAGTTGATGATAAATATATTGAAATCCTTAAGACTCAGGTTAAGAACCCTGATGCAATTAAGGAAGTACAGAAAGATATCAAGATTGTTTACACACCACTTCATGGTACAGGTAACATTCCTGTAAGAAGAGTGTTAAAGGAACTTGGATTTGAAAATGTTTATGTAGTAAAAGAACAGGAATTACCTGACGGTGATTTCCCAACAGTTGGTTATCCAAACCCTGAATCAGCAAAGCATTTGAATTAGCGGTTAAATTAGGTAATGAAGTAGGAGCAGATTTACTTCTTGCTACAGATCCTGATGCAGACAGACTTGGCGTTTATGTAAAAGGTAGCAAGCCTGGAACATATCACATCCTTACTGGTAACATGTCAGGCTGTTTACTTGCTGAATATGAAATCAGCCAGTTAAAGGAAAAAGGACAGCTTCCAAGTGATGGAGCTTTCATTAAGAGTATTGTTAGTACAAATCTTGCAAATGATATTGCTAAGTATTACAACATTAATTTATTTGAAGTTCTTACAGGTTTCAAATACATTGGTGAAAAGATGCTTGATTTCGAAGTTAATCACACAGGTACATATGTATTTGGTTTTGAAGAAAGTTATGGTTGCCTAATTGGAACACACGCAAGAGACAAGGATGCTATCGTTGCCTCAATGGCTTTATGTGAAGCAGCAGCTTATTACAAGACAAAGGGAATGTCTCTTTGGGATAAGATGAAAGAAATGTATGAGAGATACGGCTACTGGAGTGATGGCGTTCAGTCAATCGAATTAAAGGGTAAAGAAGGAATTGAAAAGATTCAGAATACTCTTGAAAAATTAAGAGAAAATGTACCAACTACAGTTGATAATTACAAGGTTCTTTCAGTAAGAGATTACTTAGCTGATACAGTAACAAACATGGAAACAGGTGATGTTACAACAACAGGTCTTCCAAAGTCAAATGTTTTATATCTTGATTTAAGTGAATGTGCGTGGGTTTGTATCAGACCATCAGGAACAGAACCAAAACTTAAATTCTACTATGGAGTTAAGGGCGAAAACTTTGATGATTCAAAGGCAAAATTAGCTGACCTTGGTTCATATATGATTAACATGGTAAATGAAATGCTCAAGTAATATTATTAAAACAAAAACATAATAAGAATAAAAATAAATCACTATAATATATTTTAATAAAGGTATATTATGGTGATTTTTTTATGAGAAAAAATAAAATAAAAATTCTGCTGGTACTAACGTTAGCTATTGTTGTTACATCTGCCTGCGGCTATGAAAAAATCAAAAAAACAAAAGTAAAAGACATGGACTATACTGTTGTGGCAGAAAATGAAATGCCAAAAGAAGTGAAGGAGATAATTGAAAAAAGAAAAGACAAGGAGTTTCAGGTTACATACAGCAACAATGAATATACATATATTATTATTGGGTACGGTAGACAACAGTACGAGGGTTATTCCATAAAAGTTAAGGAAATGTATGAAAGTGACAATGCCATATATATAAAAACTCAGTTTAACGGCCCAAAAGAATACACCAACGAGGAGAATGTAACTTATCCCGTAATTGTTGTTAAAACAGAGTATAGCGATAAAAGCGTAATTTTTAATGAATAAGAAAATGAAACAATGCATAGATTATAGAAGATTTAAAGGTAAGGGGGAAATATGGAATTAGAGAAAAGTAATATTCATATGAATAAAATAGTAGAAAGTCAAAGGGCAACTTTTTATGTAACAAAGGAGTGTAATTTACCAGAGCAATCAATGGAAAGCATATTAAATCATCAGGAAAAGATTACATTAGACAGTGGTATCATTAGAGGAAACCAGGTTATAATTAATGGCAATATTTCCTACGGAATAATGTTTTACGGAGAAGACAATGCACCGTCAGGAGTTACAGGGGAGATTCCTTTTGAAGAAAATATTAAAATTAACACTACAGAAGAAAATATTAAGGCAAGCGTGGATTTAATTATTTTATCGGGTTCAATTAAAATGATTGACAACCGAAATTACATATATAAGATTCAGGTTATGGCGAATGTTAATATTGAAAAAATAGAAGATATTGAGGCGGTATGTGCTATCTCAAGAGAAAATACAATGACTAAATATAAAACGATTGAAAATCTCATGATATTAGCAGACAGAAATGAAACCTTTAGAATTAATGAAAGGATTTCGTTGCCATCAGGTAGTCCCGCAATAGAGAAAATAATTTGGAGCGATGTAAAAATCAGAAAGCTTACAACCAAAATGTTGGAGGGCATGATTCATTTATCAGGTCAGCTGAAGGCTTTTATTATGTACTATCCGGAAGAACAGTCGATTCCCGTCCAGTGGTTTGATACTGTTATAGATTTTAGCGGCACATTAGAGGCACCTGAGGCAAGAGAAGATTTAATATCTTATATTTGCGGGGATATTCATAATGTAGAACTTGAAGCCACAATGAATCAGGACAACGAGATGAAAGATTTGGATATTAGTGCATTACTTAAATTATCTATAAAGATATACGAAGAAAACAAGATGGATGTTTTGGAAGATATATACGCACCGGATGTGGATTTGTGCCCAATGGAAAAAGAACAGAAATATGAAAAGCTGTTAGTAAAAAATGAGTCCAGAACAAAGAATATTATAAAAATTGATGTAGACCAAAGTAAGGGACATATTTTACAAATTTGCAATAGCGATACAAGACTTCAAATTGATAATATTTCAGTAGGGGAAAACAACCTTAGGGTAACAGGTAAGATTCGGGCAACAATAATTTATATTTCCTCAGATGATATTTATTCAATTTGCTGTCAGACAAAGGAAACTGATTTTGAGCATAGAATTGATACTGAGGGAATTTCCAAAGACGACAAATACTATATTAACTGGAAAGTTGAGCAGGTAAGTTCTAACATGATTAGCACAAACCAGGTGGAAGTAAAATCAGTGATAGCTTTACAGGCTATGGTTTTTAAAGAAGAAAAATGCAATTTCGTTTGGGACATTGAAGAAAAGCCTGTTGATTGGGCAAAGTTTAATGACGCCCCTATCCTTAAAGGATATATTGTAAGAAAAGGCGATACCCTGTGGAAACTTGCAAAGGCCAATTACACCACCGTTGACAATATTATGAAAATTAATCAGTTGGAAAATGAAAAAATAAGAGAAGGGGATAAACTACTTTTGGTTAAAAATTGTCAGTAGAACTTAAAAACATTTACAAAATAAACATATAAAGATAATACTTTAAAGAAAGCCTAATTTTACAAAACAATAGATGACAAGAGTTAAAATGTGAACGAACTTGTAAATAAATTATAAAAAAAGTATACTTAAACAGTAATTAAAAAAGCAAATATGAAAAATAGAGATTAACGAAAATAGGAGAAATGTATGGATAAGTTACAGCTAAAAGCCTATGGAAAAATAAATCTAGGTCTTGATGTTATTAGAAAACGACCTGATGGCTACCATGATTTGGATATGATTATGCAAATGGTAGATGTTTATGATGACGTTATTATTGAAAAAAAAGCAGGAGAAGAAATTGTTGTAAAAGCTGATGCAGCAGTGCTTTCCAACGGTAAGGATAATTTGGCATATATGGCAGCCAAAATGCTTTTTGATGAATTTGGAATTAAGTCAGGAGTTGAAATAACAATTCACAAAAGAATACCAATTGCAGGTGGAATGGCAGGCGGTAGCTCTGACTGCGCAACAACTTTAATTGGCATTAACGAAATGTTTAATTTAGGTTTGTCAAAACAACAGCTTATGGAACGTGGAGTTAAGCTGGGAGCAGATGTTCCTTACTGTGTGCTTGGTGGAACTGCAATAGCAAGAGGGATAGGAGAAGTTTTAACACCGCTACCTACACCACCACAGTGCCATGTAATCATTGCAAAACCGCCTATATCAGTTTCAACAGCCTATGTTTACGGGCATATCAGACCTGACGAAATAACCAAAAGACCTGACATTGAACAGATGACTTTAGCAATAAAAGAACAGGATTTGAACAAACTTTCAGATCTTTTATATAATGTTATGGAAGAAGTAACTGTGTCAGAGTATCCCGTTATTGAAAAACTAAAAAGCATTATGCTTGAAAATGGCGCGTTAAATTCAATTATGAGTGGTAGCGGCCCAACAGTTTTCGGACTTTTCGATGACAGGAAAAAAGCACAGGCTGCAATGAAAGCTCTGGATTCTAAAGAACTAACAGAGCAGCTGTATCTAACAAAGTTTATTTAATCCAAAAAGTTATTTAAAAACTTTAAATACTTAAATTTAATAATTGTTTTGTATTCCCGCTCGCCCAAAGAATCTTTCAAACGCTCTTTTGAAGAATCCGGGACAGTGCCGGAACTTGCATCTACAAAACATAATTGAGGATAAAGGACGCACCACCAGTTGTGTCCTTTTCCTTTGCCAATATATATGGTGTATGAAGTGTACTCACCTTTAGGGTAAACTACGTCCCCGTAAGTTTTCTTTGGAAAGTCATCTTTGCCAAATTTAGAAGTTACGTTATAATCAAACCCGTTCTCGTCAATTGTTTTTTGAGCAATGTTCAAAATCTTTTCGTTGTGAGTAGTAATGAACAAGCTGTATTCTTTAAGAGAATTAAGTTCCTTGGTTTCCCTGTAAATATAGTCAACAACTGCATCTTTTACTTTTAATTTGAGAGTCTGGTCAATAACGGTATCACTGTTTGCCCTAACATGAAATCTGATTGTGTTTTTAGCAAGAGCTGTACTTGCAGCTGAATATTCCATTTTGTAAAAAAGAATAAATGACATAAACCCTAGAAATAAAAGTATGTAAGGAAGCAGTAGTTTATTTTTGTGAAAAAATATATATAAATTCATTTACCTAATCCTTTCAATTATTATATGAAAATTCTAACCTGTTTTTAAAAATATATTCATATAATAGTTTTAATATATGGAGTAATGGATAATGGTGGTTTATAACAATATTTGATTAGACAAGTCTTAAAAAAGATATGTTGGAAAAAAGATAATAAGTTAGTAAAAATGGTCGATTTACAAAAAGTGACAAAAATATAACAGATTTATTGAAATATTATACAAAATGTACTATAATAACATAGAAAAACGTTACAAAGATAGGAGGGATTAAGCATGAAAAAGATTAACAAAAGTTATTCAAATGAAGTGGCAAATGCTAATTGTTTTTTTAAGAAAAAAAAGCATGGAACTGTTTTAGGAAAAGAACAGGTTATGGCTCAGGTTGAAGCTGGCATGCCACAGAATATGACACCACTTGCACCAGTACCTTTTACTAAAAAGTAGGCTTAAGTGGTTAATAAAGGTCCCGTTATTGGGACCTTTTATTTTTGAAATATATAAGTAGGTTAAGTAGGAGAAAGAATTGGTAATAGGGATAATAGATTCAGGAATTAATAAAGAAGCACTTGGTAATTGGAATGTTAAACAGTATAGGGTATATCAGGGAAAAGTATATGAAGAAAAGGCAACAGACTACTATGGACATGGAACGGTAGTGTTTGATGTTATTAGAAAATGTATTCAATCAAAAGAAAAGCATGAGATTATATCATTGTGTCCAGGAATAAATAAGAAGGGAAGAATAGAACAATCTATAGATTCTACAGATATTGCTAAGGCTATAGAATTAGCGATGGAAAATGGATGCAATGTAATAAATATTAGTATGGGAACTTTTAATATATATAATCATAGAAAGTTATATGATGTATGCAAAAATGCAAAAAAAAGAAATGTAAAGATATTTTGTGCAAGGTCAAATGGATATGAACCAGCTATTCCTTGGGCGTCAGGAGATGTATATAAGGTTAGGGAAAAAGACAGTAATACCCAAATTGAAATAATCAATGAAAATGGAATTCAAGAAATAGTCACACCAGCCTATACTAATTACTATCACAAAGGAGAAAATACAGAACTAATTAGTGGAAATAGTTTTGCATGTGCAAGAATAACAGGATTATTCTGCAATGAACTCATAAATGGAGGAAATGAAATACGTAATATCATAACTAAATATAATGGAGCAGAAGTTAAAATAATTGATGAAAAGTTTCAATTTCGAAAAAAAAGAATAAGAATGAACAAGGTAGTGCTGGTTTCTTTTAGTAAAGAAATGCATGGATTAATTTTAGAAAAAAATAATTTACAATACGATATTGTAGGGATTGTTGATTCAGCAAAAAAAGGAACAATAAATAGAGATGTGGGAGATTTGTTGAAAATAGAAAAAACAGGACTAAGGATTACAAACAGATTAGATAAAATAACGTTTGATTATGATACATTAATAATAGGTTATTTAAAAGAAATATCTAGAGTAGATGAGTATTTTTTGATGGAAAATATATTAAGGGAAAATCTGAAAAATAGAAAAGCTAATGTATATAGTTTTTTACCCATACCAAAAGAATGGCAGAAGATTTATGAAAAAGAGGGAATAAAATTTGAAACATCTCCAGTAGTAGATAAAAGAGAGTTGAAACGAATCGAAAGGGCAATTCCTTGTGATTTTAAAAGCACAAAACCTGTAATTGGAGTTTTTGGAACTACATCACAAATTGGTAAATTCACAATGCAATTGAGAATGAAGGAGATTTTTGAAAAGAGAAAAATAAAGGTATTTCACTTGTCAACGGAACATCAAGCATATTTGCTAGGAGCTGATGTGGTTTTACCTGATGGATATGATTCTATTGAGAACGCAAATATTTCATATAATGATAAAATGAAGTTTTTAAGAAAAGCTATAACATATTCAGAGATAAATTCGGATTGTGATATGGTTTTAGAAGGTACACAAGCTGGAATATTGCCTAGCGAACTTTATATGTGGGATTTTATGTTTAACGGGAGCTTTTTGGATGCAACAAAGCCAGATTTAGGTGTATTAGCAGTTAATCCCTTAGGGAATAAAGAAATAATAAGAGACACAATAGATGTGTTAAGAGCTGGATTTAGGTGTAAGACTATAGCTTTAACGTTCCCAGATAAATTATATAAAAAAAATAAATACGGAATTAGTGTGAAATCAAAAATTTCATTTGAAGAACAAGTGGAAATAGCACGAAAAATGTCCGAAGAGTTCGGTGTTATGTCAGGGTGCATAATGGATGATGAATTTGTGAAAGAAGTGGTTGATGAAATTATAACAATTTGTTCATAAAGGCAAGGGAGTTAAATAATGATAACTATAGAATATGGTACTTATAAATTAATAAAGAAAATACGTAGAGATGAAAAGATTTTTATTAGAGTTTGTAACGATGAAATTGTAGAAACAGACGAAAAAAAAGCAAATATTATAGTCTACAAAAGAAAAGGCAGTTATTATTGTAGCTTTTTAGCAAATAAAATAATTGTAAACAATATACAATATGAAGACACAGGGGCTATTATTGTTTCAGAGGGTATAAATGTAAAAGGGTTTAAATATGAGTTAGATATTTATACCGAAAAAAAAATAAATATAAAAAATGTAGTTTTGCCATTTGGTACACCTGAATATTGTACATATCCAAAATTTACTGCAATGCAGGGTATTTTGAAAGGATATGATAAAGAAAAAAATTGGTTATATAATAACTATATTCAATTGTGGGCTGATAAGTTTATAGTGTCTCCAGAATATTGGTTTGATTTTAAATATGAAAATGAAGCTGATGAAGATAATTTTGCTAATTGTATTATCCAAAAGGAAAGAGGAGATTATAAAGATGAAAGGAATATAATTAGCATAATTAAGGAATATATAGAAAATAAAATATATTTTTTCCCATCGGTTGACATGTTGTATATTGATAAATGGTGGGAAGGGAAAAAAGAGAGATGGCATCATGTTCATCAAATAATTGTGTTTGGATATAATGATGAAGAAGAAATATTGCATATTGCAGATTTTTTTAACGGAAAATATCAAAGGACGACTGTAAGCTATGAACAATTTGAGAAGGCTTTTTTTGAAAACAGTAAAGGGACAAGCAACCAGGAAGGAAAGTTCTCTAAGGATGTTTTGCTTAAATATACAAATAAAGAAGAAAAAATTAATATTAGTAAAATTTCCAATGATATAAAAGAATTTATTGAATGCTCAGATACAAGATCGTATAACTTTTTAAATATTTGCAAGCAAGGCATGGTTTATTATGGAATGGATGCATTGGAAGAAATTAAGAAATATTTATATAACTGTATGTTTGATAATAAAAAAATTGATATTCGACCGATACAAATAATATATGAGTTTAATGCAATAATGGAAGAACGTATGCGATATTTGAAGTTTAAGGAGTTAATAGAACTAAATGAAAATGACGTAGTGTTATTAAAGAGATGTAAAATAGTTAGCCAAATTGTAAGAAATTTAGTAATTAAACTAAATTCGTATCAAGATGTATCGTATGCAGATATACTAGAAAAGTATGCAGAATTAATGATATTAGATGAAAAGATGTTGCATAAAATATATTATGTTTTAACAGGTGAGAAGTGTGAAAAAAAATATAAAAATCATGAAGAATCATATACAAGTTTATCTGACATAAAATATGATGAAATTGTACAAAAACTAAAACCATTTAAAAAACTAAAAGAATATAGAACTTTTAAGTATCATGACATAGCAATATTTCCATATTTGGATGAATTACAAGGAAAGTTTGGGAGAGGACAGGTGGTTGATAATGCTTTTGATGACAATACAATAAGTTATTGGATAAACAAGTATTCAAGCATTAGTGCATTGCAAATGATTTGTGATGATTTTTTCCCGTACAAAACCGAACTGTTAGTAATATACGAGTATAAAGAAAATTATGTTATACGTTATGGCTTTTGTAACAATCATATATCAGGAATTAAAGAATGTGTTTTTATAGATATAATAAAATATGATAGTGGTATACCGGTTTTGTTTACAAGACTGGAAAGGGGTAATAAAAAAATAATTGGAAAATTTGAAGTATGTAACAAAAAAATATGTTTATGCAAATATGAAATAATTCGTACAGAAGAAGTGGTAAAAAAATACACTGATAGATATATATATTCAGGAAAAAACGTTAAACAGGTAATTAGAGAATATGATAATAATGAAAGGGAAAGTATATATCCTTTATATGGTGAAAAAAATATTGACTTTTATCAATTTAAGCATGAACTAATAGAAGGGGTAAAAAAAGTTTTTTATGAAACCCAAAAAGATTAAAAGAAATAAGACTAGACATATGTACTAATAGAATAAAAGTTATGATTATTTATGAAGATAATTCTAAACAGATAATATTAAAAAGTATTTTTAACGGATATGTATTAGACAGCTATTTTAATAAAAAAATAGAAATGGTGTCATATGAAATCGCTAAAGAGTTATATGAAAGTGGAAGATTATTAGAAAAAGAAAAAGAAGAAGGTTGGAAAATAATTATTGAAAAAGAAGGAAAATTTATAAAGGAATATACATGTCCACAAGACAGTGAAATGAAATATTTCATGAGTAGATAAAGGAGAAAGAGGAGTAGTGGAAAAATTTGATTTCGAAAAATTTAGAGAATTAGATTCATTGGAATCTATGGAATATATTGTAAAATATGAGAAAAAAACAGGTAGACAATTTTCTGAAAAGGAAATATATAATTTGTATAATTGTAAGAGGAACACTTTTTCTTTAGAGAAAGAAATATCAAGGACATAATGAAAATGAAATTTTGTAGATATATTACATATGTTGTGAAAAATGAACAGAGTTATGTATCGGCATTTGTAAGAGAATTTGTTATGAGAAAAAACGAAATAGTTATATTTGGAATTACTGAAGAAGAAAAAGAGGGATTGCTTAAATTTTCGAAAGCAGGAATAGAAATTGACAACATATTAAATAACATAGAGCTTCAAAAATATTCATCTGTACTATTTGTTGGTAATGCAAGACTTATAACTAATTCGGAAAAAATGTGTAAGTTATATTATGCAAAATATAAAAAGAAAAGTACGGGGGATGTTGTTGCGGTAAGTATTGATGAAAAAATATGATGACGTACATATAAATATAGTGTTAGAAATGATAAATCGTAGAATGAAAATAATAAAAAAGGAAATAAAATTTTTAAATAATATATTTTAAAGGAAGCAAAAATATATTACATATATATGATATTAGGACTTTTACTTGGTATTGCTGATCCATTTATTGAAATATATGGTACGAAATGGTTGGTGGATGAAATAGCAAGTGTGAATAGAAGTAATAAGGAGATAGTTCGGATTGTTTTATTTATAATATTAAGTGAGTTTTTTGTGGAATTATTGAGTAAAATTATATCTAATGCAAAAGGAATTTGTGTCGATAAATTTAATAGAAGAATTAGATTGATGATTAATGACACAAGTATGTATTTGAAATATGAAGATACAGAAAATCCAGTAATATTAGATAAGCAAAAAGCTGCAGTAGACGGATATTTCAAGGTTGGTGTCAGTGGGATCTTTGAGTATGTTTCAAATGTGATTTCAAGCGCTATATTAATACCTACGATGACATATATAGTTTTCAGATATTCTTTTTTTGTATTACTATTAGTAATTATTGATGTAATTGTTTCGGTAATTATAAATGGTAAAAACATTAAATTAAATTATTCTTTTTTTGAGAAATCAATTCCGACTCAAAGGGCATATGATTATTTTACTCATAAAATAGTATCGCAACAGTATGGAAAAGTTATACGTTTGTATGGAGCTGGCGAATTCTTTTTAAATAAAAATGATAATTTTGCAAAAAAAATAATAGCTCTCAGTCAGAATAACACAAAGTCTATATGGAAATATAATAAATTGGAAAGTTTGATATCTTACTGCATATTAGGAGGTCAATATGCAATTGCTACCTACTATATTGTCAAGAAAAAGATAAGTATAGGAACGTTTTCAAGTCTTTTAATAACAATTACATCTCTTAATTCTTCTATTAAAGGAATTTTTAACAGTATTCAGTCTTTAAATTATAATTTTGATATATTAAATAATACCATTGAGTATTTGGACGAAGTTAGGATAGATAAGAAAGAGAGTATAGAAAGAAAAGTATCTCAATATGATATAGAGTTTAGGCATGTATGGTTTAAATACCCTAATACACAAGAATATATTCTTAGAGATGTGAATGTTAAAATTTTGCCTGGGGAATGTGTAGCAATTGTTGGTAAAAATGGAGCTGGTAAAACAACATTTATTAAATTACTTTGTAAGTTTTATGAAGTGAACAAAGGAGAAATTCTTATAAATGGAAAGAATATTAATGAATACGAGAATTCAGAGTACGTGCAACTTTTAGCAGTAGTATTCCAAGATTTCAAAATTTTTGCATTTTCTGCATATGAAAATATTTGTTTTAGTAGTGATTGTACAAAAATAAATAATGTATATGAAGCTTGTATTAAAAGCGGAATTAATGAAAAGTTTGATAAGTTGGATACAGGATTGAATACAAAATTATACAAAATGTTCGATGAAAATGGAATAGAATTATCTGGTGGTGAAGCACAAAAAGTTGCAATTGCAAGAGCTTTGTATAAAAATGCACCGATTGTAATTTTAGATGAACCTACTGCAGCACTGGATCCGATTTCAGAGGCGGAGTTGTTTGAAAAAATAAATGAAATGACAGATGGAAAAACTGCTATATATATATATATCGCATAGGTTATCATCTTGTAAATTTTGCGATAAGATAATAGTTTTTGATCAAGGCAAGATTGTTGATCAAGGAACGCATAAAGAATTAATGAGGAATAAATACGGAATATATTACGATATGTATAAAATACAATCAGAGTATTATCAATAATGAAAGGAGCAAAAGTGAAAAAAAAGTTACATATAGATGCGGAAAATCCAATTATAACAGAGTGTTGGAACTTTTGTAGATTAGCTGTGGCGCTCTCCGAAAATAATATGAAATGGTATGTTGAAAAATTTTGGGACATAAATATATATGATGGGTTTATTGCATTTTATTATGAAGTTGATTTAGACAATAGAGCGATGCCAGATTATGATGAGGTGTTAAAAACTGAAAGTCTTATATATAAAAATGATATTATTTCTCAAGTAGAAGAAACATTAGATAGAGGAGGATATCCAATCATATTTATTCATAATGAAAAAGTACTTCTTAAAGATCATGAAATTTTGATATATGGATATGACAATAAAAAAGAAAGAGTATATTGCATGGTATATGTAGGACAACCAATTTATTGGAAAAAGGCAGAGTATTCATACGAAGAATTGAAAAGATACTTTAAAGAGGAGTTAGATATTTTAAAAGAAGATGACGATATGTTTTTATATTATAAGGAATTTGGATATCCAGCATTAGCTGTTTTCAGAAAAGAAATGTCAGATAGAAAGATTAATTTAATTTCTATATATAAAATAATTTTGAAAATGTTATATTCGGGTTATAAAGGAGCAACTGGAGTAAAACTTTATCATTCAGAGGACCAAAGGTGGGTTGAAATACATAGAGGAATTGAAATATATAAAATGTATTACGAAAGCTTGCCTGAACAACTTTGTAAAGATAAAAAATATTTGGAAAAAAACTATAATGTAATAAAGTCTATTTATAAAATATGCGAGAGCAAAAAAAATATTAGAAAAAAGATAACATATTTGATAGATAAAAATTATATTCCAGATGTGTCGGATTTGATTTGTCAGTTGAACTTATTATGCAAATATTTAACAAATGCAAGATTATTGTTAGAGAAGTATCAAATAAGTGGAGAAGAAAAAGTAATAAGAAAAATGGCAAATAACATGCAAATAGCTGAAATTATAGACAAGAGTTTTATGGAACAATTTGCGCAAATATTAAAAAGAGAGATAAAAAAAGAAATATAAAAGAAAGTATGGAGGTAACGAATGAACTATAAAGGATTAAAAAGAATATTTGATGAGATTATAGGAATGGTCATAGATGAGGAAGATTATTACGATGAAATTGGTTTAGAATCAGTGTTTTTAATACAATTTTATTCCAAAATAGAAGATTTAATGTCATATTCATTTACAGAGGAAGACTATATGGAAATAAATTATGAAGGGACTGTAAAAGAAATGCTAGATTCTATACTAAGTGTTTTGAAAAAGTAAAGATGGAAAGAAAAGAGTATTCAGTAATTAACAACTTTTTTTATTCGATAAAAAAAGCAAATATGATTGATAGAGTGTTGTTATTCTTTTGGTTATGCAGGGATTTTGCTGGGGAGAAATTCCAATCATTGTATCATATATTTCAAAAAAAATATTAGATTTGCTTTCTAGGCAAAAAGATTGGTACGATATTATTATTGTTGTTTCTTTTGGAATAATAATAATGTTGGCGCTTGATTTGATACAAAAAAAGATTGAATATTCAACTTTTTTGAGAAAGATGAATATAAAATTTTTTTTAGTAAGAAAAAGAGTGGAACATAATATAAGTACGAATTATGTAAATCTAGAAAATAAAGATTATTTAGACATGATGGACAGGGCAAGGGTTGCTTCTGAGGAAGAAAAAGATGGTTTTAGTGCTGTATATAATAATATAATATGTTTGAGCCGAAATATATTAACAATTAGTATTACAATTAGTACGGTTGCATTAATAAATCCAATTATATTGATTTTATTATTTATGTTTAGTGTATGTGAATATTTTGTATTAGAACACACAAAAAAAGAAAATAAAAGAAAGTATACGGATGCTATGACACCGATGTGGCGAAAATTGGGATATTTAGATGGAATTACAAATGATTTTGAGTATGCAAAAGATATTAGAATAAATAGTGCACAGTCTTTTTTGAAAGAGAAAAGTGAAGAAGTAAATAAGAAAGCACATATTATTACAAAAAACATGTATAAAAGATGGATTCGTTCTGAAACATTAATGGCATTATTTTCGATGATGCAAAATGTATGCATTTATGCGTGGGTAATTTGGGCTGTTATTTATAATAATTTGAGTGTTGGAAGTGTTGTGTTTTATATAGGTATCACAACATTGTTTAATGAAAACATTATTCAACTGTTTGATGTTGTTGCGGACTTGCAAAGAGTCAGTATAGAGATAAATGATTATAGGTATATCGAAGAAATAGATGAAATGCTGGTAAGTGAAAATATATCTAATACTAAAATAGATATAAACAACATAGAGTTGGAATTTAAAAATGTAAGCTTTAGATATCCTGGACAGAAGGAAAATAGTATTTCTAATTTGAATTTGAAAATAAATTCAGGAACAAAATTAGCTATTGTAGGTGGAAATGGTGCAGGAAAGACAACTTTAATTAAACTTCTCACGAGATTGTATGAGCCAAGTGAGGGAGAAATATTAATAAATGGTAAAAATATAAAATCATATCCGAGGGATTTGTATTTTAAAATGTTTTCTGTGATTTTTCAAGATAAAGATATATTTGCTTTGTCTTTACAGGAAAATGTAACTTTAAGTGATATGACTAAAAGTAACAATAGAAAAGTGAAGAAAAGCCTTAATGATGTAGGATTAGCTTATAACTCTAAGATTTTTCAAAACAGCTTAGATACACAAATATTAAAAATATTTAATAAAGAAGGGATTGATTTGTCAGGTGGCCAAAGACAAAAAATATTGATGGCAAGAGCCTTGTATAAAGAGGCTCCGATTATAATTCTAGATGAACCCACAGCAGCTTTAGACGCAATTTCAGAGGATAAGTTATATAAGTCTTTTGCGAGGGTATCAAATGGAAAAATGACTTTATTTATTTCACACAGATTAGCTAGTACGCGCTTTTGTGATGAAATAATTTTTATGGATAAAGGGAGAATTGTAGAGAAGGGAACGCATAATGAATTAATAAAGAGAGAGAGTAGATATAAAGAAATGTTTGAGACACAAGCGCAATATTATATAGAATAAATATATTACAGTATAATCCTAGTAAACAAAATATATAAGAGTATTGAATAATTTATTGAATAAAGGTAAAATAAAAAGACGTGAAAAAAAGAAGGGTGAAAGTATTTTTATGGATAGATTTGATAACGCACCAGTTGGTATATTTGATTCCGGAGTTGGAGGATTAACTGTTGCGAGAGAAATAGCAAGACAGATTCCAAATGAAAGTTTTGTATATTTTGGGGATACAGCAAGAGTTCCTTATGGAAGCAAGTCAAAGGAAACAATAATTAGATATTCCCGCCAAATTGTTAGATTTTTACAGACAAAGAAGGTTAAGGCAATTGTTGTTGCCTGTAATACAGCCAGTGCTTTTGCATTAGATACAATTGAGAAAGAATTGGATATTCCTGCAATAGGCGTTGTAAAGCCGGGAGCAAAGAGTGCCGTTGAGAATACAACTAATAAACGAATCGGAATTATTGGAACAGAAGGAACAATTAATAGTGAGTTATATACACAGTACATTCATAGCATTGATCCGGAAGTTACAGTTTTTGGAAAAGCATGTCCCCTTTTTGTACCATTAGTTGAAGAGGGAATGTTACATGATCCGGTTACTGATGAGATTACAAGACGATATCTTGATGAAATGAAGGAAAAAGATATAGACAGTTTGATTTTAGGCTGTACTCATTATCCACTATTAAGAAGCACAATCAGGAAAATAATGGGTGAGGGGGTTAATTTAGTA
>ERZ859980.593-NODE-593-length-21414-cov-1.683459_pt1 | contig 21414 bp, 34 predicted proteins | sample MGYA00509984_ERZ859980 | MGnify/ENA primary metagenome ERZ859980 (study PRJEB30046, sample SAMN00715173) | human gut metagenome | study: EMG produced TPA metagenomics assembly of the A metagenome-wide association study of gut microbiota in type 2... | reverse complement strand
CAAGAAGGATTTTCCTTGTTTTCGCGGGGGCCGGCTTACGCAGTCTGCCTAACAGCATATACCCCCACAAGTGCGTCATAACAGATGAAGATTCTATGAAAGCTGCTGTGGCATTTGACCACGTTGCAGCTGAATATACAAACAATCACCGCAGCAATTCGGATTTTCTTTCTTCCGATAATATCCCAATGGACTGCGACAACGACCACTCCGATGTTCCAAGCGACTGGGTAACTCCGCTTGAGGTGGCAATGGCTTTTCCGGGAGTGGAGTTCGTGGTCGTGTACAGCCGCAATAATATGCTTATGAAAAGCGGCAAATCGCCTCGTCCGAGATTTCATGTGTACTTTCCTACACAGCCGATTACGGACAGCGCAGAATACATAGCCTTGAAAAAGCGCATTGCGGCGGAATTTCCGTATTTCGATAAGAACGCTCTCGACAGCGCAAGACTGCTTTTCGGAGTTCCGAACCCGCAGGTTGAAATATACAACGGAGATATGTCCATCGTAGATTTCCTCGACAATGCGGATTTTGAGAAGTGGGATAGTGACAGCGCGAGTGTGCCCGAGGGCAGTCGCAACAGCACTATGTCACATTACGCAGGGCGTATTATAAAGCGGCTCGGGAACACTGACGAAGCATACAAACAGTATTTGAAACAGGCTGAAAAGTGCGATCCTCCGCTTGACGATTCGGAGCTTCAGACTATCTGGAACAGTGCCGTCAAATTCGGCAAAAAGGTGGCAAAGCAGGACGGATATATCCCGCCCGAGCGGTATGATTCCGGTTTTGATCTCAAGCCCGAAGATTACTCAGATATAGGACAAGCTAAAGTCCTCGCTAGAGAGTACGGCGGCGAACTTGTATTCACGGATGCAACGGATTATATGCGTTATGATGGAATCCGCTGGGCAGAGTCAAAACAGCTTGCTGTTGGCGCTTGCGAGGATTTTCTTGACAAACAGCTCACCGAAGCTAAAACCGCTCTGGAAAAGGCGCAGCAGGCTCTTATGAAATCTGGAATAGACAGTGAAACTGTCATGTCTGGCGGCAAGGCTCTTGAAAAGGCGATAGACGAGAAAAGTGAGAAAGCCTTTGCTGAATACATGACAGCACTTGTGTATAAATCGTTTGTAATGAAACGCAGGGATATGAAGTACATCACCTCTGCATTGCAGGCGGCAAAGCCTATGCTGCTAAGAGATATTAAGGATTTCGATTCGCAGGAATTTCTGCTGAATACTCCGGCGGCTACATATGATTTGCGAACCGGGACAAGCTCGGAGCACTCCGCAGACAATCTCATAACCAAGGTGACTGCTGTATCTCCCAGTGACAACGGTATGGATATCTGGCTTGAAGCCGTGAACAGCTTTTTCTGCGGCGATTCCGAGCTTATCGAGTATGTTCAGCAGATAGTCGGGCTTGCGGCAATCGGAAAGGTTTATATGGAGGCTCTTATTATTTCCTACGGTGAGGGTCGCAACGGTAAGAGTACGTTCTGGAACACGATTGCACGGGTTCTCGGTTCGTACAGCGGCAGTATATCCGCCGACGCCCTCACGGTTGGCTGTAAGCGAAATGTCAAGCCCGAGATGGCTGAACTTAAGGGAAAACGGCTTGTTATTGCGGCAGAACTGGAAGAGGGTATGCGGCTTAATACCTCGGTGGTAAAGCAGCTGTGTTCGACCGATGAGGTTTCCGCAGAAAAGAAGTATCGCGACCCGTTCAAATATACCCCTACCCACACGCTTGTACTGTACACGAACCATCTTCCGAAAGTTGGCGCTAATGACGAGGGTACTTGGCGCAGGCTTATCGTCATACCCTTTAACGCAAAAATCGAGGGCAAGGCGGACATCAAAAATTATGCGGACTACCTTGCTGAAAAAGCAGGCGGCGCTGCGCTGACGTGGATAATCGAGGGAGCGAAAAAGGTTATTGAATGCAATTTCAAGCTGACTGTTCCGCAATGCGTTCGTGACGCTATCGAGCATTACCGTGAAAATAACGACTGGCTCTCAATGTTCATTGAGGACTGCTGCGAGGTTGACCCATCATATACGCAGAAGTCGGGCGAGCTTTACCAGGAGTACCGTGCATACTGTGCAAGGACAGGAGAATACACGAGAAGCACCACGGATTTCTATACCGGGCTTGATACCGCAGGATTTGAAAAACGAAAATCCAAAACGGGCATTATGGTCTACGGAATCCGCTTGAAATCTGACTTTATGGCAGATTGATAACCTTAAAGGTGCAGGTCGGTGAAGGTCTTAGTATAACCCCCCCCTTTAGGGCAGTTTTAATGACAAAAAATACCTTATAGAGGACTTTATGAGATGAGGTTCACCTACCTGCACCATTGAAGAAAAAGGAGCAGAAAATGCGTGAGAAACAGATAGAACAGAAGCTGGTGCAGGCGGTCAGAAAAAGCGGTGGTATGTGTCTGAAATTCGTGTCACCAAATTTTGTTGGAATGCCGGACAGGCTGATACTTCTTCCGGGCGGTAAGATTGCCTTTGCTGAACTGAAAGCACCCGGCAAGAAACCTCGACCGCTGCAGTTAGCAAGGCACAAAGCATTGATGAAACTCGGATTTCGTGTGTACATCATTGATAGCGTTGAGCAGATTGGAGCGATACTTGATGAAATACAATCCACATGATTATCAGCGGTATGCCGCCGAGTTCATAATCGCTCACCCCGTTGCAGCGCTTCTGCTGGATATGGGCTTAGGCAAAACGAGCATTACTCTGACGGCGATAAACGACCTGCTTTTCGACAGCTTTGAGATACATAAAGTTCTGGTAGTAGCGCCGCTGCGTGTGGCTCGTGATACCTGGAGCGCTGAAATCGAAAAGTGGGAGCATTTGAAGATCTGCGATACAGCGTGGTTGTAGGAACGGCGCAGGAGCGGATCTCAGCGCTTCACGTTCCCGCAGATATTTACATCATTAACCGCGAAAATATACAGTGGCTCGTGGGGGAAAGCGGACTGCCGTTCGATTTCGATATGGCTGTTATTGACGAGCTATCCTCGTTCAAGAATCATTTATCGAAACGGTTCAGGGCTTTTATGAAAATCCGACCGAAGCTGAAACGCATAGTCGGATTGACGGGAACACCTGCCAGCAACGGTCTGATGGACTTATTCGCAGAATCAAACTGCTGGATATGGGCGAGCGGCTCGGCAGGCTTATCGGACAGTACCGAAACACCTACTTTCAGCCGGACAAGCGTAACGGAATGGTGATTTACAGCTACAAGCCGCTTCCGAACGCCGAGCGGCAGATATACGACAAAATCTCGGATATCACGATTTCCATGAAAGCCGCCGACCACCTCAAAATGCCGGAACTCATAAGTGCGGAATACACGGTTCGGCTTTCCGATAAGGAACGTGAGAAATACGACCGTCTGAAAAAAGACCTCATTTTCTCCACCGAGGACAATGAGGTTACTGCGGCAAATGCCGCTTCTCTTTCAAATAAGCTGTCGCAGATGGCGAACGGAGCGGTGTACTCCGATGATGAGTCGGTAATACCAATACACGACCGCAAGCTAGACGCATTGGAGGATATAATCGAGAGCATGAACGGCAGACCGTTGCTTGTGGCATACTGGTTCAAGCACGATTTAGAGCGTATCCGAAAACGCTTTGAAATCCATGAAATCAAGTCTAGCCGAGATATCTCCGACTGGAACAGCGGCAAAATTCCCGTTGCGCTTATCCACCCCGCTTCTGCGGGACACGGTCTGAACTTGCAGAGCGGCGGTTCGACCTTGGTGTGGTTCGGGCTTACATGGTCGCTTGAACTCTACCAGCAGACAAACGCAAGACTATGGCGTCAGGGTCAGACCGCAGACACGGTGGTAATTCAACACATAATTGCCAAAGGCACTATCGACGAGCAGATTATGAAGGCTCTGAAAACAAAGGACACAACGCAGGCGGCTTTGATTGCCGCTGTTAAGGCAGATTTGGAGGTACATAAATGAACCCATACAAAGAACTGGCAAATGCCATAATTATTCAGGCAGTCAAGGATTATAGAGATGCTGTGGAACGTCTGAGATATACACCGGACGACAAATCGGCGCAGCACGATAAGCGGAGTATTGAGAAATTCTTCCGTTCAAACTGGTTTTCAATTCTCTCGGACTTGAACGGTGAACTGCTTCTGAAAAAGCTCAAAGAGGAGGTCGCGGCATGACTGCAAAGGAATATCTCGGACAGGCGTACAGAATAGATCAGCGTATCAACAGCAAGATGGAACAGATAGCTTCGCTGAACCTGCTTGCACAGAAAGCAACGACGGTTTTCAACGATATGCCTGGCAACTCCACCCGCAATATCCACCGCATGGAGGACGTCATAATCAAAATCGTGGATATGGAAAGCGAGATAAATGCAGACATTGACAGCCTGGTTGACCTCAAAAAGGAGATTGCCGGGGTTATTCACGGCGTTTCAAATCTCGAATATCAGACCTTGCTTGAACTGCGGTACTTATGCTTCAAGACGTGGGAGCAGATTGCTGTTCAGATGGGTTATGGCATTGATAATATCTACAAAATGCACCACAAGGCGCTGCGTGAAGTGACCATTCCTGAAACATTACAGTAAAATCAACTATTTTACAGTAGCCCTTTTGTGGTATGATATAATCAGCAAAAAAGAAAAGAGATGACCCCCATGCCCAGACGACCACAGCGCCCTTGTTCTTACCCCGGCTGTCCCAACCGTTGTGACGGACAGTACTGCGAGGAACACGCAAAGCAGATGAATCACCGCTATAACAAGTTCGTCCGTCCTGCCGACAGCAACAAGAAATACGGCAGAGCGTGGCGAGAGATACGAAAGCGTTATGCAACGGCTCACCCGCTGTGCGAGATGTGTCTGAAAGAGGGTCGGCTCACTCCGGTTGAGGAGGTACATCATATCGTTCCTGTGTCGCACGGCGGCAGTAATGATTTCAGCAACCTGATGTCGCTGTGCCAGTCATGCCACACGAAAATACACCACGATCTCGGTGACCGGTAGGGGCGGTCGAAATCTCTGTGACCTTTATCGCGGACAGCGGCCCGGGGCTTCGTGCGCAAAAATCGGGGTTCAAACGGGGTATTAAACCTTGAAATATTTTCGGACGGTGCGAGCCGTCCTTTTTTCCTTGTCCTGCGGAGGTGAAAAACATGGCTAAGGACGGCACAAACAGAGGCGGCAGACGGGTACGAGCCGGAGATAAACCAGCTCCTGCCGCAGAGAAAAAGCAGAAAGGACTTCCGGTGAAAATCATAAGCAACGATATACCGACGCTCGACACTGCGGAACTTGAAGCGGTCGACCTGCCGGAGGGCGCTGTGCTTAACGGTTCGGATATGCCGAAGCCCAGCGACTATCTGTCGGCTCGGCAGAAGAACGGAGTTCCGCTTGGCGCTGACGATATTTACAGAGAAACCTGGTTGTGGCTTAAGCAAAGGAACTGTGAGAACCTCGTAAACAAGCGACTCATCGAAGCCTATGCGCAGGCATACGCAAGATACATTCAGTGCGAGGAAGCAATCAGTACTTACGGCTTGCTCGGCAAGCACCCGACCACGGGCGGCGTCATTCTTCGCCGTTCGTGCAGATGTCGCAGCAGTTTCAGAAGAACGCAAATCTCATCTGGTACGAGATTTACGGAATTGTCAAGGAGAACTGCGCCGAGCCTGTCGGTGATGATTTGAACGACACCATGGAGCGACTTCTTCGCTCAAGGAAAGGATAATTATTATGCCTAAAGAAACAATCGAATTTTTCAAGGAACTGAAAAATAACCGTCCTAATCTTACGGTTCAGCAGTACAAAACCATCAAAGGACAGGCGGTCAAGGGCAATGTCATGGACGCTAGAAAAGGCTTGCACAAGGTTCTGAAAAGGAGGAACGTCAGATGAATACGACCAGTGAAATGCAGCTTGTTCAGATAGATAAGCTGATACCATACGTCAACAACGCCCGAACCCACTCGCCGGAACAGCTGAACAAGCTGCGTTCCTCGCTGCGTGAGTTCGGGTTTATAAATCCCGTTATAATCGACAGGGATTTCAATGTTATTGCAGGTCACGGAAGAATTCTTGCGGCAAAGGCGGAGAATATCTCCGAAGTGCCTTGTGTGTTTGTAGATTATCTTACTCCTGCGCAGAAGAAAGCGTACATAATCGCGGATAACCGAATGGCTCTTGACGCTGGCTGGGACGAGGAAATGCTGAAAGTTGAAATCGAAGCCTTGCAGGCAGATGATTTTGACCTCATGCTGACAGGCTTTGATGAAAAGGAACTCGCTTCGTTCTTCGGTGATGAAACGGAAACCAAAGACGATGATTTCGATGTTGACAGAGAATTGGAAAAACCTTGCATTGCAAAAGCGGGTGACCTCTGGCTGCTCGGAAATCACAGACTTGTCTGCGGTGACAGCACCAAGCCGGAAACCTACGAAGTTCTCATGAATGGTAAACAGGCTAATCTTGTGGTTACCGACCCGCCGTACAATGTCAACTATGAGAGTTCGGCGGGTAAAATCAAGAACGATAATCTCGAGAACGAAAAGTTCTACCAGTTCTTGCTGGACGCTTTCACCTGTATGGAGAAATCAATGGCGAACGATGCGAGCATCTATGTTTTCCACGCAGATACAGAAGGCTTGAATTTCAGAAAAGCGTTTGCTGATGCGGGATTTTATCTCTCGGGAACGTGTATCTGGAAAAAGCAGTCGCTTGTTCTCGGTCGCTCGCCGTATCAGTGGCAGCACGAACCATGCCTGTTCGGTTGGAAGAAGAACGGAAAACATCAATGGTATTCCGACCGCAAGCAGACCACGATTTGGGAGTTCGACAAGCCGAAAAAGAACGGCGCCACCCCACAATGAAGCCGATACCGCTTATTGCTTATCCCATCAAAAATTCAAGCATGAGCAACTGTATTGTCCTCGACCCTTTCGGCGGCTCGGGCAGTACGCTTATCGCGTGTGAGCAGACGAACCGTATCTGCCATATCATCGAGCTTGACGAGAAATTCTGCGATGTTATCGTGAAGCGGTACATTGAGCAGGTTGGTTCTGCGGACGGTGTGTTTGTGGTGCGGGACGGAAAGACGGTGGCTTATTCTGAACTGGAGGTTGCCGATGAAGAATGAACTCACGCTCGGCAGCCTGTTTGACGGCAGCGGCGGTTTTCCCCTCGGTGGAATGCTTGCGGGCATTACTCCGCTGTGGGCATCGGAAATCGAGCCGTTCGCTGTGCGGGTTACCACGAAAAGACTGCTGCAGATGAAGCACTACGGAGATGTATCTGCGCTGAACGGTGCGGAACTCCCGCCGGTGGATATAATCACGTTCGGCAGTCCGTGCCAGGACATGAGCATTGCCGGAAAACGCAGCGGTCTTGACGGTTCGCGGTCGAGCCTGTTCTATGAGGCGGTCAGAATTATAAAAGAAATGAGGTGCGCTACCAATGGCAAATATCCAAGGTTCTGCGTGTGGGAAAATGTCCCCGGAGCGTTCAGTTCCAACAAGGGCGAGGATTTCCGGTGCGTCCTTGAAAGCCTGTGCAGGGTCAGGGACGAAACCGTTTCTGTTCCTCGACATGAGAAATGGTCAGCCGCAGGCAACATCGTGGCAGACGGTTTCTCAATCGCCTGGCGAGTGCTTGACGCTCAATACTGGGGAGTACCCCAGAGAAGAAAACGCATCTTCCTTATCGCAGATTTTGATAGCGAATGCGCCGGAAAAATACTGCTTGAGTCCGAGGGCTTGTCGGGGTATTCTGCAGAGGGCTTCAAAACGTGGCAAAGAGCTGCCGCCGCTGCTGAAAGCGGCTCTGGAGCGACAGGCGCGGTCTGTCTGAACGACCAGGGCGGCAACAGAATGGACGTAACGGAGGAAGTTACTTGCACTCTCCGAGCCGAAGCTCACCACCCGCCTTGCGTGATGGAGTCCGCAGCAGGGTTTTGCACGGAACACTCGGCAAAAGCGAGAGGTATCGGCTACGAAGATGAAACTTCACCTACACTCCGTGCCGGAACAGTTCCTGCAACTGTTTATGAAAATCACTCGCAGGACACTCGCTATACCGAATTGCACGGTATTGCTCCTACGGTTTCGTCAACTTACGGAACTGGCGGCAACAATCAGCCGTTTGTGGTTGAAGATACTCGCTGTTTTGATGTTCGTTTCACATCTGACGGCACGAAAAACGCACGGCAGAACTGCTATGAAACGGATACATCACGGACGATAGATACGGGCGGTAATTCTCCCGACTCAAACCAAGGCGGCGTGGCAGTCGTAGCCGTCCAGGGTTCAATGATAGGCAGAGCCGAGAAAAACGGACCGCAAGGCAGTGGCGTGAACGAGGACGTTTCTTTCACGCTGAATGCAACCGACCGCCATGCAGTCGCATTTTCGCAGGACAGCTACACGAAGTACAGCGAAAACGAAAAGTGCGGTGCGCTCCGAGCCGCAGGTGGAATGTACGGAGGAGGCTCTGAAACGCTTGTTTACAGCACAAGCAAGAATTCCTACCACACCGAAGCCGAGGAAAACCTTGCAAATACGCTTGTGGCAAGCGACTACAAAGACCCGCCGACCGTGAATTCTCCCGGGTACATAGTCCGCAGGCTTACTCCAACCGAGTGCGCACGTTTACAGGGATTTCCCGACTGGTGGTGCGCAGATCTCGGAACGGACGAGCCTACAGATGAAGAATTGACGTTCTGGAAAGAGGTCTTTGAAATACACAGAAAAATCATCGGTAGCGCAGTCAAGCCGAAGTCCGAAAAGCAGATTCTCACATGGCTGAAAAATCCCCACAGCGACTCTGCCGAGTACAAGCTGTGGGGAAATGGTGTTGCTCTGCCGTGTGTTTACTTTGTCCTTTCAGGGATTGTATGGGTCAGTTCTTGCTTGAATTAGCGTTGCCCGGCTCATCACCAAGCACGATTTTTCCGTGCTTTTCTTCAAACTTTTCTATACACTCACGAATCAGAACGATGATTTGCCCATTTGCGGAACGAGCCTCATAATCGGCAACGTAATGCAGTTTGTCGAGCATTTCATCGTCAATTCTGATGGATAAACTCTTGATAGCCATAAAACTCCTCCTGTTTATATCCGATATGTGTTTATTTTAACATCATAATGTGCTATAATGTATGGAGTGGGTTCAAAGTGCGTTCATAATGCGTTTATAAGGAGGGCAACATGAAAGTAGCTATAATTGGTTCAAGAGGGCTGAGCGTGACTGATTTAGGCAGGTATCTCCCCGAAAATACCACGGAAATCGTGTCCGGTGGTGCTAAAGGAGTAGATACTTCCGCAAGGGAATATGCTTTGGCACACGGAATAAAGCTGACGGAGTTCCTGCCGGAATACACAAGGTTCGGCAGGAGCGCTCCGTTGAAACGGAATATCACGATAATTGAGTATTCGGATATCGTGATTGCGTTCTGGGACGGAAAATCCAGAGGAACAAAATTCGTCATTGACAACTGCCGCAAACTCGGCGTGGAAGTCAGAGTTTACATTATAGACTAATAGTTGAGCCGTACATTGTGCATAACGCAGAATGTGCGGCTTTCTGTTAAAACCCGTTGACTTATCCCCCTATTCGAGTAAAATGTGTAGTACCGAAAGGAAATGGAGGTACATACAATGACAATTTACTACAACGCGCAGGACAGAAAACCGCTTGTGAAAGCCATCAGCGAGTTCACGGGAGCGGACGCAGTTTACATGAGGACACCGACCTACGCATACCAAATCGACTATTTCACAGTGACCCGCGAGGGCAACCTTGAATTCGATGACAGAGCCGACAGTGAGGAAATCGAGGGACTAATTGAATTCCTTACGGAGCGTGGATTCATTGCCGAAGTTGCCGACACAAGCGCCACAGAGCAGCCAGAAACGGCAAGCGAGGAAGTATCCGCAGACACCGACAGCGCCGAACACGGCGAATCTGTGGGGCTTACGGTGGAAGTTCCGCTTGACGGCTCGGCAGTCGAAAACCTCACCAAGCTGCTCAAAGCAAAAGGCAGACTTATCCGCAAAGCATTAGCGGTGGATAAGCTGTCGATTGAGGTCACGGACAGCACGGTGAAGTTTCCATGGTTCACAGACTGCGGCGCTGACGAGTGCAAGGCTTACACGCACTTCATTTCGGCGCTCTGCGAACTTGCCGCAAATGCGAAGCGAGTAACGGCAAAGGAAAAGGAAACCGACAACGACAAGTACGCATTCCGCTGCTTTCTCCTGCGGCTGGGATTCATCGGTTCGGAGTACAAGGCGGAGCGGAAAATACTGCTGAGAAACCTTACGGGCTCATCGGCTTTCAGAAATGGAGGTGCTGCAAATGAAGTTTCCGAGTAAAGAAACAATCGAACAGTACCGCCGAGAGTACCCTGTCGGCTGCCGAGTAGAGCTTGTTTCAATGGACGACCCGCAGGCTCCTCCGAAAGGCACAAGAGGTACTGTACGAGGAGTTGACGATATCGGAAATCTGCTCGTCCGCTGGGATAACGGCCGGGGCTGAATGCTGTTCTCGGTGTTGATGTGGTTCGCAAAATCCGTGGCTGATATACACAATTTCTGCTTGTGTATTTCGTTCAATATATTGTGGTAAAACCGCTTGCTATATACTTCTTTTAGAGTTAATATGTGTGTACCGCAAGGGGAACGAAGTAAACGGAGGACACCGCAATGAACGAGAAAACCACCAAGCAGATTGAAGAAATGATGAACCAGACCATAGGGGTCGAGGTTGAGATGAACAGCATTACAAGAACAAAAGCCGCGGAGCTTGCCGCCGAGTTCTTCGGAACAGGCAGACACGAGCACACCGCAGGCCGCAACGGTTACGATACCTACTCCGCATGGGACGGCGAGGGTCGCGAGTGGAAGTTTCAGAAGGACGTGAGCATTGCGGGACCCGACAGCGAGAAATGCGAAATGGTTACCCCGATTCTCACCTACAAAGATATTGAAACCTTGAGGAGTTTATCCGCAGACTTCGGAAAGCGGGTGCAAAGAGCGATGCGACAAGGGGCTGCGGAGTACACATTCACATTGGCGCAAAAGGTCACACACCGCAGACTTTGCGAAACCTCGCAAACATTATGGCAAGCCATGAAAGCCTGCTTGCAAGCGCCTTGAACCTCGACAGAAACCGCATGAACCGCTACTGCCGCACGGTCAGCAAGGATTTCCTGGTGGAACTCAACCGCAAAAAGCCGAAAACCATGGCAGCGCTTGCGGACACCTGGTACGGCAGTCAGAACGCGGATTACGGCAGGTCGGCGCACTACAACGAAAGTCGCTACCATATGCTGAACCTCCACGCCACATTCACCAAAGGCACAATCGAGTTTCGGCTCTTTCAGTTTGACGCACCCTCGGGCGGCAAGCAGAACGGACTTCACGCAGGTCAGCTGAAAAGCTACATTCAGCTTTGCTTAGCACTCAGCCAGCTTGCCAAGCAAGTCAAAACCGCAAGTGCAAACCCGCAGCAGACCGAAAATCCTAAGTACGCAATGCGGACTTGGTTACTGCGGCTCGGCTTCATCGGCGATGAGTTCAAGACCGCAAGAGAACTTTACACCAAGCGGCTCGAGGGTGACACGGCTTTCAGAAACGGCAGACCGCAGTAAGCAGGAGTTAGCTTCCTGCCCCCAACTCCCCCACAGCGTGGGGCTTTTGGTGGTAGAAAGGTGATTCCTGAACGGTGGCAAGAACGCTACCGAAAATACAAGCCTCCTTTCGGAAAGGACGAATTTCAAATGAAAAAGTACTACCTCGCCTACGGCAGTAATCTGAACCTACGGCAAATGGCGCTGCGTTGCCCTACGGCAAAGCCCGTGGGGACTGCGGTGATTAAGGACTACGAACTGCTTTTCAAGGGCAGTAAAACGGGTGCTTACCTCACGATCGAACCAAAGGTTGGGGCGGAAGTCCCGGTTGCAGTCTGGTCGGTCGAGCCTGCCGATGAGAAAAGGCTTGATGTGTATGAGGGTTTCCCGACTTTTTACTACAAAGCTGAACTCGACTTGCCCGTGAAATATTTCTCGGGCAAGACAGTGGGCAGAACGGCTTTCGTGTACATCATGCACGAAGAACGACTGTTGGGCTTGCCTAGCGGTTCGTATGTGCGAACCTGCCTTGAGGGTTACAGCAACTTCGGTTTTGACGAGAGCATTCTTCTCGCAGCGCTGAACAACAGCAGGAGGGTTGCCCATGAAATCAAATAACGCAGCAACGCTTCGCACCTGTCCGCTCTGTGGGGCGCAGTACAGCGGGTATCCCGCTCTTTCGAGAAAGTACCCCAACACGCCAATCTGCCCCGACTGCGGCACACGGGAGGCTTTGGAGAGCATTGGTGTTTCCGCTGATGAGCAGGAAAAGATTATCAGTATCATTCACAATAGAACTCACAGTTCTGACCGCTGATATTTGTGTACATTATTATCCGAAAACCGCTTGATATAATGCGGCTTTAGAGTTAATATACAGTCACCGAAAGGAAAATACACAAATACGGAGGAAAAGGATATGTGGAAACAGGGTGCAATTGGAGTAAAGGACAGCAACGGCAGAATGGTTTCGGTAAACTACTGGATAAAGCATTACGACAAGCCAAGCGAGGAATACGGAATCAGCGGCGGCAGGATTTCCAAGCTGATGTTAAAGCAGGACGGAAGGGTCGTTTACAACTACGACCGGGGCGAGGACATCAAACCCCAGACCCCCGAAGCCGAAAAGGCGCTTGCAATACTGATACACGAATACAACTGAACACTTGTGAAAGCCGTCTGCGGGCGGTTTTCCTCGTTCTGGGGGTGATGATATAAAAAAGCTGAAAAAGTACAAGCCGACAAAGTTCAAGCTGAAATCCTCGGTATACGATAAGTCAGCCGCTGATTATGCGGTAATGTTCATCGAAAATCTGTGCCACACCAAGGGCACATGGGCGGGAAAGCCGTTCGAACTAATCGACTGGCAGGAGCAGATTATCCGTGACCTTTTTGGAATGCTGAAGCCGAACGGGTATCGGCAGTTCAACACGGCATACATTGAGATACCGAAGAAGCAAGGTAAATCCGAGCTTGCCGCCGCTGTTGCTCTGCTTCTCACCTGCGGCGACGGTGAGGAACGAGCGGAGGTTTACGGCTGCGCCGCCGACAGACAGCAGGCGGCTATCGTGTTTGATGTGGCAGCGGATATGGTGCGTATGTGTCCTGCACTCTCCAAGCGAGTGAAGATTTTAGCGTCACAGAAGCGGTTAATATACACACCAACCAACTCGTTCTATCAAGTGTTGTCCGCTGAAGCGTACAGCAAGCACGGCTTCAATATCCACGGAGTTGTGTTTGACGAGCTGCACACCCAACCGAACCGAAAGCTGTTTGATGTTATGACAAAAGGCTCCGGCGACGCTCGAATGCAGCCTCTGTATTTCCTTATAACCACAGCTGGAACTGATACTCACAGCATTTGCTACGAAACGCACCAGAAAGCCAAAGATATAATCGAGGGTCGGAAAATCGACCCTACTTTTTATCCCGTGATTTACGGCGCAGATGAATCCGATGACTGGACAGACCCGAAAGTGTGGAAGAAAGCAAATCCGAGCCTTGACATTACGGTCGGAATAGATAAGGTCAAAGCCGCCTGCGAATCTGCCAAGCAGAATCCGGGCGAGGAGAACGCTTTCCGTCAGCTTCGCTTGAACCAGTGGGTAAAGCAGGCGGTTCGTTGGATGCCGATGGAGAAATGGGACAAGTGCGCATTCTCCGTTGATGAGGACGAACTTGAGGGGCGCGTCTGCTACGGCGGACTTGACCTTTCTTCAACCACGGATATAACGGCATTCGTGCTTGTTTTCCCGCCTTTGGACAATGAGGATAAATACGTCATTCTGCCGTACTTCTGGATTCCCGAGGACAATCTGCCCCTGCGTGTAAACCGCGACCACGTTCCGTATGATGTGTGGGAACGTCAGGGTTACTTGCAGACCACCGAGGGCAATGTGGTTCATTACGGTTTCATTGAGCAGTTCATTGAACGGCTCGGTGAGCGTTTCAATATCCGTGAGATAGCTTTCGACCGCTGGGGAGCTGTGCAGATGGTTCAGAACCTTGAGGGCATGGGTTTCACAGTCGTACCTTTCGGACAGGGGTTTAAAGATATGTCCCCGCCGACAAAGGAATTGATGAAACTGGTGCTTGAACAGAAGATAGCCCACGGCGGTCACCCGGTTCTGCGGTGGAACATGGACAATATCTACATTCGCACCGACCCCGCCGGAAACATCAAGGCTGACAAGGAAAAGTCCACAGAGAAGATTGACGGCGCTGTAGCAACAATTATGGCGCTTGATCGTGCTATCCGCTGTGGGAACGACCACGGGGCGAGTGTATATGATGAAAGAGGAATACTTTTTATCTGATGCGTATAATCTTATTGACAAAGTAGCATAATTGTGTTATAATATGACTACCAACATAGGAGGTGTTTTTTATGACAAATTCTATTTCAATAAGACCGTCAAAGGACATTCGCACTAATTACGCTCAGATTTCCGCACTTACAAGGGATAATCCGGTAGCAATCACGGTTAACGGCAAGGAGGATACTGTACTTCTTAGTCATGAGGATTATCAGCAGACAATGCACTATATTTCCGAGCTTGAAGAAAAACTTGCTCTGTATGCTCACCTTGCGCAAAGCATGGATGATATAAGGCTTGGGAGAGTTCACAGTGCTGATGATGTATTCAACGATTTATTAAACGACCTGGAGAACCTTGACGTATGAATTGCAGAGTAATATTCACTGATACGGCAGAAGCTGATCTTCGCGATATAGCCTTTTATATTGCAAAGCAGTCAAAGGATAAGAATATTGCGATCCGTTTTGTAAACAAGCTAAGAGAAAAATGCAAAAATCTCGAAATACTGCCGGAAAGCGGCTCGCTACCAAAGGACAGGGTTCTTGTGAGTAACGGATATCGTTTTCTTATTCATGATAATTACCTTATGTTTTATTATTATGTCAAGGAAGAAAACACGGTATACGTTAATGCGGTTTTCAACGCAAAGCGAGATTACACTCGCGTGATGAAAAAGTTTATATAACGCAATAGAATAATTGTTAAGCATCTGTCAGCATGGCAGGTGCTTTTCTTATGCCAATTTTACGAAAGGACTGACTAAATGAAGATTTTCAGCAGCTTATTCCATTCAAGGGACAAGCCCAAAAACAGCACAGCCGGCAGCGCATACCGTTTTTACATGGGCGGTTCTACCGCAGGAAAGAACGTCACCGAGCGTTCCGCAATGCAGATGACCGCAGTGTATTCCTGTGTTAGAGTGCTGTCGGAAGCCGTGGCGGGACTACCGCTGCACGTCTACAAATACCGTTCGGACGGCGGCAACATGGACGTTGCTGCCGTTTGCCCCAAGCGCGGCATGGACGCCGCGCAACAAAGGCAAACAGGCGGCAAAGAGAAAGCAGTCAATCACTCCTTGTACCGCCTGCTTCACGATGAACCGAATCCCGAAATGACCTCGTTTGTTTTCCGTGAAACGCTTATGACTCACCTGCTCCTCTGGGGCAACGCATATGCGCAGATTATCCGCAACGGAAAGGGCGAGGTCATTGCTCTGTACCCGCTTATGCCGAACCGAATGTCGGTTGACCGTGACGAGAACGGGCGGTTGTACTACAAATACTATCGCGGGAACGATGAAGCAATCCGCAGTAAGGAATACGAGGTCGTTCTCTCGCCGGGTGATGTTCTGCATATTCCCGGACTTGGCTTTGACGGGCTTGTCGGTTACTCGCCGATTGCAATGGCGAAGAACGCTATCGGTCTTGCCATTGCGACTGAGGAGTTCGGCGCTAAGTTCTTTGCGAACGGTGCAGCGCCAAGCGGCGTGCTTGAGCACCCGGGAACAATAAAGGACCCGACTAAGGTTCGTGAAGCGTGGCAGTCGCAGTTCGGTGGGAGTTCCAACAGCGGAAAGGTTGCTGTGCTCGAAGAAGGCATGAAATACACTCCTATAAGTATTTCGCCCGAGCAGGCGCAGTTTCTTGAAACAAGAAAATTTCAGATAAACGAGATAGCCCGAATTTTCAGAGTGCCGCCGCACATGGTCGGTGACCTTGAAAAATCGAGCTTTTCTAATATTGAGCAGCAGTCGCTTGAATTCGTGAAATACACGCTTGAACCCTGGCTTGTGCGGTGGGAACAGAGCATGATGCGCTCCCTGCTCACCACAAGCGAGAAACAGGATTATTTTATCAAGTTCAATGTTGACGGACTGCTGCGCGGCGACTATGCAAGCCGAATGAGCGGGTACGCTACCGCAAGGCAGAACGGCTGGATGTCTGCGAACGATATTCGGGAGCTTGAGAACCTCGACCGTATTCCTGCAGAGGACGGCGGCGACCTATATCTCATAAACGGCAATATGACTAAGTTGGCTGACGCAGGTATCTTTGCGGCGGCTGACAGAGAGGAGGATAATTCTAATGAAGAAGTTCTGGAAATGGACAAACAGGATAGTGAAGAACGAGGAAACGAAGGAGCAAACCCCGGAGCGAACGCTGTTCCTCAATGGCACTATCGCCGATGAAAGTTGGTTTGACGATGATGTAACTCCGCAGCTTTTCAAGGATGAACTGATGTCAGGTAGCGGTGACATTACCGTCTGGATAAACTCGCCCGGCGGGGACTGCGTTGCTGCGGCGCAGATCTACAATATGCTGATGGACTACAAAGGCAATGTCACGGTGAAGATTGACGGTATAGCCGCGAGTGCCGCAAGCGTTATCGCAATGGCGGGAAACAAGGTTTTGATGTCCCCTGTTTCAATGCTGATGATACACAATCCAATGACAGTTGCGATGGGAAACACAGCCGAAATGCAGAAAGCGATCGAAATGCTGTCCGAGGTCAAGGAAAGCATTATGAACGCTTATGAAATCAAGACGGGAATGAGCCGTGCAAAGATCTCGCACCTCATGGACGCAGAAACATGGATGAACGCAAACAAAGCGGTGGAACTCGGCTTTGCGGACGGTATTCTTGCCCGTGAAGAACCCATGGAGGAACAGCCCGCTAACGCTCTGATGTATTCAGAAGCACAGGTGGTTAATTCTCTTATGGATAGGCTTGCGGAGAAATCAAAATTCCTACTATAAACACACCAAAAACCAAAGCCGAGGATTTATTTTCTCGGCTTGATTTGATTAAGAACTGGCGATAACAGGAGGTTATCGCAGTTTCAGCCAAGTGCCCGACACGATGTCGGGCACCCAAAGAAACAGGAGGTAACATACATGACTATTATAGAACTGCGCGAAAAGCGCAATAAGGCATGGGAAGCCGCAAAGGCATTCGTTGAAACCAAGCGCGACAATGACGGACTTCTGTCCGCAGAGGATGCCGCTTCATACGCTGAAATGGAACAGAAGATAAAGGACTACGGCGCTGAAATCGAGCGCATGGAGCAGATGGCGGCTATGGATGCGCAGCTTTCCAAGCCTACGTCAGCACCCCTCACCGCAAAGCCGCTGAACGGCGACAAGCCCAAGACAGGCAGAGCGAGTGATGATACAAGGCGGCGATGCTGAACGCTCTCCGCACCAATTTCCGTCAGATTTCAAATGTTCTTTCCGAGGGCGTTGACGCTAACGGCGGTTATCTCGTCCCCGAGGAGTACGACAGCCGCCTTATTGACACGCTGACCGAGGAAAACATCATGCGAAAGCTCGGTCACACCATCACCACAAGCGGCGAACACAAGATAAATATGCCGCAACAAAGCCCGCTGCCGCATGGATTGACGAGGGCGGTGCGCTCACTTTCGGGGACGCTACTTTTGCGCAGATTAACCTTGACGCGCACAAGCTGCACGTTGCGGTTAAGGTAACCGAGGAGCTGCTCTACGACAACGCTTTCGGTCTTGAAAACTACATAATTGAGCAGTTCGGCAAGGCGCTTTCCAATGCGGAAGAGGACGCATTCCTCAACGGTGACGGTGTCGGAAAACCTCTCGGACTTTTCTCCGATAAGGGCGGCGGCGAGGTTGCTGTTACTGCGGCGAGCGCTACTTCGATAACCGCCGATGAGATAATCAACCTTGTGTACTCCCTCAAGCGCCCCTACCGCAAGAACGCGAAGTTCATCATGAACGACCAGACTATTGCGGCGCTCCGCAAGCTGAAAGACAACAACGGCGCATATCTCTGGCAGCCGTCCCTCCAGGCGGGCGAGGTCGACAGGCTGTTCGGCTACGAGGTTTACACATCTCCGTATGTCCCCACAATCGCCGCAGGAAAGCCAGTAATTGCATTCGGCGATTTCAGTTATTACAACATCGGCGACCGTGGCACTCGTTCCTTTGCGGAACTCAAGGAGCTGTACGCAGGCAACGGCATGGTAGGATTTGTGGCAAAGGAGCGCGTTGACGGAAAGCTGATACTCCCCGAAGCAGTACAGATTCTGAAGATGAAAGCCGGCTCGGGTTCTTCCGGCGGCTAATAGGCGGTGACTATGGACGAGCTTCTGACGAAAGTTAAGCAGAACCTCATACTTGAACACTCGGCGGACGATGAACTCATAAGCGGGTTCATCACCGCCGCTGTTTCCTATGCTGAAAGCTATCAGCATTTGCCCGAGAATTACTATTCAGAAAACGCAATGCCGCCTACCACGGAACAGGCAGTAATAATGTTGTCCTCGCATTTTTATGAAAGCCGTGACGGTTCAACAGGCGGATTTTTCGGAGATAATGTTCAGGCGGGAAAACAGGTGTGGGATACAGTGAATATGCTCCTGCGACTGGACAGACGGTGGAAAGTATGAGTTTCGGTAAGATGAACACGCAAATACAGATAACGCAGAAGCAGGTCACGCTCGATGACGAGGGATTTCAGACGGAATCCAATGTCGTTGTAGCAACAGTCAGAGCCTATCGGGAGGGGCGGCATGGCAGCGAGAAATGGGCTAACCGAGCCGCTTTTTCCGAAGCCACCGACCTGTTCCGTTTCAGAACAATCCCCGGTCTGACGGTTACGGCAGATATGCGGCTTATCTGTGGAGGTTCTGTATTTGAAATAACCTCTGTTGAAGATGTGAAAGGCAGAGGTATGTATATCGAGGTTCTTTGCAAGGAGGTGCAGTCGAGTGGCTAAGGCTGATGTAAAAATGCCTGATGAATTTCTTTCGAGGATTTCCCGGCTTGGAGCGCAGACCGACAGCATTGCCGAAAAGGTTTTGCAGGCAGGCGGCGAGGTCGCTCTCGCAAAGGTCAAAAGTAATCTGAAATCCGTTGTAGGTTCGGGAACGAAAAGCAAATCCCGTTCCACAGGAGAACTTGAACGTTCGCTCGGTCTATCTCCCGTTATGGTCGATAAAAACGGAAATCATGACATCAAGGTAGGATTTTCCGAGCCGAGAACAGACGGGTCAAGCAATGCTAAGATAGCGAATATCCTGGAGTACGGAACAAGCAGTCAGTCGGCAAAACCGTTTCTGAAACCTGCAAAATCCGCTGTGAAAAAGCAGTGCGTGGAAGCCATGAAATCCGCATTTGAAAAGGAGGCCGAGGGGTTGTGAGTCTGCTTTCGGAACTCTCTGCAATAGCCAAAAAGCTGAAAATTCCGGCGCAGACCTCTGTGTATTCGGGAAAGGCTCCCGATGAATACTTGGTGTTCACTCCGCTGTACGACAGCTTTGAACTCCATGCGGATAATGCGCCGACTGCCGATGTGCAGGAAGTTAGGATTTCCCTTTTCACAAAAGGAAACTACACCCGCACTGTAAGCAGGCTTGTAAAGGCTCTGCTCTGCGCAGATATTACCGTGACCGCCCGAAAGTATGTCGGTCACGAGGATGACACGGGCTATCATCATTATGCCGTTGATACGGCAAAAAACTTTGAAATGGAGGAGATATAAATGGCAACAATAGGTCTTGACAAGCTGTTTTACGCTGAGATAACGGAGGACAGTGACGGCAACGAAACCTACGGAGTTCCCGCTTCGCTTGCAAAGGCGATTTCGGCAGACCTCTCCGTGGAGCTTGCGGAAGCAACGTTATACGCTGATGACGGCGCTTCCGAAATCGTCAAGGAGTTCAAAAGCGGTACGCTCTCCCTCGGCATTGACGATATAGGCAACGAAGCCGCGTCAATTCTGACGGGAGCGACTATTGACAGCAACAACGTGGTCATTTCAACCAGCGAGGACGGCGGCAAGCCCGTGGCTATCGGTTTCAGAGCGAAGAAATCCAACGGAAAGTACCGCTACTTCTGGCTTTACCGTGTGAAGTTCGGAATTCCGTCAACCTCGCTTGCCACAAAGGGCGACAGTATCACGTTTTCCACACCGACTATCGAGGGTACGGTCTTACGCAGAAACAAGCCGGACGCAAACGGAAAACACCCGTGGAAAGCCGAAGCTACCGAGGGCGAGAAGAACGTTCCGGACAGCGTAATCACGGGTTGGTACAAGTCTGTGTATGAACCAACATTCACGGCAAAGCCTGCTAAAACAGGCAAGTAACGGAGGTATGAGCGATGACGAATGAACGCAGTTCTTTAATTACAATCGGCGGCGAACAGCAGGAGATGATTCTCACCACCAGGGCGACAAAGGCTATTTCGGCAAGGTACGGCGGCTTGGACAATCTCGGCGACAAGCTGATGAAATCCGAGAATATGGAGATGGCTCTGGACGAGATAATCTGGCTGATAACTCTGCTTTGCAATCAGAGCATTGAAATCTACAATCTAAGAAACAGCGAGAAAAAGCCGCTTCTCACCGAGGAAACCGTGGAGCTTCTGACCTCCCCCGGCGAGCTTGCCGAGTACAAGGACGCTATCACCGAAGCTATGCTGAAAGGTACGAAGCGCAATGTGGAAAGTGAGGATACATCAAAAAACGCAGTATCAGCCGAGTGAATGACGCAGAACTGTTCACACGGCTGTTCTATTACGGAACGGCGCAGCTGCACCTCGCTTCGGAAGAGGTGTGGCTTATGCCGTTCGGGTTTCTGATGGATCTGTGGGAGTGCCATAAGCAGTTTATGGGGATCTCCAAGCCTAAGCGGGAAGCGGATATTGACGAGGTTGTGCCGATGGGGATTTGATTGGAAAAGTGGTTGAAAAAAGTGGTATGCGTGGTATAATGAGTCTGTGAGGGCGGTTAATCTGCCCGATAAATCGGTATTTACCTTTATTCAGACATACAAACTCTTGACAAAAAAGCTCCTATATGGTATAATATAAAACAAACTACTATATAGGAGATTTTGCATGGAAATGAATGGCGGATTTCTTGTTACCAAAATAAAACAACTTGGAGACCGGA
>ERZ859980.592-NODE-592-length-21419-cov-1.420895_pt1 | contig 21419 bp, 24 predicted proteins | sample MGYA00509984_ERZ859980 | MGnify/ENA primary metagenome ERZ859980 (study PRJEB30046, sample SAMN00715173) | human gut metagenome | study: EMG produced TPA metagenomics assembly of the A metagenome-wide association study of gut microbiota in type 2... | reverse complement strand
TCTGTTCATCTGCTGCAAGCTGTAACAATGCATCCTTATAAGACATATTATTAAGCTGCATCATGGAATGAATGGCATCACCACCACCTCCGCAGGCAAAGCATTTGCATATGCCTTTGTCATCATTAATACTGAATGAACCAATGGTATTATCCATATGAAACGGACACAGAGCTTTCTTTTCGGATCCTGTGTCAATTTCTATATGAACCCCATGATGTTCCAGTACTTCGGAAAGCCTTAAGCCTCTGATTTCCTCTGCAATATCTCGCAGCTCGTTTTCAGCCTCTTTCTCTGGGTCAAGAAATGTCCAGTTTTTAAAAATACTGTCTGCCATATTTCATCCTCCTTTATTTATCCTTTTTGATATGACAATATAAATATGGAGTTTAGACGACTAACAGTAAAAAAGAGAACACAAAAATGTGTTCTCTTAGTATTGTAAATATTAATAACCGTAGTTCCAACCGCTCCAAGTTTCTGTATTGGTAATAGTTACAACTTTTCTATTAGGGCCATATAGAGTTCCATCCTTATTTTGTGCATAAATTCCACCCTTATAACCAGTACGTAGGTCCGCATTAATATAAGCACAATTTTTAGGTTTTGATGGTTTTGCTCCTTGGACTACAGTATCCATTGCTGTAACTTCAGCTATTACAACATTTCTAGCTTTATTATTAAATACATATTTATAATAATGAAGTTGTTTATTCTTATCTTTCCATTTCGTAAGAATAATTGTATATGATTTTCCTTCAGTATTCCATGTAGCTGCTTTATCTGGAGCATCATCTGAATTGCCACTTCTGCCAGCCCAGTATGGATGATTTGCTTTATAATCAGCAATTCTCTTCGCTTCAGCTGCTTTTTCCGCTGCAACTGTTTCAGAGTCTTTCTGCTTGCTCTGTGTATCATACGCTCCCTGAGCCTTATCAATAAGGGCCTGTAAACGTCCAATGCAGTTACTACTGTCAACAACATCACCGTTGGTCTTATTATTGTCATCGTTAACAAAATCACTAAAAGTTTTAAGCTGTGCTTTTGCTGCGTCAATAGACTTCTGTAAAGCGTCATGATTGCTTGAGCTAAAGTTACCATCACCGGTTGCGCCATTTGAATTTATTGAATTAGTCAGACTTGTAATCTGGGCTTCCATATAAGATTCCTGACCAACCTGATCTTTTGACTTTCCTTTTTTCTGAGCTTCATATATGTCCTTGGCAGTTTTATTGTATTCTCTTAATTGATTAACAATTGAATTGCCTGGAAGAATATCATGGTCAGTTCCAGTTCCACCAATTCGATACTTGTCATTAATATATGTATCAAAAGCAGTTATAGCTAAATCATTTTTTGCTGTCTGAAGCTTTAGTTTAATATGTCCTGCCAGTGAAAATAATCCATTTCTTGTCTCAGCAGTTGCACTGTCTGCTAATATTTTGGCCGTATCACTGTATGCGGTATTGCAGGCGTCAATTAAACTTTGTCTTGTATTCATCCAGTCATCTCTCGTCTTAAAGAAACTATCGTTAATAAGGTCTTTTGCCTTTTTATCCGTATCAGAATCATTTGTAAACACTGATGTCTGATGGACAAGAGAACTTATTGTCATGTAATATGATACAGAGTCTATTGCTGTTACTGCTCCATATTTATTTGCAGCTTTTTCTGTCCAGCCCGCAACACAGTCATCAACATTGTTGAACTTGTAATATTTCATCATTTCAGCGTTTGCATAAGAGCCGAACTGTTTATACGCATTAGCAACAAGAGGATTGTCACCTGAAGCATATGTGTATTTTGTGATTTCTGCAATTCCTGAGCTGTACTGAATATTACCAAAATCAGATGTCATGCCGAATACATTATTATAATGAGATGCTTCTTCTGTTGCGCCCATGTTTGTTGACACGCACGCTGCTGCCATAATAACGCTTACAGGTACTTTTCTTTCGTCATACGTCTTCTTTGCCGCATCCCATACCTGAGTCTGGAAAGCTTTCGCTCTGTCATTACTTGCCCATGCAGTAAAATCTAAAGAATCCATATCGCCAACAATCTTATCACCAATGGCATCTCCAATAGTTCCTGCTAAGCTTGAACTGTAGAAATTATCATGGTTTGTTTCATCATATACCCATTGTCGTAAAATGCTGTCTGCTGTTCATTTCCTTCATTATCAATGAATTCAATTGTGCCATCTTCCCAGTATGACTGGTTTATTTCAGCATTGAAAAGAAGAATCTGGTCATCAGTCCAGCCGCAGAACATATTGTTTGCGCCATAAATTGCTGTTTAGTAAGTCCTGTCGGATGATAGTAACCAAGAATATATTTACTCTTTATATCGCTGCCAAGAGTATATGTCCTTATTGCTGCATCCTGCCTTCACCAGAGATCTTTTTAATCTGTCCTGTCCAGCCATTCATACCATCACTTCTGGTTTTCGTTTTCATTTCGACAGTCATGTTTTCATCTTCGGCTAAATCCCATGAATAAGACACAACCTTATTATTTCCAATATAAATCATTGGAATTGCGGAATTAATAACCTGCATTACTGATGCACTGTTATATTCATTATCGTGTCTGCCCTATGATCGTCATCTGCTAAAAATTCTTTCTGTGCACTATATAATGAAATCAAATCTTCAAAATCTATCTTTCTAAATTTAAAATCTGAAATACTTTCGCCACTTTTAAGCTTAAGGAATTTCTTTTTAAAATACTTAAGATATTTCTGCTCAGACTGTGATATTGTTGATGCTGGATAATCACTCTCCTCTTTAAGCAGCGCTCCATCAGATTTGAAAGCTTTCTTCAAACCAAGTTTGTAGCAATGAGGATAATAGTAAATAATATCGCCTACCTGTAAATTTTTTCTGTCCGCTTCTTTCATACTTTTAACGGTAAGATTATCGCCTGACACTGAATTGTAAACGCTGGCGCCTACCTGAACACCATGCTTTGCGTAAATATATCTTACAAAGTCAAGAGATGAAGCTTCATTATCGTTATCATCGCCAACCAGTGTATGCATTGTTCCGCTGTAATCATATGCACTGTTGTAAAAATGGATGTATTCCTCATTTCGGCGTTTACATCTGCAAGTAATGTAACATCATAGCCATTTTCATTACCAGTGTCTTCATTAAATATAATGCCTGATGTGTTTGATGATGCAGGAGTAAAGTTTAATGCACCATCTACATTAAGATTATTGTTATCATCTCTGATTATACTATCATCTGCATTCTCAGTGGTTCCTGTAGTTCCATTTGCCGGAGTTCCTGTTCCTCCTGATGTATTTGTATTATCAGTTCCTGTTGGAGGTGTTGTATTTGTTACTGAACCTGCAACATTTGGTCTCCAAACAACTGTATATGCAGAATGTCCGCTCTTTGTTATTCCCGGAGCTCTTGCGCTTGAGTTACTTCCGCAGTTATAAACGTAATGAGCATTTCCATCGTTATGGTCAAATATCTCAACATGTCCATTCAGTGCTATAATATCTCCCTGCTGAAGATTCTGCCAGCCACTCCATGAATATTTGGTGAAGCCGTCAATTGATGCTGCGCCAACAAAATCTCTTGAGGAATATTTCTGGCCTCTGCTAAACTTTCCATATAATTCAAGACATAATGATGTAAATCCTGAACAGTCTGGTCTGAATTCATGAACAACACCATCTTCTGTCTGTATTGTACTTGAACCGCCCTGATCATAAGCATTTGCATAACCTGCTCTTGCTGCTGCAAGTGCCGCCTTTGCTTTTGCAACAATATTTACCCATGCAGGATTTCCACCAAGCGAAACACTCGGACAAGAACCCTGTGCATTTGTTACTGTTCCTGTTGATCCATCACCATTTACTGTAATGGAAGTTCCCATTCCCTGATATGCGGCATATGTAATATATTCACCACGCTGAATTTCTACAAATACTCTGGTTCCAGTACGTGTATTTCCATCTGCATCTACATATGTATAAGTCTCAGTATCATCTGTCCTGATAAAATGTGTTTTATCATAAGGTCTTTTAATACAACTTTATAAGAATTATCATCTTTGTCATAAAGATCACTTTCTGACTGAGTCATAACATTGTAAGCTGATAATAATTCGACATAGTTTTCATCAGTGCCGTCAACGAACACAACCTGTGAGTTATCGTATTTACCCATTTCAGTAGAAATTTTATCAATAAATGCTGTATGGGCGTCATGCAATACATCATATTCTTGAGAAAATGTATGATTTGCTTTTCTATCACTGATGAAATTTGAAATTCCTTCAGCTATATTTGGAATAAGTGATGCGACCATCAACATTGTTGCGATAACAATCAATATAGGAACAATAACCGGTACAAGTATTGCTGACAGAAACGACATAATACCACTTATTGCTGAAGCTATTGCTATACATATCTTACCTACAATTGTTGATGCAAGTTTTTTAAGCATTGCATTTAACAGTTTAAGGAAATTGGTAAACATTTTCTTAAAAAAAGCCTTAATTGAAGCAATTATATTCTGAACAGGCTTTGGTACAGCCTTTTTATAAACTTTCTTTGCGAAATTCTTGGTACGCTTTCGCATAAAATCTTTTCTGGCTTTCTTTCTAGCTTTTTTTGCAATTTTTCTGCTGCCATTTGATCTCATGGTAGCTTCCATCTGTCCTTTAATGAATTCAGAAGCTAATCCGTTTCCTGTAGTCCTGTTAAGAATAGTTTTTGCAGCTTTCTTTCTAAAGATACCGGTAATACTCTGTCCATGTTTCTTATACAGATGCTGTCTAACCATCTTAACCTGTGCTTTATGACTTAATGGCTTAAGTCCTTTGGCAGCACGTTTCGCGTTAAGTATTCTTGCCTGTATCTGTACTGCAATGTTAATGCCAGCCTTATACATTCCCTGATTTACAATCCAACTTCCTGATCTTCCTGCTACTTTAGCAGCTTTAAGCACTGGTCTGCCCATGGAAGTACCTATATTTAACGCTCTTCCGGCTTCAGTCTGATTAATTGGCGCAGTAAAAATCCTGATAAATGATCTTGGAAGACGTCTTAGCTGTCTGTGCAGACGCATACTATTCTTTTCAATTCTTTTTGCACGTCTGCCATAATGATTTAATCTCCAGTTTTTATTTGCAAGCTTCATTGTTGGCGCATTTTTCATATAATTGCCAACCTTTTCACCAGTTTTAAACTTATTTTTTACAGCTTGTCCAAATAACTTTGCATTGCGCATAGTTACCCGCTTATTGTATGCATTTACGCTGTTCTTATAAATTCTTGCAGTTTCAGCTACTTTTCCAGCTTCATGATTAAGATTTATACATTTTACTTTATCCGTTTTAAAATTGTTAAGACTCTTAGTATATTCATTAATATTATGAAACTTAAATTCTGTATCAAAAGTTTTTGGTGTGTCTCTTTTTATATGATAAGGCTTTTTTCTTGCCGCATAATAAGACTGTGCATCCTTTTTATGTAATAAACCCTTATGTTTAATTTCTGATAATGCTTTTCCATTTTTATACTTTTCAATTAAGTACTTATTAGTACTATTGAATTTTGTCTGTTTTACCACAGTATCACGAAATGGATTGATTGCATTAAATGTTTTGGTCTGATTAAACTGACTGCTTTTTACTTTTGGTATTTTTGTTTCCAGAGTTTTTATATCAGGCTTTGTTTTAAGTATTTTTCTGGACTTAAACTGTGCTGAAAGCTCAAGCACCCTTTTGTTTGGATTTGCTACTTTGAATTTATCACCAAGTTCTCCATTTGGCTTGTATAACTGACCATGCGAAATAATAGGGGCACCATGCTTATCAACCATCATTTTTGAAGGGTCAATCTTAATAAATTCATTTCCTTTGCTATCAAGAATATACTGTCTGTCTTTGCTGATTGCTATTTTTCCATCAGCAGATACACCCAGTTTGCGATTCATACCATTGTTTGCAATATCATTCTTGTAGCCAAGGCCCATTGAACCTTTTGTATCATAATTTGGAGCTGGTCTGTCAGATGCTTTGCCAACAAATCAATTTCAGTAACAATACTGAATGGATTTTCATTCCACTGAGTCTGTTTGTTAAGTTTCATGCCTACTTCTTTAATGCTTGCATGCATAGTTTCAGCATGAGTTCTGCCTGCATTTTCCCCAAAATGATGCTTAGCATTTATTCCATGTTCATATGTGGTAGTTCTTATTTTTAATGCGGCTGCTGAATAGGCTATCATTGCAACATTTGCAGCAGGAACTGCTGACCTTCTTACTCTGACAAAGTTTTTCTGGCCATCTCTATCCTCAGCAGTTACAAGGTCTCTCTGTATCTGGCTTTTACTCTGCTGTGAAAACTCTTTAACAGAAGATGCTGCAATCTTGCCGGAACTTTTTCCAACAACATTCTGCACGAACATTTTTCTTTTAATGTGGCCTGTTACAGCCGCCATATTAGTCTTCATCTAAGATTTCCTCCTTAAATTCACTACAAATTAATATGGATTTTGTAAAACCTGACCAAAAAAAACAGAGCCCCAAAGGAGACTCTGTAATTCGTTTACGCTGATGCTTGCATCGCAGATTCTACTGAACGCAGATACTGTGATACGGCATTCTTTTGTGCAACCAGCGCCGGATCATTCACTGGCTGCCACTCATCTGCAACATAATGCATCCAAGACAGCACCCTCTTTTTTTCACGTTCTGTCTCAACGTTGAGCAAGTCGCATAAGAGTGTTGGCCTGTTTGCATAACAGCCGATATTAATGACCAGCTCTCCTGACAATGTTTTAAATACAGGAATACATTGTTTCTGTACATAACATCGCCATTGTATCTCATAATGCGGCGGCCGTCAGGCGTGATTTCTTCCTCTGGATTATGAGCAACTATTATGTAATTCTCATCATCCTGAAGATGCATGTCAGCAAGAGACCTGTCCCATCCTGCAATTCTCATTGCAATATTCTTGGTAGGAGTTTTGACTGCAACGGCTGAAAACGTACCATATTGATTGGTAGTTTCTTTCTGTTCGATTGGACCAAAATATATATAATGATCCTTAATCTTAATAGCATTGCCTTCTTTTGCAAACTTGAGTACACAGGAATTAAATCCCCTGTCGCTTCCTTTGCAAAGAGCAATAAGAATGTCACCTACCTTGCAAGTCTTTTTGAAACTTGTACAAAGCTGTGGTTTGCTTTTATCCTCAGCATTCCAGAAATCAACCCACTCTGTACGCGGCTTACCGTTTATGCTGTACGAAATACAGGCAGATATTCTTCTGTCCTGCAGCTGGTTCTGATAATTTATACGGTCTATTCTTGCATTAACCGCATAAATCCTCGTCGCACTTTCCTTATAAATAACCATATTATTATCCTCCTTTATATTTATAAATATGATTACTATAAATATGGAGTTTATTAATAAAACAGTAAAAAAATACCCCCGGGAACATTCCCGGGAGCATAATCTTTTAGTCTGCAAGCTGTTCTGCCATTGCTTTGTTTATGCATAAAACCTTATCTATGAAGTCAATTCCACCATTCTGGACTGATTTTACAATGTCGTTTTTTTTGATTTTATTCTCATTGTACAGAATAACAATTTCATCATCATCTGTTACAACTGGAATCCTATGACCATTATCACCGAACTTTGACTGCTTAACTGATAAAGCCCGCAAATTACTGTATGTCTTAGCCATGATGTCTCTCCTTTCTACAATTAATCGCCTTCGTATTCATCTTCAGAAGCATCTCCTGAACTACTCTGACCAGGTTCTGCACTGGACTGTTTAATGCTTAATACTTTCTTTGTAATGTATCAGAAACTGCAATTTCGTCACCAGTATCAGTCTTATATGTAATGTAATAATTATCATTAATATTAAGTGTTATTGGTGCAGCACCATTTCTTGAGATAAGTCTGAATCCTACAACCTCATTAGTGTTAACATCTATTCCTGTAAAATCAACATACTGAAGATTTTTACTGTCCGCAAGTGAGCTTGTATTTTCAACTGCTTTTGCATCAGTAATCTTAAATGTGCCTGCATTGCTGCCAGCTGCATCTGTTCCATCATATGTATAATCCTCAGGTGCAATTGTTGAACCATTCACATCTTTTACAAGATAATCATTTTCATCAAATACATAACCATTAGTTGTTCCATTTATATTGTTATCTTCATCATATGTATAAATGGTTTTATTATAATCTTTTGCTTTAAGCTTTGACACTTTTGTCTTTCCATCTACATATCTGAAAAAACCAGCACCATTAAGATTATAATAGCCTGTGGTAATATAACTCGGCGTAGTAATTTTTGCGATATGTTCTGTTATAAACTCAAAATTTTTAAACTTATAAGTTTCTGCTGATGGAAAATAATGAATGTTTGCTGTAAGCATCGCTTTCATTTTTTCTGTTCCCGTACGGATGTCACATTCATATTGTTTTCCACGCTTAAGATCTTTAACTGTTCCAGATAATGAAACGTTATTTGGTTCAATTTTTACAGTCTTTTTGCCATTTTTATAAGAAGCAAAATAAATTGAATCAGCTTCCAGTGCATCAAATCCTACCGCATCTGATGTTGGATTGGTTAAACTGCTGCCACCATTGTTATCTTTATTTGTGTACCTGTATTTGCCAGACGCATCCTGATACAATCCTGCAACACCAAACGTATATCCGCCATCAAAAAACTTCTCAAGAGTATATTCAAGCGGAACTGATGTTGATGATTTATAGATAATCAAATCACCTTTTCTCATTGTAGGAATCTGTCCCTCGTCACCATTATAATTTACCCATTCGATTCTTGACGGATCAGCACCTGCTATATCTGTTCTTGCTTCAGTAAAAGAAGCATTTGCTTTAAGCAATGGATAATAAATATTTCCACTCTTTTTAGTTTTGTGTACAATATAAAATGTATCAGCAGGCATTGCTGTTTCATCTGTATACTGAACTGGTTTTACTGTTTCAGGTGTAATTTCTGCGGTGTCTTTCTTGCCACAGCCGGACAGCACGGCTATTGATGACACAGCAAAAATTAATGCTAGTATTTTTTTCTTCATAATATATTCCTTCCTTATTTTTAATTTTTACAATCCATATGTTATGTATATGGATTTTACAAAAAACCACATAAAAAAGAGAAGCCGTAAAACTTCTCTTTTTGCGTCAGGCAGTTAAGAACATCAAAAGCCTTGTATTTCTTACTGCATCTGATTTATTATGAATACATGTCTCCAAAGAATCATCTTCATAAATAATAATAACTGTGTTTCTCGCTCTTGTGACTGCTGTATACAAAAGTGAGTTTGTCATCATATGCTTCATTTTTTCTGGAAGATATATGATAATTATTGGATTTTCAGAGCCCTGTGATTTATGGATTGTATAGGAATATCCAAATTCCACGTCAGCCATGCTTTTTCTTGATACTGTTATAGGATAACCCTCAAGATTGACATTCATTACATGATTTGACAGACCAGTTATTATTCCCATATCACCATTTACATAGCCTTCGTCATAATCAGTTCTGCTGAAAATAATCTTGTCTCCGGTTTTTGGTACATAATCATCACCATTTTCATTATTCAAAATCAGTTTGTTATGCATGTAACGGTTCATTTTAAACGTTCCTGCAGCCCCTTTGCGTGACGGTTCTATAAGTTGAACTTTATATGGATCATTTTTATATAGTACATATTCATAAAGTATTTTAATGCCTTATATGAATCCTTTTCGTCCTTTGCTTTGTAAATCTGAAAATCATTTGTGCTGACAGGCATCTGTTCTGCAAGAATTCTATCTGCATTAGGCTGTATTGAACTGCCATTTGCCTGTCTGAAATTTTCTTCCAGTCTATATACAGGAAACTTTCCTGATGCAATCAAATCATGTAATACATTTCCCGGTTCAATGGATGGAAGCTGATGTTCATCTCCTACTATGATAAAACGTGTACCTCTTTTCATTGCATTGATAAGTGTTGCCGCAAGATCTGCCGACACCATTGAAAACTCATCACATATAACAAAGTCAGCTGTTATTGGCAGCACGTTTTGTTTGTCATTAAATTCTTCCGTTTTATATGGCTTCAGCCCACACATTTTATGGATGGTTTCTGCATCCATTCCTGTTGACTCTGACATTCTCTTTGCCGCTCTTCCTGTAGGCGCACACAAAAGTATGATTGCGTTTGGATTTATGCGTCTGATATAATGGATTATTCCATTAAGTGTTGTCGTTTTTCCTGTTCCCGGACCACCAGTTAAAATATTAACTCCGCCAGTTTCAAACATTTTAAACGCTTTTTTCTGATCTTTTCCATATGACGTGCCAAGTTCTTTCTCAATTCTCTTTATGTCTGTATCAGATATTGATGAATATGGACCAACGTTCTTCAGTGCAATAAGTCCTTTTACTATATCTTTTTCAGCTTTATATAAGTAATAAAGTGAAACATAGCCGTCTTTCAAAATAAACTCTTTGTCAGTAATCACTGTATATGAAATTAAAACCGCCGGTATTTCCATTCTGTAAATTGATTGTCTTGATTTATATGAAACAAAATTTGCCACATCTTTTGGAAGCGCTATTGTATGCCCATAATTTCCAGCGTTTTTAAGAGCCTCTCTTACAAGACCTGCTATCCGCCTTTTATTTAAAGGTTCCATTTTTGAATCAAATGCAATCTGGTCTGCAATTTTAAAATTGACATCAAATATATGGCAGGCTTTATATGGATCATATTTAATCTTATTTATCGCATTCACACCATAGAACTTATACATTTCTTTGACTTTTTCTGCTTTAAATCCATATGGTATCAGATAATCTTCCAGTTCACACAATGCCTTATCTTTAAGATTTAATGCATTAACAAATATGGTAACATTCTCTGCATCCATGTTAGGAAAATCGTTTAATATCAAATCGGTTAACTCCTTTTTGTCTGTAGAAAACAGTTTTCTTCCATACTTGCTGCATATAGCTGTAATATCCATTTTTCTAATGCCATATGAAGCTGTTGCATTAATTAAATATGATATTGTTGTCTGAAGACTTATCCATATCGGCTTTATTTTATTAAAAACAAATGTATGTTTTTCCCAGTCACCACGACATTCAACTGTCATTCCCTCTGCGAGATTTCCAATATCGCCTTTACACCATGTTCTGCCCTGCAAATCTCTGTATGCACTTTTATCTGTAGTAAAAAGACAGAATTTCTGTTCATCATCCTTTATTGACTTTATAATTCCTGTCAAAACTTTTTCTGACATAAAAAATGCACCTCTTTCATATTATAGACAGGAGTTGTTCCTGTATATATATAATATTCCCAAAGTGCATTTTGTCCGAACTATATTCTGTTTTTCTGTCCTTTGTTAGCAATCTCATACTGCAGTCTTTCGATTACAATACCTGCTTCTCTCTTTGTTGTCTTAACAAGTGACTGGTCCCAAGGCCTGCCCGCCTGTTTAAGCAGTGTTTTTATGTAATTCATCTGCTTTTCAGTACTTGGGTTTTCTCCCCATGTGCTTGCTGTCTTATCCCACAACTGACGTGAGCCTGCTCTGTATGTATTGAGATAATCATCTACATCATTAAGGATTGTCTGTTTATCATCAGGATAGTGTTCATGCAGCAGCGTGCTTCCTCTGAATATTCTTGCGATAGTCTGTCCTCTGGCATCACTCTGAGGTATAACAATGTTTATGCCATCACCAGTTGACAGGTGTAGTGACATATCCGGCATAAGAATGTAATTGATATTGTTGATGTTGACACCCTCTTCTTTTGAAATAAGGTTAACTCTCTCAGCGTTGATAATCCAGCTTTTTGGTGTGTCCATAATATCTTCAAGGATATTTTCCATATTTGAAAGTCTTCCCTGAATTTTCTCTTTATCATTGTCATCAACCATGTCAGTTCCAAGTCCGAACAGGTTTGGAGCAGTACATATATCAAGTCTGCCCGTAACACCAACGCAGTCAATAAGTCTTAATGTCTCCTTACCGGGATACAGACGCAATCCTCTTCCAACCATCTGTGAATACAGACTGTGATTTGATGTCGGTCTTGCCATGATAATTGTTTCAATGAGTGGAATATCAGTTCCCTCTGTAAATACCATACAGTTGACAATACATGGTATCTTCCGTTCAGTGAATTCTTTGATAATTTCACCTCTATTAGGAGTTTTTCCGGTTACGACTACAGCGCCGTCAATCTTTTCTGCAATTTTTTCAGCGTGCGCGACATTAACGGCAAATATCATTGTTGCGCCCTTTGCATACTTGTTATATGCTTCGGCAATAGCATCAACTACTTCCGGCTGTTCCATTGCGCTTCCAAGTTCATCCTGTTTGAAATCTCCCATCTGTTTATGAACATGTCTTAAATCTATCCAATATTCACTCTCAAACAGTCTACATCACAAAGATAGTTTCTCTTGATTCCAAACTTAATGTCTTTATAGTAAATAATGTCACTATAGATTTTGCTTAAATCACTCTTGTCAGCTCTGTCCGGTGTCGCAGTAAACCCAATATGCACGCGTGGTTTGAAGTAATCATATATCTTCTGATATGACTTTGCCACGGCATGATGCGCTTCATCGGTAATAATCATGTCAAAATCATATGGATCAAACTTATCCAGTCGTCTTATAAGAGTCTGAACTGAAGCAGATACGACTTCCTCACCATTTGAATGTTCACCAGCCTGCTCTACTCCAAATGAACAGTCTAATATTTTTCCGGCTGATGAACAAGTTCGTCACGGTGCGAAAGTAAAAGAACTCTTCCGTATCGTGGCAGATGTGAGAAGATATATGTCTTTCCCAGTCCTGTGGCAAGAACACACAAATGACTTCCCGGGCCTGCATTTTCTATTGCAGACAGACATTCTTTTTGATAATCCCTCATTGTTGACGTGTCCGGAACATGCGGTTTATCAAAAACTATTGTTTTGCATGCTGTTTTTTCTGCTTCTTTTTTCTCTGCTATTTTTCTGTTAACCCTTGAACCCATTTGTCTATCCTTTCTTATTTACAAGAGGCTGCACTAGGCAACCTCTTTCAGATTAATTTCTATTTTCATGGTTTTTCCGCACAGGATTTTTAAGAATCCACATACATTTGCAAAAACCGGATCATTTGGAATTACTACCTGCTCACCAAATACATCATATATCTCATTCTTTAAGAGTCTTGTTGTTCCGCCAATGAATACAAAATCAAGATAATCAACTGGCCACTGTGCACTCTTACAATGTTCGAGTATTTTTGTGACATGGTCATGCAGATAATCATCAATTATTGCCCTGCTGCTATTCTCAATCTCTGCTGAATTAGCAGTAACCCTTTTCGGAATAAGACATCTTTTGTCATGACTTCTTGTGAGAATTTCGCCAGTCTGTTTGCAGTCAATGAATGAGAATGTTGATGATAGTTTCTGTGACAGTCCGCTTACAAGAGCATTGCCGCCAAGTGTATCTGTCATACTGTATTCTTTTCCGGCTGTCCACCATTGTAAATGGTCTGATTGACATTGAGATGTCCAATATCAATAACAGCAACTGCCTCTGACGGATTTACGCCATCGGCAAAAATAGCACCCATTGACTCCGGATATACCTGTCTTGTTACAATTCTGAATGTCTTTGTTACAACTGGTGATGTTCCTGTGAGTTTGTAGCTCATTGTAATCTCACCTTCTGGCAGGATATATTCCCTGTACTCATTTCTGCTTTTTACTACTTCATAATCCTTTACAGGAATTCCGATTGCAGCATTAACTTCATCAACTTCATTCTCTGAACAGAATGATGCGATTGCGTATAATGTACAGAGTTTATGAGTAAAATCCTTCTTTGATGTACTGAGAGAAGCGTCTGTGTCGGCATTTGCACCGATTTTATACGCTTTTCCTTCATATTCAACAATGTAAGTTGCTGTGCCCGGGTCATCATCTTCAAATGTGCCCTCTCCGATTCGTGTCCTAAATGATCTTTTTGTAATAAGTTTTGTGTTTACATCATATGATGCTATCTTTGTGCTGCTTTTTCCTGAATCAATTGCGATGTATCTTTTCATTTTTTATTCCTCCATGTATTTGTTGGTAAGTTTATTATTGTTATCCATCTATCTTGCTTATAATGTCAAAAAAATTCCCTGCTGGTGGTGATTCTGACGGTTTATTTTCCGGCGCCTTGAATTCATTCTGCTGTACCGCCGGTATTGTCTGAACTGGTTTCGTCTGTTTTACAGGTTTTTCTTTTTTGCTTTCAGCAGGAGCCTTTGGTTTCTTTTCGGCTTTTGCTGTTTCAGGTTCTTTTTCACTGTCAAACCCCAGTTCTTTAATTGCCTGCCGTCTGAATATCATATAATCCTCAGGAGATTCTATGCATTTACCGGAAAATGTACGATAATCAGTCAGCATTTCCCTTGTCAACAATGTTATCTGTGTTTCCATCATTATCATCTCCTTTCTTTTTTCTATGTTTTGGTTTATGTATATTCATATACTTTCCGCTCCAGTAGATTGCTTGTATCGACAGTTATATTTAATAATATTTTTCTCACGTCTCATACAGTAGGGCTCTGCAACTATCATCACTTTAGTTCTTTCCCCATCAAGGATGAGTATCTGAACTGCAAGAATGTTTCCAATATTTTTAATAAAGAACTTACTCTTTACTATCACTTCATTATTTTTAATAAAGCTTATTTTTGCTTCAAAATCTTTTATTCTTTTTCCGTTTTTACTGATAAATTCGACTGCTGCCGATGTATCTTTATCTTTAACTATCATAAAGCTTATTCCTCACTGTCACATTTATAATGCTTTTGTACTTATATAATATTTCAAATTCACAATTTGTCCAATCAAAATAGGCAGTTTTTCCCTTTAATTTATATGGATTTTGCAAATTTACAGCAATATTTTTTGGACAAAATTTCAGTTTTAAATATTATATATATAGAAAACAAATAATAAAGGAGATAATAATTATGGCAGGACGAGTTTACATCACAAAACGTGATATGGCGTACAAAAATATATTAGCTGACATGAAACTTAACGGCAGACCAGTTTTCATTCTGTCAGTAGAAACAACTGGTCTGGATAAGTTTTCAGACGAACTTATTAATATTCATGCTTTAAAGTGTCATTTTGAAGATAAGATACTTATTGAAGATGAAGAATACAACAGATACATCAGAAACACAAAAGTTCTTACACCGGAGCTTGAAAAAATAACTAAGATTACAAATGAGTTTCTTATGGATAAAGAAGATTTAAGTACAGTTATGGAAGATTTCTATAATTATATCGGCAAAGATGCCAACATAATTGGTTTTAATACATCTTTCCTGCTTCCAATGCTTAAATATGCAGGATTTGAAACAGGCTGGATGCTTGATATAAGAGACTGTTTTGATTTAAGAATTGCAGCATCATCAACAATGGAAGAAAAAGTTTATTCTCTTGACGCTCTTTCATCAGGACTGGTTCCAAAGAAATCAAGCAAGGTTCACAAAATGCTTGCACTTTTCAATCAGGTATCAGAGTCAATTCCTACAGGTACTGAACATGTATCTGTTACAAATATCCGTTTCTGGCAGAAAGCTTATACATGCAGATATTTATATCTCATGACAAATCTTGGTGAAGTCGGACTTAACTGCAACACTGGCTTCTGGGTAGAAAGAGAGCCTGGATTCTTTGATGCTGCTGACATAGACGGGCTTACCCGCACAGTATGTGAGCATTCAAACAGTGCAAACATATGGGATTTCATTAAAAAATATGCAAAATAAAGAAAAAGCTCTTCAGATATTAACTCTAAGGGCTTTCTTTATATATCAAATATTTGCAACTATAAACCATACAGCAAAATCAAGCAGCGCAAGAATTACATAAATACTTATATTAGTAGCAAAAGTTCCTCTTGGCGCACATTCTGTTCCATCTGGATTATATCTGTTTAAAAGCTTTGCGCTTTTTTTCTTTTCCTGCCTTATTCTTAAAACTGTGTTCAAACATAGCAGTATAAGCAAAATTTCCACAATACCAAATATCCATGTATAATTTTTCAACAGATGCAGGACCTCTCCAATTTCATTATTGGAAATACCCGGTACCATAAGATAAATATATTTAAACATAATTATGCCTCTTTCTTGGGAGTCTCCTTTTCATATGGACGTTCTGCATTACAATTTGGACAAAGAATGTAATGTATTCCCGGTCTCAAAAATGTAACATCTTCATTCCATTCCTTGCCGCACATTGGACAGCCCATATGTTCAACCTGATGAACAACTTCTTTACAGAATTTCTTTGTCTGTCTGTCAAGGTTATACAGTTTTGCGTAAAGCTCTGTAGCGACATCATCAGAAACATCAAGATACTGTCTTGCCCACTGGGTTTTACCATAAGTCTTATCCTTCATTGTATCAGCAAGTTTATTTCCAAGTATACGGTACTCGAGTCGCTCATCTGGTCAATAAGATTTCTGGCATCCATATACTGATTTTCAATATCTTTAAGCATTGCAATATTCCTTGCATTCTCTTCGGCAGTAATGGTGTTTTTTACAACCATATCATTTTCAATTCTTTTAACTTCCGGCTCTGGTGGTCTCTTTTCTTCTTCTGCATAAACGATTTTATTATTTTCTTTATTCTCGGGTTTTTTATCCTTCGTTCTTACTGCTTCCATTTCCTGCTGCTTCTGCATTTTAGAAAACATTCTTTTTCTTTCAGGCTTCTCAGAGTTATGAGTTAAGCTGCTTGGCTTTCCAAGGCTTTTGGATGTAGCTCCCCCCAGACGGCTGTTTTCAGGAAGAACATACTCTTTGTGTTCATTATCATCCTTTTCCTCGTTTTTATCGTTCATTTGTTCGACCTGCAGTTCTTTCTTTAATTTACTGGTTTTTTCAGACTCATTTGCAGGTTCCTGCATTTCCTGCAGTTGCGGTTCATTTTGTGCATCTGATACATTTTCTTTTTCTAAAACTTCTGCAACTGGCTTATCATCTGTATTTGTTTTATCCGGTGCCCATGAGAAATCTGCTGGATAAAGGACTTCGTCATCAGCTTTGTCATAATGAGCAAGTAGAATGTTATTGATAATTTCTTCATTCGAAAAACCTGACAAATCTTTATTTCCAATAATCTCATCAAGATTATCTTCATTATAGCTAAGACCTGTTTCCTTTATTACTTTGCCATATTTATTTGGAACCCTGCACTCTGACACGTCAAAAACATTCTTTGGACCGTTATACTCATTCCCGTTTACAAAAATAACCTCTGCGCCCACATTTGTCTGAGCAAAATACTCTCTTTCTTTTTTCTCACAGTATTTTACCTGCTTTTTGTCACCAACAAGTTTAATATGATTTAAAAGTCCCTTACCTTTCTTAATCTTATAAACTTTGTTATATGTAGCCATTTCTGGACAAAATTCTTTACACCATGACCATTCCATTGTTGCTTTCATTCCTTTCTCTTACATTCCTTTGCAATAAATATGGATTTTAATAAATGCACGGTTAAAAAAAGAGACTGCAAAAACAGTCTCTCTTTTGTTTACCTTTGTTCCTGCTGACAGGCGGCATCCATTTCTTCAATGGTCATTTTTCGTCTCCATTTTTTGTGAAGCTTTTCCATTGCTAAAATTTCAAGCTGCTCATCAGGTTCAGGAACCTGTTCCTGTGTGCATGTTACCATACTGCCACCCCCTATGCAGAAAACTCAATCAGGTACTTAATAGTCGCCTGATCTTCACGGTAAACAATTACCTCGTCGTTGCAGAGATAACTATTTCCATACATGCTCTTACTGTAAGCCCAGCAGCAGTCCTTATCCGGATGATCCTCATGAAAATCCTCATAGTTATAAGGCGCTTTGCCATTGCCTTGCCGTACACATCATAAATGTTTCCGGTTGCGACCTTGAACACTGCCAGATAACCTTTTGATGCATCTCCATGCTCCCAGTAAGAACCATATGAAGATGTATAACCAATGGATTTCTTTGCATAAGGCGCAAAATAAAGACCGTAGCCAAATGCCTTTCCATGTATCTGGACTCCTGACGGATTAAGATACAATCCATTGGTAGCAATTGACCACCAGTTTGGAGTGCCTGAACCATGGAACAGTTCTGTAATTCCATTATCTTCAGTAAGGTTTCTGGATTTACAGTATTCGTCAAAACGTTTTCAGTAACAGTATTTGTTACTCTCCACGCTCTGAGGAACCTTGCTCTCTGGTCTCCCATCTTGTCCTTAAGCATTGCAGCTTCTTTATCAGAAACCGGCTCCCAGATAAGGTTGTTCTGAGTAAGAATATTGCCGTCATTAATAACAGTATTTCCTTTACCACGGAGCATTGCCATCAGAAAATCCAAGAGTTCCTGTTCCTTTTCAAGCTTTGCCTGGAATTCAGTCGTGTTAAAGACTTTTTCCTTATTAACCTTTCGGATAACACGGGGAACAGCAAGCCAGAGCTCTGTCAGCATGTTGTTGAACTCCGCTACGGAAATGTTTTCACCAGCTTGTGACAGCTCAGTGATAATTTCCTGTCCACGTTTCAGATCCTCATCAGGGATATCCTCAATATTAATTGAGTACTGTTCTTCAATAACCTTGTTTGCGGTACCAAGTAAGATTTGAAGAACATCCTTAACATCAGGATCTACTCCGGCAAAGTCACCCTGACTTTTCTCGATGGTCTTTTCTTTTGTTTCTTCAAGACCTTTGACTCGCCAATCCTTATTTATTTTGTCCCAAAAGTAGTCGTCCCATGTCTCCATCGAATACACTACAGGAATCTTCTTTGGAGCACGGCGGCCATACTTTCTTCCAGTATCGCCTTTAATAATGGAAAAGGTTTTACCATCATCATTTGCCTGCATGATAATAGTCTCATTCTTTCCATTTGCCGCATTACTTTTAACGAGACGCAGCTTGATGTAACTATGATTTGGAACAGCTATTACATAACCATTTTCATCCTTCCAGTCACATTCCTTATTGGTAATTTCTGTATTGTTCATAATTTTTCCTCCTTTATTATTATTTTTTTAATATGAAAATACATAATAGATATGGAGTTTGCTGTTTAATGAGTAAAAAAAAAGAGACTCCATAAAGAAGTCCCTTATTTTTGTTTACGCATGAAGCTTCAGTGTTACCGGCGCTGTATTGTCATCAGATTTCTTAAGGCACTGTCTGTGCTTGATACATGGTGCAAAAGTTGTAACTTTGCCATTTTTATAGTGTCTTATTCCTCCACGCGCTTTCCATACAGCCACCTTGTAATGAGTTACTGTTTCAGGAGACGGCACTTTTGGAACTTTCTCTGAAGAAATTCTCATGCTGCCGACATTTCTTACTATACGCTTTGGCATATTTTCAGAAATATCAGACACCGCTGTTTTCTTTACAGTGTTTCCGGCAGATTTCTTTCTGACAGCTTTTGGTCTGTTAAGCATCAGTATATAGTTACTTAAGTAGGACATTGAACAGAAAAGATTAATTATGTCAGCAAACTCATTTCCGGCATGCTTTTCTCTTTCACTGCGGACATAGTCAGCATTGCTTATTACAAGCTGCCATATCTCTTTTGCCATGCTGTCATTGATAAAATCATCCGGAATATCTCTGTAAATCTCACAGTTTCCTCTTTTAGAAATGATTCCAATATTTCCGGTAAAAGCGTTAATATCTGTACCGCTTATGCCGTTAATTCTGAATTCTACTTCCACTCCAGTCTGCCAGCTGCCATTCATTCTTGAGTAATCCCTGACGAACACAATAAAGAAATCTTCTGGTACATTTACTTCTTTGACATCGAAGTAAAGAAATCTGTGTCTGTTGATTCTAAAACTGCCTTTCTGTATACATGGAATAAGTCCGTAGCCATACAATTTCTCAGGCAGATCTTTCGGCATCCATGCCCAATCCAGTTCTTCTGGAAGTCTGACATCTTCGATATAAGCGCCGGTGAAACGGAATGCTCATAATGGAGTGCGTCTCTAAGGTCAATCATGTCCAGCTTCATCAGGTCACTGAATTTGTGAGCAGCTCCTTTATTAATAAGATACTCCATGTGCTTTGTTAACATTTCTTTCATAACATCTGCTTGGTTCATAATATCTTCCTCCTTTAATTTTTTGTTAATATGAACTGCTATAAAGCTGGATTTTGTGCATAAAAATAAGGACTGGAAAATCAGCCCCTATAATTATCTGACATCGTATTTGAATCCATATTCCTCATGCTTTTTATATTTGTCAGCATTTAATTTCTTAAATTCCACATTCTTTATTTTTGTCTCTTTTGTGCTTTTTATCACCATCTTTACTACCAACATAACAAATATAGCTGCAATTATTATAATAATTGTCTCTGTTCCTGTTTTTGCTGTATTCCTTACCATTCCTGTCAGGCTGTTTATCTCTGTTTCCATGACTCTGTCTCCATTTTTCATTTCCAATATATATGGTTTTTGGTAATTAATAACAAAAAAGAAGAGACCTCATAATGAAGTCTCCTCTTGTGGTTTACCGCCGACTACTCGACCGTGATGATGTCACCACGATCGTATGTCTTAGTCTTTTTGACAGTTACTACATTGTAGTCTCCATCAGCTAAAACATATGTCTCTGAACCATTTCTGATGTCAGCACCAATAAGATACTTAGCATCAGGTACGGTTTTGAGTACAGCTGCTGTTACAGTTCTGCTGTTGTGACCTCTATTCTGTACATACAGAGTATTCTCTGTACGAAGAATAAAATCACCAGTTGCAGCAGATTTAGTTGCCGCTGTCAGTTCTCCCGGAACGGAGGTGTTGGCTAAATCGCAGATTGACGGACCCCAGTTCATGTCAATATCTGCGTCAACACCATAAATCGTAACCTTTGTACGGTCACGATCCTTAAGCTGACGTGTTCCGCATCCGTACTCGTCATAAGTAAGAATGCTGTCAGACTCAACAGCGAAGATGCCATCAGCGTTCTCGACAGGCATTACCCTGTCAACAGGTCCATTGATATCAACGAACTCTGCCTTGATACCTCTTGTGTGGATCATGAGCTCCATGGAAGTGTCAATAAGAACAACTTTCTTACCATCCTTAAGGATATCCTCGCCCTCATCGTCAAGAGCTACTTTCTCCTCAGTCTGAGTAATCTCAGCAATTAAACGATTGTCATTGCTTAACTCCTCAATCACTCTGACGGAACTTACTGGATAGGTAAGTTTTGCAAACTTGTCCTCAAGAGGACGATAAGCAAAAACTTCTACCTTTCCATCCGCCTTGTCCTTGGTCTTGGCTGTAAGAATAACCTCACCAG
>ERZ859980.570-NODE-570-length-21936-cov-1.758421_pt1 | contig 21936 bp, 26 predicted proteins | sample MGYA00509984_ERZ859980 | MGnify/ENA primary metagenome ERZ859980 (study PRJEB30046, sample SAMN00715173) | human gut metagenome | study: EMG produced TPA metagenomics assembly of the A metagenome-wide association study of gut microbiota in type 2... | reverse complement strand
TTAAGGTTAAAACTAAAGGACAGAATGAAGGTGAAAAGTTGTTAGTACCTAAATTAAGATTTAAGGAATTTAAAGATGAATGGAAAACATATAATTTAAAACAAGTTTTAGAAATAAAGAATGGATTAAATAAAGAAAAAGAATCATTTGGAACTGGAACACCTATTATTAATTATATGGATGTTAACAAACATACAATTTTAACATCTGATAAAATTAAAGGATTAGTTAAATTATCAAAAAAAGAAATAGATAATTTTAAAGTTAATAAAGGTGATATTTTTTTTACAAGAACTTCGGAAACATCAGCTGAAATAGGATTATCATCTTCCTTAATAGAAGATATAGAAAATTGTGTTTTTAGTGGCTTTATTCTAAAAGCTACACCCCAAAAAAATATATTTAATAATTTATTTAGTGGATATTATTTTAGAACATATAAATTAAGAAAAGAAATAATTAAACATAGTTCTATAACTACAAGGGCATTAACAAGTGGTTCACTTTTATACGGTATGAATATAAAGATTCCTAATATTGATGAACAAGAAAAAATAGGAAAAACATTATATTTATTAGATAAAAAAATAGAATTACAACAGAGAAGAATAGAAGCCCTTAAGATATATAAAAAAGGACTAATCAATAAGTTGTTAAACTCAAACGAATCCTTAAATTGTAAAAATATAAAATTAAATAATATCCTAATACCTGGCTCAAAAGAGAGGGTTGTGGATACTTCTAAATTTCAAAAAATAAATATAAAATTAAATTTAAATGGTTTATCAAAAAACAACTCCAGTAGAGAAATGGCTGATACACGTCCTTTTTATATTAGAAATTTAAATGAAATTATAATAGGAAAACAAAATTATTTTAATGGTAGTATTGCAATTGTTACAAAGGAATTTGATGGTTGCATTTGTTCTAATGCTATTATGAGTTTTTCTGTAAAAAATGATAACCCAAAATATATTTATTATTATATTTCTCAGCCTAATTATATAAGGAAAAGATCTTTTTTGGCTAATGGAACTGGTCAAAAGGAATTGTCTGAAAAAGAATTTTTAAATTTTGAAATTAATTTGCCCAGTATAGAAAAGCAGAACTATATTGTGACCATTTTGGATTTTGTTGAATCAAAAATTAGTATTGAAAATTTAAAATATGAACTTTTAGAACTTTTTAAAAAGTCCCTACTGCAACAAATGTTTATCTAAAAAGGATTACACTTCAAAATGTAATCCTTTTTTTATTTTAATTCTTTTAATCCCAACTCTCTTAAATACTTATTAAGTTCCTCTGTTACTTTTTTATCTTCTTCATCTATTTTTTCTAATTCCACTTGAACAGCATCTAAATCTATTTCTTCTTCCTCTTCAAAAGTATCTACATAGCGTGGTATATTTAAATTATAATCATTTTCTTTTATTTCTTCCATAGTAGCCAAATGAGCATATTTCTCTACTTCTTTTCTTTCTTTATATGTATTTATAATTTTGTCTACATCTTCGTCTCTTAATCTATTTTGTTTTTTCCCAGGTTCAAAATCTTTTGATGCATCAATAAATAATACATTATCACTTGTTCTACACTTTTTAAATACTAATATACAAGTAGGAATGGAAGTTCCATAGAATATATTAGCTGGCAATCCTATTACTGCATCTAAATAATTTTTATCTTTTATTAAATATTCTCTGATTGTCCCTTCACTTGCTCCTCTAAATAATACACCATGTGGTAATACTACTGCCATTGTTCCATTATCATCTAATAGATAAATCATATGCTGAATAAATGCATAATCTGCTTTTGATTTTGGTGCCAATTTTCCATAATTGCTGAATCTCTCATCATTTAGAAATTTTTGGTCTGCTGACCATTGAGCTGAATATGGTGGATTTGCAACAATCGCTTGAAATCTCATTTCCATATGTTCTTCACATGGATTTTCTAAAGTATCTCCATTATATATGTCAAATCTATTAAAAGGAACTCTATGGAGTAGCATATTCATTCTAGCTAAGTTGTATGTTGTACTAACTTTTTCTTGTCCATAAAAAGCACTTACTTTTACATCTTTTTGTTTTGCTACTCTTAATAATAATGAACCAGAGCCACAAGTTGGATCATATACATTCTTTAAGTCTTTAATTTCCATTGTTACTATTTTAGCAAGTATATTTGAAACCTGTTGCGGAGTATAATATTCTCCTGCTTTTTTTCCTGCACTTGCTGCAAATTGTCCTATTAGGTATTCATATGCATCTCCTAAAACATCGATCTCTGTATCCTCAAATGCAAAATCTATATCATTTATCTTTTGCATAATTGTTCCTATTAATTTACTTCTTTCTTTTTCTCCTCTACCTAATTTTGAAGAATTTAAGTCCATGTCTTCAAACAAATTTTCAAAATCGTGCTGACTAGCATTCCCTAGTGTTGATTCTGAAACTTTACTAATTGCTTTGTTTAATATTGATATATCAAAATTTCCAGTTTCCACTAATTTTATCAAATTAGAAAATAAATATTCTGGCTCTATAACATATCCAACATCACTGTCTTTTGTTAAATCTTCAATTATTGCTTCTCTATATTCTTCTTTTTTCCATGATTGTTCATATGTTAGTTTATCTTTATTTAAAAGTTTTTCTTCTATGTAACTTACTAATCTTTCTGATAAAAATCTATAAAATATTAATCCTAATATATAATTTTTAAATTCAGAAGCATCCATTGTTCCTCTTAAATCATTTGCCATACTCCATAATTTAGAGTGTAATTCTGATTGTTGCTTATTTTGTTTTTCTGCTACATCCATTTTTTCTTCTCCTTCTATTTGAATCTATTTATTAAATTTACTATAAATTCTTTAATTGACTTTGTTATATTAACTTTTTCTATCAAAGGCTTATCTATTTTTTCTTTTATTTTGCCTGTATCTAAGATTCCAGAATATTCATATTCTCCTATAATATCATTTAATAGATTTACATCAATATCATATTTTTTTGCAATACCTTCGATTTCTTTTCTTCTATGTTCATCCATAAAGTTATAATAATTTTCTTCAACCGAGTCATTTTCATTAAGAGTTGGTATAATTTTATTTAAGAATTCTCTAATCAAATCAGATTTTAGCCTTAAGTCTTTATTATCTGCATTTTCCAATTTATTTAAAATGTCCTTAATATCTTTATCTGTCTGCTCTTTATCAGTTAAATCAATTGATTTCATTAAATTTAAAATATAGTCAACATTTATTTTATCTGTATACATTAATTCCAATTCAAAGTCAATATCATTTAATATACTAACCTTATTTTGTGTTTCTTTGCCTGTAGCTAAATCTAAATATTTGCTCTTATAATCTAAATATTCTTGATGTGATATAAAAACTTCTTCTTCCGTAAATTTAAATTCTCTAAATATTCTAAGTTTTATTAAAATTTTAGTTAGCTCTCTAAATATAACAATAAATTTTTTCTTTTCTTCTTCTGATTGTATTGTATCTACAGATTCCACTGTTGGAACAACCTCTTTTAATTCTTTTGCTACTTTAATAAATTTTTCTTTATAATATTCATATGGTTTTAATAAAACTTCATCTGGATCACTTGTATCAGAAAAAATCCTTATAGCATTATCTACAGCTTTTTTAGTTGTTCTAAAGCTTACTATATTTCCTTGTGTTTTTGTTGCTTTTTCTACTCTATTTGTTCTTGAAAAAGCTTGTATTAAATCATGATATTTTAATGCTTTATCTACATACAATGTATTTAATTTTTTACTATCAAATCCAGTTAAAAACATATTTACTACAATTAAAATATCTATTTCTGCATTTTTTACTCTTTTTGAAACATCTTTAAAATATCCATCGAATGTATTTACTGAATAGTTAGTATCAAACATTTTATTATAATCATTTATAATTCTCTCTAAACTTTGACATGAAAGTTCATCTTTACCTTCATAATCTTCATTTGGTCCATATGTAAATATTGCTGCTATTTTTAAATTCGTTTTTTTAGTTTTAAAACAATCATAATATTTTACTAATTGTGGTATACTAGCAGTTGCAAATATGGCAGTATATGTCATATCATTAGTTTTTAACGGATGCATTGTAAGTATTCCTTCAGTAATGTTATTTATTCTTTCATCAGCCATATAAGCTTCCTCAGTATTTATTCCTTCAACTTCAACATAATCTATATTATCTAAATTAGCATCTATTGTTTTATAATAATCAACTGAAAATCCTAATACATTTCCATCATTTATTGCATCTTTTAATAAATATTTGTGTAAACATTTTTCAAATATATCTGCTGTTGTTCTCCCATCTTGACTTTTATTTTCTGGAAATCTTGGTGTACCTGTAAATCCAAAATATTGAGCTCTATTAAAATGCATTTTTATAGCTTTATGCATATCACCAAATTGGCTTCTATGACATTCATCTATAATAAACACAACTTTTTCATCTCTGTATTTTTCCATTAATTCTGAATATCTTGGACTATTTATAGCATTAGCCATTTTTTGAATAGTAGTTATGATTAATGGCTTCGTTGAATCTTGTATATTTTTAACTAATTTATATGTACTATTTGTAAAGTCTACTGAGCCTGGCTCAAATTTATTGAATTCATCGAATGTCTGCGTATCTAAATCTTTTCTATCTACTAAGAAAAAGACTTGTTTAATATCTGGTTCATTTGCTAAAATTTGACTTGCTTTAAATGATGTTAATGTTTTTCCTGAACCTGTGGTATGCCATATATATCCATTATTATTTGTCTCTAATGCTTGTTTTACCAATGCTTCTACCGCATATACTTGGTATGGTCTCATTACCATTAACTGTTTGTCTGTTTCATTAATAACCATATATCTAGCAATCATTTTAGACACAAAACATTTTTCTAAGAAATACATTGAAAATTCACTTAGATTACTAATTCTGTTGTTTTCTTCATCCGTCCAAAAGAATGTATATCCATAATTTATTTCTCCATCTGTATTTGCAAAGTATTTTGTATTTACTCCATTACTTATAACATAAATCTGAATAAATTTATATAATTCTTTATATGATGTTCTTCTATACCTTTCAATCTGAATTACTGCTTCTTTTAATGTTTTTCCACGTGCTTTTAATTCTATTTGAATTAGTGGTAATCCGTTAATAAAGAGAGTTACATCATACCTTGTTTCTCTTTCTCCTGTAATACTGGTTATTTGATTGGAAACTTGGTATATGTTTTTACACCATTGCCTAGTATTAAATAATTCTATATATATTTTTTCTCCATTATCTCTTTCTAGACATTGTTTTTCTCTTAAAATTTTGCTACTAGCATAAACACCTTTTCCAGTAATCATTGTATATAGTCTATCAAATTCTCTATCTGATAGTTCTTTTCCTTTTAATTCATCTATATTATGCTTGTTTACTTGTTTTCTAAAATTTTCTTTTACATCATCTAGATTTTTTAGATTAATCCTAGTATAACCTAACAATTCTAAATGTTTTATCAATTTTTCTTCAAGCATTGCTTCGCTTTCATATTCTTTAGACATATATTAGCCCCCAAACTTATATACTTTCTCAATATATTTATATCACAAAGTAATAAAAATAACAATATAATGTGTCTGATTTTGGTATGTTTTGTAAATAATTGTTAATTACATTTAATTTCAAATAATACTTGATATTTCATAATATTTAAGCTTAAATACACAACCAACTGGAGGTGAAAATATGAATGCAAAAACAATAAAATCTCTATATAATGGAAATTACACTTGTATTGAAAAACCAATTCTTGAAAATTCCAAATACTCTAAAGCATTATCAAAATACACATCACTTCAAGAAGAATTAATGCATTTGGTTGATAAAGAAACTTTTTCTCGAATTGATAATGTATTAGATTGTATGAATGAATTGTCTGATATTGAAACTGAAGAGTCCTTTATTGAAGGTTTTTCATTGGCTATATCTTTACTGTTGGAAGCACTTTCGGAAAAATAATTTTTTCCCCCCCTCCCCTATGTATTTCCCGAAAGCTTTAACACGATTCCCCTCGCCGTTTCCCCCCTTTTTACTTTGTAGAGATTATAGGCGGGGGTGGTCTTTATATTTTCGGTATGTAATTTTTATTTATATTTCCATACATTTTAATATTATCTACCGATTATCACAGAAAAAAATAGTAACTACCTTTATTGGTAATTACTATACTTCTATTTTAATATCTTCCATTTATCTTCCTTAAAGCCTGTAAATATTCCCTTATCTGATACTAATACTGTTCTCTTTATAAGCATTCCATCTTTTGCTAATAATTCTATTTTCTCTTTGTCACTCATAGTTACTAATTTATCTTTTAAATTCAATTTTTTATACTTTAATCCACTTGTATTAAACCATTTATTTAATTCTTCTCTACTCTTTTGTATCCATTCAGTTAATTCTTCAACTGTTGGTGTTTCTTCAACAATGTTCCTATCTATAAATTCGATTTTGTTTGCTTCTAACCACTTTTTTGCTTTTTTACAAGTACAACATTTTGGATATTCTATAAATATAATTTTCATAACTTATTTCTCCTTTAAATCATATTCCCACAAGCTCAATTTTCCTTTTGCCTCTATTGGTTCATCAAATACTTCTACATCTTCTAGTTGCCAACCATAATTTTCTTTGAAAGAACTATCTGTGTATATATCTTTATTTTCTTTTAATAATATGTCTTTAAATTCTGGTGACATTTTAACGCAATCTACTAATGTTACTTTTCCTAATATTTTTCCAGTTGGCATATTTTCTGGGATATATTTTGCTAATCTTTTCATCGCTTCTTTATCTATTCCTTTTCCTGCATGGATTAGTAAATCTCCTCTATATTTAGTTTGCCAGCTTCTAAATTCGAATCTTTTATTGCCCTGCATTATTAATGTTGCCCATGGTTGCTTTATTGTTAATACTTTCATAATATCCCTTTTTTTATTTTCTAAAACATTTCTCTATCATATAACTGTTTTGCAAAATCTTTATAGTCTTCTAATTCTTCATTTATAAAATCTATATCTAATTCTTCTCTTCCTTCATCATTTGGATAATATTCCTCATATCCCCATGTTCCACCACAATCTTCTGGATATGCTCCTGATTTTGCTTTTATACAAATTGGATTTTCAATTTTTTCATCTATTTCTTTTTCTATTATAATATCATGTACCCAGTTATCTCCAAAATCATATATAAACTTCATTCTCTTATATCTTTTGAAGTATTTATCTATTTTTTCTTTTCCAGAATCCAATATCTTTCCTTTTATTTCTTCTATTCCATATTCGTCCTCTGAAGGTACTGCTATAAATTGTCCCATCTCGTGCAAAGTAGACCCAATTTCAAATTCATACAAGTGATAGCCACACCATTCAAATGCAATTTCTATAATTGCTGCTAAATCATTAAATGTTATATTTGCTGGTATTCGTAATCTTCGCCAAGTTGGTGGATGTGATTCCCTTATTGTTACTTTTATTTCATAATATTTATCCATAATATTTTCTCCTCTCATTTTTCCTAATTATACAACTTCTTGTGCATAATTCCAATAAATTCATTGTTAAAACTTGTTTAACTCAGTCACTCCTCTCAACCTAATTGCAACCTAAGTATAACAATTTTGCTCAAAAAACACTAAAAAGCACTTACTACATCTTTCAAATGCTTCATTTCATTGTATTTTCGGGATAGCAATTTTAATCTATAGTATTTGAATTATGTATAATTCTACTCACCTATCATACCTCTTCTCCCCCCACCAATTCGGAAAAACATCCTTCAACTTCACAGTTCTCCTACTCTCAAAATCCACCAAAATTTCCATCTCACCATTAGCTCTATTCAACTGCATCAAAAACTCTCTGCAGGCACCACAGGGCATGCCACCGTTCTTTGGTGGATTTTCTCGACATGCAATTAATCTCTTAATTTTCGTTTTTCCTGTACTCATATACATATTCAGAGCCGCAACTCTCTCTGCACACAAATTCATAACACCACTTGCACTTTCAATGCAAAATCCAGTAAAAATCTCACCATCTTCGCTTTCTACCGCAGACACAACATGATGCGCTACAATAAAAGGTGAAACTTGCTCTCTATGATATTCAACCTTAGCCTTATTATACATTTCTTCCCAAATATCCATTATCATCACTCCAAATTCATTCTTTTCAAATTAATATTACAATTTTAACCAGCTCTCATTAAATAATAATTCCATTAGTATGATCAATCTCATGCTGAATAATCTCAGCAACAAATCCCGTATACGTTCCATGTTTTCTCTCAAAATTCACATCAGAATAATCCACTTCAATCTCTGTATATCGCACACATTTTCTTTCACCAATCAAAGACAAGCAACCTTCCTCAGTTTCATATTTTCCACTTTTCTTCGTAATAACTGGATTTATCATCACAAAATCGAATAAACCACTAGACACGCAAATAATTGCCTTATTATATCCAATCATATTAGCTGCCAAACCAACACATCTATCTTTATTTGCTTTCAATGTATCCAACAAATCTTTAGCAATAAACTTATCATTTTCATTTGCCTTTTCGGCCTTCTGAGATAAAAACATTACATCCTTTACTATATCTTTTACCATAAAGATCTCCATTCTCTTAAAAAAAATATAAAATATTAATTTTGCTCTATTTCTATTCTATAACTTTTTAGAAACAATCATATCTCTCACAACATATCCATTTTTTCATAAAACTTTAAGCCACCAATATTAGGACCAAACACTTCAATATTTGTTCTAACGCAACCAACTTTTTTAAAATGCTCTTCCACTTTATTTAATAATATTTTTCCAACACCATTTTCTCGATATTTCTTGCTAACAATCAATTCTAAAATCACACCCGTTTTAGCACAATCATTTGTTAATTTATCGATTTCATCCACAGTTTCAATTACTCCAACAATTAATCCATTAACCAACTCATCTTCAATGGATAAAAATATTTTGCCATCTTGCATTTCAACTTTCTTCATATCCATTTCAAAATACTTTTCTCTATATTCTGGAATTAATACCTGGGTATGCCAATCATCGATATCAATCAAATAATTTTGTAATTCTACCAATAAATCTTTAATTTGTTCATTATATTTTTCATCATATTCAACAATCACAAACATTCATCTCCTACAATTTCATATCAAACTCCCACAAACTCAAATGCCCTTTTGCTTCGATTGGCTCGTCAAAAACTTCAATATCTTCCATTTGCCAACCGGTAGTTTTCCTTAAAAGTGCTATCTGCATATATATCCTTATTCTCCTTCAATAGCTCTTTCTTAAACTCCGGAGACATTTTCACACAATCAACTAACTTAGCTTTTCCCAATATTTTACCTTTCGGCATATCTTTGGGGATATATTTTTGTAATCTTTTCATCGCCTCTTTATCAATTCCTTGTCCAGCATGAATAAGGAGCTCTCCTCTATAATTTGTTTTCCAACTTCTAAATTCAAATCTTTTATAACCAAGCATTATCAAACTAGCCCATGGTTGCTTTATTGTTAATACCTTCATATTTCCACTCCTTTGCTTTAGAATAGTATTTCATCAAACTTAACTATACAATCTTGCTAAACATCTCTTTTCTTATCATTCGTTATATCACCATTTCCACTCACAGGGACTTCATCTCCTAAATAAGTAGGCTTTGGCTTAAATATACATTTAACAAAATCCTTATCTCTTGCCAATATTTCTCTTATTTCTCTATATGTTGCCCCAACATATTGTCTTGGATCAGAACATACTCCATATGCATCTAATCCCAGCTTTTTCGCATCATACAAAGCTCTATACATATGATAATTTTGTGTTACAATTACTACCTTTTTAGCTTTAAAAATTTCTTTTGCTCTATACATAGTTTCATAAGTAGAAAATCCAGCATGATCCATAAAAATATCTTCTGATGGTATCCCTTTTTCAATAGCATAATTCTTCATAAGATTTACCTCATCATAATCTTCTCTTCCATGATCACCACTCATTATAATTTTACTAGACACATTATTTTTGTATAGATTAATACCTTCTAATAATCTATCCTCTAACATTGGACTTGGTTTATCTCCCCATACTCCAGCACCTAAGATAATTATGCAATCTACATCAGATAAATCTTTATGCTCTTGATTTTTTATAATTCTATTTTTAGTAGACTGTTTAACATAAAAATTTATTCCAAAAATAAATATGATAACTATAGCTATTCCAATTAACAAACACTTTAATGCCATTTTCATAATTTTCTCCTCTTAATTATTAATTATTTTTCGCGATTACATGAAATATGTGCCAATGTTTTAGTTCACCTAATCCTGTTTTCTTATCAACTTCAACTTCTTTAAAATTTAAAATATCAAAATTCTTAACAATTCACATACTTGATTTTTTGAAAAGAATGTCATTTGTGGCCTAGTTTTATTCCAAGTATCATTAACTCCGAAAAAATTTCCAACAAAGTATCCATCTTTTTCCAAGTTCATTTTAATTTCGTTCCATAAATCTTCAAATTTTTCTTTATTGCAAAATGATAAAGAGTAATTTGCTACAATTAATTTTGATTTTTTCAACTTTATTTTTTCAAAGCTTTGTTGTTCAAACTTAAAATGTTGTAGTTCATTTGTTGTCAATCTTTTTGTTATTCTTGATTCAACATTTTCTCTATCAATTGCCAAAACATTCCATCCATTTTTTATCAAATATACTGTATCATTTCCAGCTCCACATCCTAAATCAATTGCATTTGTTGGGTTGCATTTTATTTTTTCAATAAAATATTTAACAAATGTTCTAGGTACATCCGCTTCGGTTACATCATAATATTTTTCTATACTTTTCATATTGCTCTCCCTAAGAAATTTATTTAAAATCACTCATTATAAAAAAATTTTTCACCTACTCACTTTTCTTCAACCAATCCACAAAACTTCAAATTCTTCATAATGATTTCTAAAAAATTTTCCTTCATCATTCATTTTCTTTATTTCATCAATTGAAAACCATCCAACTTTTTCAACTTCTTCCTCTTGTAATTTTAGTTTTTCAATATCATCAACATCCATTTTTATATAATAATCATCCCAAAAAACTCTTTCTTTTTCAGACCTTCCACCATAGTATTTTACTAATTTTTCTGGATTTAAATCCACTCCAATCTCTTCTTTTACTTCTGTTAATATTCCCTGAATACTATCTTCTCCAGATTTTGGATGTCCCCCTGTAGTTGCCCATAATCCATTTTTTCTTGCACTTCTTTTTTGTAATAAAAACTCTCCTTTAGAGTTTTGTATGTAAATAAGTACCACTACTATATATGAGCCTTCAGGTACTGACTCGCCTTTGTATATTGTTTTTCCTGTTAAATTTCTATTTTTATCATATAAATCTCGTTTTTCCATAGTTTTATCCTCTCTTTTATAATTTATAAATCTACCTCAAATAACACTTTTGACTCTTCATTTTCTCCAATTTCTTCCACAGAAACTTTGGTAACTATGGTTTTAAACTTATCATTCAGTTCAAATTCAATTTGCTCATTTTCCGTAGTTCCAAGGGTTATATGAGGTATATATTCAAAACTCATTTTTTGATTTAATACTTTTTCATATATTTCATTATGCAGTATCTTTATTTCTTTCCCGCCTGACACGACACTTAAAAATATATAGTTAGTCTTAATATTTTCATCTTTATGTAATGACACACCTGACATTACGATTTCAAATGGTTTCACGGATTTTAAAACTTGCATTAATCTGTCTTTTAGCTCATCATTAGACATAGAGCCTTCAAACGGAAATGCTAAAGTTATATGTGGTGGCAATATTTTATACAATTCATCATACTGTTTTCTAATATTTTCAATTTTTTCTATATTTGTGAATTGAGGAAATATTAAAATATCCCTTTTCCCTTTGTTTATATACTTCATATTTTCCCTCCCTTCTTTGATGATTGTATTATATCAAATTATATTAATTTTTACAATTTAAGAACTGATTAATGAATAACCTTAAGCATTATATAATAAGCTCTTGTTGTTTCTTGTTTATCCACATAAAACTCTTTATATTCTTACCAACTGCACAATGTAACACTACACCGAAAATTATCCTTTATAATCAAAAAAGCAAAATATTTCTGTAATCCCATACATTAATATTTTGCTTTTTTGTAATTAACTTTAAATTGTATTTTCAACTATTTTTCTTCGAGTAACCAATCTAATACATTTATCTCTTTTATTCCATCAAAATCAGCATCTAAATCATCAGCTAATGTCAAAATGTATTTAGGATAATTATCATTTATCTTCTTCAATGGAGTTAATTCTCTATCTAATATTTTATTATCTCCTTCATTTTCGCCTCTAGTAGTTAGTGCTACTTGATAATATTTAATATTTTCTGGCTTTCTTGCCACAAAATTAACTTCTAAATCATCATATTTTCCTATATATACTTCATATCCTCGTCTCAACAATTCAAGATACACGACATTTTCTAATATATGTCCCATATCTCGACCAGAGCCTTGTCCTAACATATAATATCTTAATCCTATATCTATTGCATAATATTTTTCTTGAGTTTTTAAAAACTCTTTTCCTTTAATATCATATCTGCTGGCTTTAAATATTAAATAGCTATCTATTAATACATCTACATAGTTTGAAATTGTATTATATGATGAATTTTTTTCTATTCCTTCAATATTATCACTTATGCTTTTCATACTCGTTCTATTTCCAATGTTGTCATACAAATATTTTGTAACTCTTTCTAACACATTTTTATCTGTTATTCCTTTTCTTTGCATTACATCTTTAAATAAAATAGTATTATATATTCCATCCAAAAATAAATTTATATTTTCTGGGTTTATTTTATATAATTGGGCTGCTTGAGGAAATGAACTATATCTTAGATAATCTCTAAATTTTCTTGATAAATCTGTTTTATCTTCAAAACATGATAAATACTCTTTAAATGATAATGGTAACATTTTTATTTCTATATACCTTCCTGTAAGTAATGTTGCTAATTCTGAAGATAATAGATATGCATTTGAACCTGTTATATATAAATCTATATTTTTATTTATAAATAAACTGTCTACTGTTTTTTCAAATTCATTTACATTTTGAATTTCATCTAGAAAAACATATGTCTTTTTTTCTTTTACTAATCTTTCTTTTTAAAAAGAATCTGAAAAAATTTTTCATTCTTCAGATTCTTCAAATTATCTTTCTATCTCACTTAAATATCTCTCAATTTTCTCAATATCACGCTTATCCTTTGGTAGATTTCTTTTCTTTTTATCTCTTAATATTATCTCTAATTTTTGAAGTTGGTAACCATCTTTAAAATCATATTGATTCTCAAATTCTGCTGGTGAATCAACTACAACTTCAACTAAATCATTTAATTTATAAAATCCACACTCATTTTTCTTTTCCTCAACTAGATTATATTTTTCTTTTATATCATTAAACAATTTTTCTGATATACACAAATCTAAATCATTAGCTTTTTCTCGTAAACCATAAAATAGTAAACAACCACTAGACAAAATATAATATTCTTCTTGTGGAAAATTTAAGCTTTCTACTAATTTAATTAATTCATTTTTATCCATATGTATTTTCTCCTTTCAGATCTAAGGGACTTTCAATTTTCGCTAAAATATTTTTCATGCCCCCAAATTTATTGCTTTATTCAAACTTTCTCAAATATTCATCATAATTTCCAACATAAGAAAAAAATCTTTTTTCTTTTACTTCCACAATTCTTTCCGCCAAATTATTTATAAAATATCTGTCATGCGAAACAAATAGTACTGTTCCTGAATATTCCTTTATTGCTTCTTCTAACAATTCTCTTGTTTCAATATCAATATGATTTGTTGGTTCATCCAATATTAAAAAATTAATGTTTTGTTTTAGCAATTTTGCAAGTATCAATCTAACCTTTTCTCCTCCAGATAAACTACTTACCTTCTTGAACACATCATTTCCTCTAAACATATATTTTGCTAAACTTGTTCTTATTTCAGTTTCATTTCGATTATCAAATTGTTCAAAAAAATTTAATATTGTTTGATTATCATCTTCAAATTTTATTTCTTGTGGGATATATCCAATATTTACTGACTGACCTATTTTTATTTCACCAGTATATTCACAATCTTCATTCATAATGATTTTTAATAATGTACTTTTTCCTGTTCCATTTTTTCCTATTAGCGCAATTTTTTCACCATAGTGTATTTGCAAATTTGCATTTTCAAATATATTTTGCTTTCAAAATTTTTATTCAAATTATTTATTATAACAACATCTTTTCCAGATCTTGAATCAATATTTAATTTAAAATTAAGTAATGTTTTTTGCTCTAAATCAACTTGTGGAAGTTGCTCTATTTTTGCTAATTTTTTTTCTATGCTTTTTGCTCTCTTAAAGAACATTTCATTTTTAGCAAGCTCTCCAAATTTTCTTAAAGTTTTTATAGACTCTTTCATCTTCTTAATCATTTTCTGCTGATTTTTATAATTTTCAAATTCCGCAAGAGTTCTTTTTTCGTCTTCTTTTAGAAAATATGAGTAATTTCCCAAATATATTTTTTCTTTTCCGTTTTCCAATAAAATTGTTTTGGTAGCAACTTTATCTAAAAAATATCTATCATGCGAAACCATTAATATAGTTCCTTTATATTCTTTTAAAAATTTTTCTAACCATTCCAATTTTTCCATATCTAGGTGATTGTTGGCTCATCTAACAAAAGTATACTTGGCTCTTTTAATAACATGCACCTAAATTTACTATAGTTTTTTCTCCTCCACTTAAATCATTATAATTTTGATTTAACATTTTTTCATTTATTTGTAATCCAGAGCATATTTTATTAAATTTTTCTTGAATATCATAGCCTCCCATTTGTATATATTTTTGTTGTACATTTCCAATTTTTGTAGTAATTCACTCATTTTTTCGTCATCTTTTTCATAAGACATCTCATTTTCTAATTTTTTTAATTTTGTTTCTAATTCAAAAAAATGTTCAAAACTCCTTTGTAGAAAAGTGTATACATTTGGATTTTTTTCTTCATATTCATAAATTTGTTTCAGCATACCTATTGTAGCATTTTTCCTAATACTTATTGTTCCAGAGCTTATACTTTCTTGTTTCATTATAATTTTAAAAACTGTGCTTTTTCCTGCTCCATTGTAACCTATTATTGCTACTCTTTCACCTGTTTTTAGTGTTAAATTCATTCCATTTAACACATTTTTTAATCCGTAATTTTTTATTATATTATTTAATTTTATTTCTATCATAATTATATCTCCTTATATGTGTATTTTTATAACGAGATATAATGCCATATATCAACTATTACAACAACTATATTTAATATATAGCTTTATCTCGTTGTAATAGTTACACAGCCGAAGCCCCTATATTTTATTTTACTCCTTAGCTCTTTTTCTCTATTCATTTTTTTTGCTCTCCTTTTTAATATTATGGTTATATAATAAGCTATTTTTTCTAGTTTGTCAATTCAGCTCTTTAATACCCTTACATAAATATTTCATTGGATATATTCTAACATAGTAGCACCAATTATTCCAGAATCATTTTTATATTTTGCTATTCTGATATCAATACCAGGTAGATTTTCCTTTATTTTATCAAAAAAGTAATTGTCATACTCTGACATTCCACCACCTATTGAATATTTACCAATACCATATACACTTTCTATTTTCTTTATTCCTCCAATAAAATTTCTTATATATTCTTGCAAAAGTATCTTTGCATCAATATCATTCTTTTCTATACATCTAAAAATTTCTGTTCTTGCATACTTTTTGTTTTTTATTCTGTTATATCTTTTTGACAATCCTTCAAAACTATTTATATATTTATCATATTTTTCTCCAACTCTTTTGTTAAGTTTGCTTATATCCCATCCGACCTCACTGATACATTTTCCATTTTTCATATATGAAATTCCCAATCCTGATCCCAATGTAAACATTACAAATTCATCCCAAGCATTTATATAATATTCACATATTCCAGCACAAGTACAATCATTTTCTGTAAAAACTTTTGTGCCATATTTTTCTAATGCTATACGCCAATTAATTTTAGTTACATTAAGAGATCTTGATCCCAAGAATATTCCTTCCTCTTTTATATTTCCTCCTGGACATGCTAATCCGATTGAAGATACTTCATAAACTCGAATTTACATTCTTTTTGTAGATTATCTATTAAAGATTTTATTATTTCTATGAATTTTTTAGTAGATTTTTCTATCTCTATAGTTTTATCCATTTTATTTAATAAATATATTTTATGCTCTAATCTTTTTTCATAAATATTATACAAACCGCAAGATACATGACTAGCACCAATATCAACACCTATATTATACTTTTTCATATTTATCTCCTCCTAATCTTTAAACTCCTGTATCCTTTAATTTCTTTGAAATAGATTCGTTCTCTTTTTCTGTACTTTCAATTTTTTTAATTTTCAATATATCTAATCCTGCTCTCACATATTTATTTTTCATAAAATATCTCCAAACGGTCCATTCAAATAATTTTCAAGCATTAATAGCTCTATTCCCTTATCAATTCCTATATATTCCTCTGCAAACCAAGGTGATTTTTTTTCTAAATTGTATCCATCCTTAAACCCATATTTTCCCCATAATTTTGGAAAATTATTGTAATAATATTCCATTGCTTTTATACTTTCATTTGGTGTAAAAATAATTGAACCTATTGCACCACAAGGAGATACAGTACCATCATTCATTTTATTTAAATTAGCATCACTTGGTTTAGCTCCAAATTCACAATATCCTCTTGGAGATAAACATGAAGTTAATCCCCATGAATTTTCGTTATATGTTTTAAAATTATTCATATTATTTATGCAATATTGTCTATTTGCTTTAGTCGCTTTTATAGAATTTTCAAACCAATCAGTTTGATTTTCATCTTTTAAATTTCTAAAATCTATCCAAGCGTGTGAAAACTGATATGGAAATAATGTCCCACAATATGTATATATTATATCTTTAATATCGCAATAATCAGCTTTTTTCCTTTGGAATGTATAATACATACTTTTGTCTATAGGAAATGTTGGAGAGCTTACTCCCAAAACATATAACATTAATTGCTCTGCATACATATCCCAATGTCCCCAAAATCCAATTTCAGGTTTATACCCCATATAAAAATAATTATTTTTTTCGTTTCTATACCACTGCCAATTTATTTTTTTATACAAAATTTCTGCCTTTTTCTTCACATCTTTTCCAAAATATTCACCAGCAGTCAAAGCTCCACATATGAATATAGCTGTATCTATTATAGATACTTCACAGTCCCATTCTCTTTTACCATTTTCCATATTTACAAAATGATAAAAAAAGCCGTTTATTCCTTCAACATTATTAATAAATGTATCTAAAGTCCCAACTGCTTTATTATATGCACTTTTATATGAAATCCATTTGTGTTTTACTCCTATAACCAATGCTACTAATCCGTAACCAACAGATGCTATACTTGAAATATTATCTGCCAATATTGTTTTATCTCTAATAAGACCATATCCCTCACTTTTCGTGTTATCATTTACTTCATTAATAAAGAATTTATAACAAGCTTTTAGTTCCTTTCTTACAATTTTTTTACCATAACATTTCAATATCCTCATTTACACCACTATCCCTTTATTTAATTATATTTTCATTTTTTATAATAATCAATGGAAATAACTGGAAACCACTTTTACCTTTTAAGTTATTGATTTTCTTAAATTTTGCTTGTATAATTTTAGAAAAAGCGTGAAAAGGAACTTTATATAATACAAATCTCTAAAAGGCTTAAAATTGAATTCTGGAAATAGATCAAAAATTAATTCAAACAAATTTGACTAATTCCATTAATTTCAAATGTGTCCCAATTTCCCAAAAATGGGAAAAGAGAACCGTCCCCTTTTCCCATTTTCCTAGAAAGAAGGTTATCTTATATGAAATTACGAACACCTACATATTTTAATGAATTTCATTGCATTGCAGACAAATGTAAAGATTGTTGTTGCATTGGTTGGGAAATTGATATAGATAAAAAATCTGCTGATTTTTATAAAAATGTATCTGGTGAATTTGGAGAAAAATTGAGAAAAAGTATTGATTTTGGTTCACCTAGCCATTTTGCTTTAAATGATAAAAATCGATGTCCTCTTTTAAATAACAAAAATCTTTGTGAAGTTTATATACAATTAGGTGAAGACAAAATGTGTGATATATGTACAGAACACCCACGATATTATGAGTGGTTTAATAATTTAAAAGAAGGTGGAATTGGGTTGTGTTGTGAAGAAGCTGGACGAATAATTTTGTCACAAAAAAAACCTTTTACAACAATAGAAAAAGAAATTCCTTTTGAAGATGCAGATACTTATGATATGGAATTATTTAACTATCTTTTAAACTGCAGATTAAAAATAATCTCACACATTGAAAATACTGAAAAAAATTTCAACCTAAAGATTCGCAATATATTATGGTATGCTTATACAATTCAATTAGATATTGATAATGACATGCTAGATGATGAAGAAATTTTTGATATAATAGATTACGAAAAAACAGATATAACACCAATTCTAAATTTTTACACAACACTAGATCCACTTAATCCAGATTGGATACCTTATTTAAAACATAGTATTTTAATATATAATAATTCACAAAACTCTCTACATAATTTTGAAAAACAAAATCCACAACTTAATAATTACTTACAAAATATAGCAATATACTTTATTTGGAGATATTTTTTAAAAGCAACATTTGATAAAGATGTACTTTCAAAAGTAGAATTTTTGGCACTAAGTATAGCTTTAATAAAAATTTTATTCTTTTGCCAATGGTTAGAAAACAAAACATTAACACTTGAAGACTGCACAGAAATAGTAAAAAACTTTTCAAAAGAAATAGAATATAGTGAAGATAATTTACAAAAGATTGAAGATATCTTCTATGATTCAACAGATTTTTCTATAAATAATATAATTGGAATATTTTGATTTTAGACATAAAAAACTGTTTACAATTTATAATGTATTGTAAACAGTTTTTATTTTAAATTTAATCTTTCTATATTCAATTAAAACATATTTGCATAAAATAAATTAAATTCTATTAACACCATCTTTTATTGCAGCTTTTGAAACAGCATTTGCTACAGCATTTTTAACTCTTGGATCAAAAGCTTGTGGTAAAATATATTCTTCATTTAGCTCATCATCACTAACAAGACCAGCAATTGCATATGCAGCAGCAATCTTCATATTTTCTGTTATTTGACTAGCTCTAACATCTAATGCACCTCTAAAAATTCCAGGGAATGCAATAACATTATTAATTTGATTTGGAAAATCTGAACGACCTGTTCCCATTATTTTAACCCCTGCTTTTTTTGCTTCATCTGGCATAATTTCTGGAGTTGGATTAGCCATAGCAAATACAACTGGATCATCGTTCATTGTTTTAATCATTTCTGCAGTTAATACTCCAGGAGCAGAAACACCAATAAATATATCTGCACCAACTAAAGCATCTTTTAATGTTCCTTTTGTAAAACTTCTATTTGTAACTTTTGCAATAGATTCCTTAATTGGATTTAATTTTTCTCTTCCCTCATATATTGCACCAGTTCTATCACATAAAATAACATCTTTTAAACCTAAAGTCATTAATAATTTAGCAATAGCAATACCTGCTGCACCAGCTCCATTTATAACAGCTCTACAATTTTCTATAGATTTATTCAAAATCTTCATTGAATTTATAATTGCAGCACTTGTAACAATTGCAGTTCCATGTTGATCATCGTGAAAAACTGGAATATCGCATTTTTCCTTAAGTTTTTCTTCAATTTCAAAACAACGAGGTGCAGAAATATCTTCAAGGTTGATTCCACCAAAAGATCCACTTATGTTATAAACTGTTTGAACAAATTCGTCTACATCTTTTGTTCTAACACAAATAGGAAATGCATCTACATCACCAAATTCTTTAAATAAAACGCTCTTTCCTTCCATAACTGGCATACCTGCCTCTGGACCAATATCTCCTAATCCTAATACAGCTGTTCCATCAGTTATAACAGCAACCATATTCCAACGACGAGTTAATTCCCAACTTTTTTTATAATCCTTTTGAATTTCAAGACAAGGTTCAGCAACTCCAGGTGTATATGCTAATGATAAAGCCTCTTTACTATCAACTTTAGCTCTTGCAGAAATCTCGAGTTTTCCTTTCCATTCATAGTGTTTTTTCAATGATTCTTCTCTATAATTCATGTTGTCCTCCTTAATTTTTATTTAATACAATATTATTATACTCGTCTCAAATTTTCTCGTCAATTTATTTTATAAAATCTATTCTCTTTCACCATAATAAGCTTGAAGCATTAATTCCTTAATTTCATGAACTAATGGAACACGTGGATTTGCAGTTGTACATTGGTCTTCAAAAGCCATTTCTGATAATTTATCAACTTTTGCTAAGAATTCTTGCTCATCTACGCCTGCTTCTCTTAAAGTTTTTGGAATATTTAAATCTCTATTTAATTCTTTTACAGCTTCTATTAAAGAATCTACACCTTGCTCTGTTGTTTTTGCTTTTAATCCTAATCTTTTAGCTATATCTGCATATTTTTGATCAGCTATAAAATACTCGTATTTAGGGAATGACACAAATTTTGTTGGTTTTGTTGCATTATATCTTATTACATATGGAAGGATTATTGCATTTGCTCTTCCATGTGGTATGTGGAATTCTCCTCCTAATTTATGTGCTATTGAATGATTTACTCCTAAAAATGCATTAGAAAATGCCATTCCAGCTATACAACTTGCATTATGCATTTTTTCTCTTGCATATTGATTATCTCCGTTGTTATATGCTTCTCTAATATTTTTATATACTAACTCAATCGCTTTCATTGCTAAACCATCTGTAAAATCTGATGCCATATTAGAAACATATGACTCTAAACCGTGTGTTAAAACATCCATACCAGTATCTGCTGTTACGCTCTTTGGTAAGCTTTTAACTAAATCTGGATCAATTATTGCTACATCTGGTGTTAATTCGTAATCTGCTAAAGGATATTTTTTATTTATTTTTTTATCTGTTATAACAGCAAAAGATGTAACTTCTGATCCTGTTCCAGAAGTTGTTGGAATACAAACCATTTTTGCCTTTTCACCTAATTTTGGAAATTTGTATGTACGCTTACGAATATCCATAAATTTAAGTTTTAATCCCTCTGCATCTGCTTCTGGTGCTCATAAAATAGCCACATTCCTTTAGCTGCATCAATAGGACTTCCTCCACCTATTGCTATAATTACATCAGGATTAAATGTATTCATCATTTCAACACCTTTTTTTATTGTATCAAAAGATGGATCTGGTTCAACCTCTGCAAATATCTCTGAATGCACATATTGAGATCTTTTTCTTAAATGATATAAAATTTTATCAACATAACCTAATTTAACCATACCTGGATCAGTTACAATAAATGCTCTTGAAATATCTTGCATTTTTTCTAAGTATGCTATTGATCCAGCTTCAAAATATATTTTTTCTGGAACTTTAAACCATTGCATATTAACTCTCCTTTTTGCTACTCTTTTTATATTTATTAAATTAACTGATGATACATTAGCAGTTGTAGAATTTCCTCCAAATG
>ERZ859980.567-NODE-567-length-22051-cov-1.305419_pt1 | contig 22051 bp, 28 predicted proteins | sample MGYA00509984_ERZ859980 | MGnify/ENA primary metagenome ERZ859980 (study PRJEB30046, sample SAMN00715173) | human gut metagenome | study: EMG produced TPA metagenomics assembly of the A metagenome-wide association study of gut microbiota in type 2... | reverse complement strand
TTTTATTAACATTTATCTTGATTATGTAAGTGAAGAAGATTTGCACATTTACTCTATTGATGAATGTTTTTTAGATGTCACTGATTATTTAGATTATTATCAAAAGGATGAAGAACAATTAGCCGAAGATATTTTAAAAACAATTTTTGAAAAAACCAAACTAGTAGCTACCTGTGGCATTGGGCCTAATATGCTTCTTGCGAAACTTGCCATGGATATCGAAGCCAAGAAAAACAAAAGTAATATTGCTTACTGGACTTATGAAGATATTCCAACTAAATTATGGCCTATCACTGACCTTTCTTCAGTTTGGCAAATTGGTAAACGTTTAGAAAAAAGACTTTTAAATATGAATATTCATTCTATCTATGACTTAGCCCACACATCCCCTAAAAGATTACAAAAGAACTTTGGTAAAATGGGTCTTTTACTTTTTGAACACGCCAATGGGATTGATAATACAATTATCAAAAATATAAAAACACCTACACAAAAATCACTTGGACATAGCCAAGTTTTGTATAAAGATTATTACAATGAAGAGTGTCTTCTCATTATAAAAGAAATGCTCGGGCGTTTAACCGAAAAATTACGGCTTAAAAATCTTGAATGTCAAAGTATTACTCTTTTTTGTTCTTATTCAAAAGTCTTAGGAGGCGAATTTTTACATTCTTACTTTTGGATGAAAAAACAGATAATGAAGAAATTTTATTTTTAAATTTTAAAGCCTTATTTGATAGATATTATAACATGGATATGCCTGTGCGAAAAATAGGTCTGCACATAGGAAGATTAGAAAGCAAAAAAGGTGTTCAATTAGATTTGTTTTATGAAAGAAAATTAAACGATGAAAAGTTAATGAAAACCTTAGATATTATTCATCAAAAATTCGGTAAAAATAGTCTATTATATGCCACTAGTCTTCTTTCTTACTCTACAAAAAAAGAACAAAATCAAAAATTAGGAGGTCATCATGTCTAGATTAGAAGATACTAAATGGCATGCTTTTGAATCCCTTTACAAAACAAAAGAAGTCTTAAATGAATTAAATAGAAAAAGAAGTTATCATGAAAAACCTCTTTTAAGTGAGGATGAAAAATCAGAAATAGAAAACAAACTTTTAAACTTTTTTCATAGTGGGGAAATTATCATTCTTATTTTCTACCGCGAAGGATATTTCTATCAAAAAAAAGGAACCGTTGTAAAACTTGTTCCTCCTAAAATTTATTTTAAAGATAAGACTTATTTATACTTTGATCAAATCATTAAGATTTTGAATTAAGACTTTTAAACTTTGCTTCATTTTCTTTATTATATCCTACTAAAGCATTTGGACAATGTTGTTCAATCGTTTTAAAGATTTCTTCATAAGTTTGATTATTTTTCTTGCCTATAGAAGATAAATACGCGACAGAAAGACTTTTACCATTTTGCATTTTTAAAATAATACTTCTCGCTGTTTTAATGCCTCTTTGTCTAATTTCGTAAGAATAAAACCAAACAATATCCTCATAAGGAATTACTTTGATACTTCTTGTTAAATCAATAATATTTTTATTTGTTAAATATAAATGAGCACTTTCATAATATAAAGAATTTTTATCATTCATTTCTGCATCTAATTTTGTTATTTCTTCCTTAGAATATTTTCTTAAATTTTTAAGATATTTACTTTTTACAAATATTGTCAAAAATAAACAAATTAAAGCAATAACTAAGAAGATAACATTTAAAGTCATCATTGTTCCCATTAAAGATATTTTTTCGCCTGTTAAATCTAAATAAACAGGATAAAAACCATCTGTAAAATTTGTAATGGCTAAATCCGCATCTTTTAAAGTTTCCATTGCTAAGTTTTTAATGTCACTTGGTACATTAGCTGTTATACCATGTACTGTCTTAGGATTTTCTAAAGAAACATCCGTAAGACTTTCATAGTCATTTTCGTTCATTTTAATGATGGCTAATAAATTTCTTTCTCTATCTTTGTTGCATAAACCATATAAAAGGCACTATTTTCATTTTCATAATAAGCAAAATTTATGGGAGAAGTAAAAACTTCTAAACTGGCTTTTGTCCCAGAAGATGTTTTTTCAGTCAAATTAACTTCTTGTTCATTTCCTTCTAAAACACTAAATAAAACAATTAAAATAATAAAGACAATCGCACAACCTAGACTAATTAAAACATTTCTTTTCTTTTTTGTTAATTCTTTCTGAATATTTTCATTTGTAAAATTTATCATATGTTATCCTTTCTAAAAACCACGGGAAGCACCGCCGCCGCCTGATGAACCACCGCCACCAGAAAAACCGCCACTGCCAAAAGAACTACCTCCTCTAAAATTATGACCACCAGAAGTAAACCACCAGAATCCTGGAAAACGCATCATAAAATATAAAAGAAATAAAAAGAATAGAATACTAATAACTGTTTCAAAAGGATTTACTTTTTCTTCGGTGGGGGTTTCTTGACCATCTAAAGTAACGTTATATTTTGTACATAAAATTTCTAAGATTTTATTATAACCATTTTTAATTCCTTCATCATAATTATTTTCTTTTAAATAACTCACCATGTAATTATCTAAAATACGTCCAGCTTTCCCATCTGGGATATCTCCTTCTAAGCCATATCCTACTTCAATTTTAACTTTTCTATCTTCCTTACTAAGTAAAATTAGTATTCCATTATTTTCTTTTTTATCACCAATACCAAAACTTCTAAATAAATCTGTCGCATAAGTTTCGATATCACTGCCCTCTAAATCATTAACCGTAACCACGACAATTTGGGCTTTCGTTTTACTATCTAATGCAGAAGACATTTTAACAATATAATTTTTGGTATCACTACTTAGTACATTGGCATAATCATTGACATAAAAACTAGTGGTTGGTCTTACTAAAGCAAAAACTTGGAAAGGAAAAAAGACTAAAAAAAGAAGCAAAGCTCCTTTTTTAATCGAAGCTAACATTTGGAACATCCTTTTTTTGTTCATCGGCTTCAAAATACTTTTCTTCACTAAAACCAAACATATTAGCCAGAAGATTACTTGGGAATTTCTTTATTAACAAGTTGTATTCTTTAACACTGTTATTATAATCACGTCTAGCTGTAGAAATACGATTTTCCGTACCGGCTAGTTCATCTGATAACTGGGTAAAATTAGCACTTGATTTTAAATCTGGATAGTTTTCAACCACTACTAATAAGGCATTTAAACCATTTGTTAATTCTTCGTGGCTTTGGCTTTATCATCAATACTACTTGCTTTCATTAAATTTTCTCTTGCTTTGGTAATTTTATCAATTACTTCGTTTTCATGGGAAGTATAGCCTTTAACGATATTGACAAGATTAGGAATTAAATCGGCTCTTCTTTGTAACATAACATCTAAGTTACTATAAGAAGTTGTGACATTTTCTTTGCTTGTCACCATCTTATTATAAGAACCAATTAAAATGCTTCCAAATAAAACAATAAGAATACCAATTATAATTAAAATAATTGAACTTTTTTTCATCATCCATCTCTCCTTGTATTAATCATATCACATAAAAGATAAAAAAAATACTAAGATTTTTTCTTCTTAGTATCTTGCTTAACTTCTTTAGCTTCTAAATCTAATATCTTTTCTTCTTTAGCTCTTTTTCTTTCTATAACTGGTGTATTATCGAAAACAACCTTGGTATTAGCAATATAATCATGTAAACCACGGCCATCATTTCTAACAATAATCATAAAGATAATAATATAAGTAATAACGTTACCAACAAGATTCACATTTTGATAAACATCAAAATAATTTTCATTATTCATAAAATGAATGATACACTGTAAAATAATAGAAATAAGTACATTATTAAGAACAATACTTCTTAGTAAGAAATTAACGATTGTTAAAGGTGTTTTATCATTACTTACGACTCTTATTTGAAATAACTTTTTACCAATAGTTTGGCCTTTACAAAAATACTGTAAAACTGCAAAATATAATAAGACAACGACAAGATCAATGACAACATATTAGTTTCTAAACGATGTATTTCATAAGCAATTGGTTTAAAAGCTGTTTCATAATCTTCTGTACTAATTTCATTATTTGTATATTGTTGTTGCAAATTTAAAAGTTCATTATATTTTTCTGTATAAGCATTATGATTTGGATTTAAAAAAGGTATAAATGATAATAAATAAACTACCAAAGATACAATTAAGATATCTAAAACATAAGCACCTACTCTTTTAAAAAACGTACTATTTAACAAACGGTCTGTTGTTTGCATTTTTTATCCCTCCATAACAACATGAAAATTATATCATGAGTCATATAAAAATGCAAAACAAGAAAAAATAGCATTTTATTGTATTTATCCCCATCTTTTTTGAGCTTTTTTCTTATTACTTTTAAATTTTGATTCTACAAAATCATAAAGTTCTTTATCTTTTATAATATACTCACTATTTTTATCTTTTATAATTTCAGAAACAGTTTCTTTAGAAATTTTAATGAAGTCATTATTATCCTTTTTAATTTGCAAATTATTTATTTCATCTGCGGTATCTTTTTAATTTTCATGTTTTAAGTATGCTTTAAAAACCATTTCTTCTATAGAATCTGTTGGTTTTATTTCTGATCTAATAACTAAATTTCTTAATCTATCCAATTCTTGTAATGTCATACTATTTTTCACTCCTTATTAGTTTTTATTGGTACGTTCTTTTTTTATTTCTTTCTCGGCTATTTTCATTAAACATTGACCATACTTGTTTTTATTTAATAAAATAGCTCTTTTAGAAAATTCTTCTAAAGATAACCACTTGTGATTTAAACCGATAATTTCAGGACTACAAATTAAGGTATCTTTGTTATTTTCAATCGTCCTTATCATATTAGAGGCATCTAATAAAGATTCAAAAGTTCCGGTGTCAAACCAAGTATAACCGTCACCAAGTAATCTTGCTTTTAATTTATTCTGTTTTAGATATAAATCATTTAAACTCGTTATTTCAAGTTCTCCTCTTTGACTTGGTTTTACCATTTTAGCCATAGATGAAACTCCTTTGGGATAGAAATATAACCCTGTGATAGCATAATCACTTTTAGGATGTAATGGTTTTTCTTCAACTGATAAAACATTGTTGTACTCATCTATTTCCATAATACCAAATCTTTCAGGATCTTTTACTTTATATCCAAAAATAGTAGCTTCTCCTGATACGGCATTGTTAATGGCTTTAGTAAGTTCTTTTTCCAAACCATTACCAAAATAAATGTTATCTCCTAAAATCATAGCACAAGGAGCATCACCAATAAATTCTTCTCCTAAAATAAAAGCTTCCGTAAGACCATTTGGTTTAGGTTGCACCATATAAGATAAATGAATACCAAATCGAGTACCATCCCCTAGAAGTCTTTTAAAGTTTTCTTGATCTTCTTTCGTTGTAATAATTAAAATATCTCTTATGTTAGCTTCCATTAAAACACTTAAAGGATAAAAAATCATAGGTTTGTCATAAACAGGAACAAGCTGTTTACTGGTAGCTTCTGTTATAGGGTAAAGTCTCGTACCAGTGCCACCAGCCAAGATAATGCCTTTAATCTCTTGTTTTTTAGAAGTTCCAACATAATCTTCTAAATCAATATTATATAATTTTTCAAATTGACTTAGTTCACTAGCACTTACTTTCTTTTACCTGATTCAATTCTCACAATAGCGTTTCTTCCAAGACTAAGTTTACTTGCCACTTCATCTTGTGTTAAATTTTTACTTTCTCTTATCTTTTTTAATATTTTTGCAACATTTTCTTCTTTCATATCATCACCATAGTTTAAACAATATATTATTTTGTTTAAAAATGCAACATTTATATTAATTTAGTATATAGATAAATAATAAGTACCACTTGTGTTATTAACATAAGTGGTACACCTATAGTAAAATATTTCTGTTTTGTCTTATGCCTAAAAGTATACATTCCTATTAAGCCACCTAAAGATCCACCTAAAAAACATAAACCTAACAAAGTACTCACTTTAATTCTCCATTTATGTTTTTTAGCTTTTAATTTATCTAAGTCAAAAACAATAAATGTTATAAAATTTAAAATAAATAAATAGATACAAATAAACATACTTTTCCTCATTTCTAAGAGAAAGTAATGTAATAAAGACCAGCATAAGAATTATATAAAGCTGCATTTGTTGTTAATGGAAGTAATACCTCATTGGATAAATACCTAGAATTAGAATAAGTAACTCCATTTTCAGGAGCATTAGTTCTTTCTTTAAATTCCAACTACCATTTTCTTTTTTATAGAACAAAAGGTGTCCTGTTAAAGTTGTTGTCTTGCTATTTCTATCGTAAGTTTTATTTTTTATAGTTAAAATAATTTTATCATTTCCTAAAGCTGTCATAGAAAAATAAGCCTGTTGGGTATTACTGCCTAAATATTTGCTATAATTTCCGGCATCAATAATTTTATTTTCATTTTTCTATTGTAACATTGTGTATCTTGATAAATGCTATTATCTTCACATCTTACAATTCCTGTTCCATTAAAGAAACCAGCATAATCAAAAACTTTTTGTCTAGCATAAGTTCCTTGGCTTGTAGAAACAGAACCAGCAGCGCCATAAATATCATGGAAATAATAGTATATGTCATTGACATTTCTTGATAATTTACTTTCAGAGCTAATACCACCTGATGTATAAGTATAACTTCTAACAGCATAATTATGTTTACTTGAAGTAGAATCATCATAATAAACTCCTACTGTTCCACTGTTAAGACTATGAGAAATTCCCACAATACCTTCTCGATCAAAACCAGCTTTTCCAAAAACAGAACTAATATAAGGCATTGTAATAGAATTACCACTTATTTTAAGAGTTGCTACCCGAACAGAGCCACCTCTTGTATTGGCATCCCCACCAACAACAATTGTTGAATTATCTACTCGAACGTTATATTCAGGAAGAGGCGCTCCCTCACTCATTAATTTTACAATAGAGCCATAAGAAGAACTTTTTGAAGTAACATTTAACACTTGTGCTTCAAGATAATAAGTATTTTTAGGCTTTCCATTGTCATAATAAACTTCATCACCATCAATAATTACAATTTGTGATTGATTAAGTGGTACAAGATTATAATTATTTCTCATATTATCATTACTAGAAGCATTTTTGGATATAAAGTCACCTATACGAGTAAGACTAGGTCCATTAGAAATAGTTACTACTTTTGATTGAGCCGAACTATAATTTCCGGCTTTATCTTTTACCCTGACATAAAACGTGTGATTACCGTCTGTTAAATTTGTAAAAGTATATCTATTAGAAGAACCTGTTATCCAATTACCATTATCAAAACGAAACTGATAACTTGCTACCCCACTTAAATTATCTTTAGCATTACTTGCAGTAACTGTCGCATTTCCATTAGAAGTAGAAATATCAATAGATACAGTTGGAAGCGTATTGTCAGCATAATAATTTTTACTACAAGCTATATTAGAAGTATTTCCAGCTTTATCTGTTACATTCATACAAACTTTTTGGTTAGAAGCATTGGTAATATCCACCACGATTTGATTATTAGAAATAGAAACTGTTGTATCAGGCGTACAATTTGCACTACTTCGACAATATTTAGCACTAGCTAGTCCACTTACAGTATCATTGAAAGAACCTGTTATGGTTGCTTTTTTAACCCAACCATTTTCCCCTGATGTACTACTTTCAGTTAAACTAATTGTTGGCTTTACTCCATCAACATTGTAAGAAGATGAACAAACTTTTCCAGAAGAATTGCCAGCCTTATCTACAACAATAGCACAAACTTTACGATTTTTTCCACTTGCTAAAGTGACACTGAAACTACCATTGCCGTTGTTCCAGGCGTGCAATCCCCTTCTCCTTGACAATATTTAATAGAAGATATACCACTCAAATTATCTTTAACATCTGCTTTTAAAGTTAAGCCTTTATAATAGTTATTGCTTCCAACTGTTTGATTTTGAATACTATAAGTTATCGTTGGATTATTGGTATCTATTAAAATACTTGTGTTAGCTTCATTACTTTTATTACCGGCTTTATCATAACACATAAAATATACTGTCGTTTTTTGTTCACCAGTAAAATTTGGTTTAATGGTAAAGCCTTTACTATCATAAACGCCATTATAACGTTGATATTCCCCGTCATTTAACTTATAAGTACAAAAATCAATGTTTTCAATATCCCAACTAACAGCTAAAGTAACATCTTTATTTGTCCAATTACTATTAGAACTATTGTTACTTTTATTTTAAAGTTATTTGAATTCACTTTTTCAACATGAACTTTACTTTTGTCATCTATATCAGAAACATTTCCTACCTTATCTTTTGCACAAACAATATAATCACCATTATCCAAATAAACTGTTGGATGAACATCTTCAGTAGATTGGTATACTATTCCATCATTATCACAAGATGTGATATCATCACTTACCACAGCATAATGAGAAATACCACTACCAGATCTATCATCTAAAACAAAACTAACTTTTCTTAAATCAGTTGTATAATTTTCATTATTTATATCATCTACTGAAACTGTCGGTTTTTCACGGTCTATTAAACCATGAGCACTATATTTTTGATTAACTTCTTGTCCGTTAATATTCATAACAACATGTAAAGTAACCGTTATATTTTTAATAAGTTGCGCACTTATTTGGTAAAGACAATCATCATACTCTTCTTTGGTACAAGTTTTTTCTTCTTCTCCATTCCAAGTGAAACTAACTAAATTTTCTAAATTACTTTCATTTTTTAAACGAAATTGAAAATTTTCAAAGGCTGTTTGTGACCATGTATTATTAGATACTTCATTACCATTTTCATCATAAATCGTAATATAACCCATACCATAACGGTTATTGAGTTCTTCTTCTCCTAAACAAGTATCATTTTCAATATAATTAGCTTTATAAGTATTTCCTTCGTAATTCACTTCAATAATATCACAATTCATCTTACGATTTGATCTAGGATCGATTAGATTTCCAGATTCATTATCGGCACTAATAAGACCTTGTTGCATTAAAGTGTTGACGTCCATAACAAAAACATTTGAAGTTTCTGAATAACTTTCAGCTTTAGCAAGAAGTTCTGTTACTTTAGATTGATAAATATTTTCCTTAGTCTTATTTGTAATTGTCGTATAAGCTGGAATAGCGATTAACAAAATAATCGCCATAATACTAACAACACTTATAAGTTCGATTAACGTAAAACCATTAACTTTTCTTTTAAACTCTTTTGACCTTTTCATTCTCAATTCCTACCTTAACAGCATTATCTCACATTGTTTGTAAAATAAAAAGATGAAAAATTTATTTACATTATCTATATAAATGGAAATAATAAGTGTACGCACATTAATTGTTACATATCAAATTAAATATAGAGATTATTTAAGAAACGTTCAATTGAAAGAGCAAAAAACAAAATTTTTTCATCAAATGATGGTAGCAAAATGAAATTAAGCAATAATCCAAATGATTACAGGCGTCTTATTAAAGAAGAAGTTATAACAAAGGAAAAGAAAGTGAAAACTCAAGACTCAAATTTTTGAATGATTCAAAAGAAAAAGAGAAATTTACATATAAATATTCAAGTGATGATTCAGTAATTTTGGAAGAAGAAAAATATGATGGATACTATGGAATTACTACAAATTTAAATAGCAATATTGAAGAAAATTTCAGAATATTAAAATCAGATTTTGAATCAGGTGACATTTATCTTTCTAGAGAAGATAGAATAACAGCTCATTTCTTAACCTGTTTCATTTCATTGTTAATTTATAGAATATTAGAAAACAAACTAGATTATAAGTACACCAATACTCAAATAATTGAAAAATCAAGAAAAATGGAAGTGTATGAAGAAAAAGGCATCGGATATTCACCCGCTTATGTTGGAGATAATTTAACAGACCATTTACACGATAAATTTAGTTTTAGAACAGATTATGAAATAATAATTTATGAGAAATTTAATAAAATTTTTAAACAGATAAAAAAATAAAGTTGTACGCAGAAAAATAAAAGCCTGCAAATCCAGTATTTACCAGGGTTTGCAGGCTATTTTTATGTTACAACTGTCAAAGACAAGATTATATAACAAATATATAATAAAAGTGTAAAAAAAATACTTTTTAATATTTTTAAAGTGTAATTTTTTTTACAATTTAATGTCAAAAATCATCTTTTTATTTAAAATACTTATTTGCTTTCATTTAAAATCTTAATAATATCATTCCCATGAATTTTAACTTTAATTGAGGGTAATATTTCCTTTAATTTTTCAATAGTAACTGGTTTTAAAGTAATTATTTTGTTTAGTTCTTCATCGTTAAAGATATAATAAGCAGGAACATTCATTTCTTTAGCTTTTTCTTTACGAAAGTCTTTTAACTTATTTAAAATACTTTGATTATATTTATTAGCTAAACTACAATAGTCATTCGTATTATTTTCTAAAAAATTATTAGCTATTTTTAACATATTATTAGCATTTGTTAATAAATCTTTATCATAATTTGAAAGATCATGTTTAATATAATTAATTAACTGGTCTATTCTAATAGTATTTTTTCTTATCTCTAAAGGAGCCCTTCCCGTATCCAAAATAGATTTTGAGTTAGCTAAAACAACTAAAGGCTTAAACCATAAATTATCAAAATTTTTTTCATATAAAGCCATTAATAAAGAACTATTTTTAGATAACCATCTTTTCTTTAAAATATCTTTATGTCTCATAGCCTGCGTATAAGGAGAATAAATAGCTTCCCTTATCTTTTTTCCTGCTAAGTCATATTCTCGTTGAAACTCTGCTACTCAAAATGTGATTAAATATACTCACATCGAGATAATGTAAACTCTCACAAGTTTTACTTACTGTTTCATCGTGTATGCTTTGGATTGACCGAAATCATATCTACTCACAAGTTCTTGTACACTCCACAGTCGTTAATTCCCGAAATAGCCTTCGGTACATACTTACATTTGCTTTTAATTATGCAATCTTGTAAGTTTTTACACCTCTCAGATTCAGTGCCGCATTGAAATCCCTGTCTTCGACATAGCCACAATGACATCGAAATGTTCTATCGGAAAGTTTTAAATCTTTCTTGATCGTTCCACAACAATGGCAGATTTTTGATGATGGATACCATCTGTCTACAACTCGAAGTTCAATTCCATTTTCATTGCATTTAGCCTGAAGCCTTGTCTAAATTCATAAAACTTCTGCGAAGCAACTGCTCTTGAAAGATGTTTGTTCTTCATCATTCCCGATACGTTTAAGTCTTCAATCGTTATATAAGATGGTTTGGTTTTCACTATCTCAGCGATTGTCTTGTTAATGTGATCTTACGGATATTATCCATTTTATGATGAAGTTTTTGTACCTTAAGTTTTTGTTTTTGTATATTCGCTCTTTGAGTGGACTCTCCTTTCTGTAAATTTTCATATTTTCGAGAAAGACTTCTCTGTTCTCGAATAAGTTGTTTTTCAAGTTTCTTTAATCTTACTGATTTATTGATGTTCTTATAAGTTTTACCATTAGAAACAACGGCAAAATCTTTTAAACCTAAGTCTATCCCAATACCATTATTATTGCTGCAGCCAATAAGCATATCTGGAATCTCTACTAGAACGGATACGTAGTATCTCCCCGCCTTAATAGATACCGTACCGCTTTTAATCACATATCCATCTTTGGTTGTAGGAATATATCCTTTTTCTTTGATACGAACCCAACCAAGTGATGGAATATTGATTCTATGCCTTTCGCAACGACAATCTTTTGGATTATTCTTTACAAAATACATCTTTACATCAGACTTATCCTTTTTCTTGAATTTAGGAAAAGTACTTTGATGTTTAAAAAATCTGGTAAACGCGACACAACCGTTTTCGATTGAACGCTTTACAGATTTTGAACTGACTTCCTTAATCCATAACTTATCTGGATTTTTGGAAAGATATTCATTGTTCAGCCAGACACTAAAACTTTTACCACTCATAAACTTTTCTCCATTGTCATGAAGTTCTTTGTTATGAGCGAGATAGAGGTTGTAAATATATCTACAAATTCCTATTGTTTTACGTATCTTGACTTTCTGTTCCTCTGTTGGGTTAATTTCCGTCTTGAAGCTCTTTAGCAATTTCCTCATCTCCTTCTATTTGTTTCTTATACTTACGAAGTCCATATAACCTACAGGAAAACACATGAAGAATTGAAACAATGTCCTGTACAAGTTCTTCTTGCAGTGAGAGTTCTTCATTATTTATCACCACAATGGTTGTATTAAATTTCATACAGAATTTTTCAAACCTGTCGTAGCCAAACCTAATAAATCTATCTTTATGCGTTACGATTATGGTTTTGATTTTTTGCTCCATTACCTCATCTAATAACTCATTCCACTTTTTACGATTGTAATTAAGACCACTCCCATAATTTTCAATACATTGTTCCTTTAGCATTATAAAACTGTCTTAAAAATGTAATCTGGTTTTGTAAATCATCTTTTTTATTTCTCGTAGACACTCTCGCATAAATAACTACTTGTCGTTGGCCATTTTTGGCATTTATTCCTTTGAATTGAAGATACTGGTCGTAAGTGTAATAACGCCAATCAGTTGGAGTTCTATTTGCTTTTAGAGTTTCTTCCCTATCCCAACGTTGCGATGTTTTTACAGACACGCCAAACAACCCAGCAAAATCTTTTGGTTTGTAATTTGTGATGTTTAATGTATTCATAGCCATATGCTCCTTGGGTATATTTAAATACATTTAATCATATTAGTCAACAAATTTAGTTACTTAAGTTTTCCTCCTTTATTATCACATATATATTACCTATTAAATTCTTACATTCAATGAGAATGTAAAACCTTTAGAAACAACCACAAAATCTATTTGAGCTTTTAAATCTTCATAAGAAAGCGTAATATCTCTTAAAACATATAATCCTAGATTAGCGCATTTTAACTCATAAGCAATCGCCTCTTCACCTTTAATACCCCACTCTAAAAGTTTGATATCTTTAGCCAAAGATAAACTATTATTACTCTTTTGTAATTCTTTTAACTCATTTAATTGCTTTTCTAAATTACTATCTTCTTTTAAAAAGACAGTATCTTTAAAAGGCTTAAATATATTATCTATTATACCCATCATAAGACACTTCCTTCTTCTATTTAAATTATACATTACTTAAACTTTTATTAAAATATTTATTTAATAATCTCTATAGATATTTTATCCAGCAACTTATGTTCTACAACTTGATGATAATAATCAATTAAAAGTTCTCTGTTTTTCTCTAAATATGCAAAAATTTTCTTTTTATCCTTGCCAGTTAATTCTACACCTTCACTTATTTCCATATTAACTAAATCGATAACTGTTCCATCTCCTTGATTACTTAAAACATGAACATGAGGAAAATTACGATGAATATCTTCATTAGAATGTATGACAATTTTATAATTGTTATATTTAGCAAAGGTAGCGCCAACAGGTAATCTGGTATAATACATAATATTTTATCTTCTATGTCTGTTAAAACATCAAGAAGATAATCATCAGCATTCAAACTTCCTATTTCTCTTTGATTTACATTATCAATAATAGTAAATGATATTATAAGTTCTGATATATCTTCAATATTATCTAAATCATTAAAATTAATAGTTTTATATATATTTAATAATTCATGATAAAAAGAATTAACTAATGTTTTAGAATCATATTTAAATTCTTTTATAGTTATTTTATCAGTAGTATTTATATTGTTTATAATATCATATACAAATATCTTAATATTCTTTCTTTTTTCAAAAATAATCATTCCTCTCATCAAAACCATTTAATATGTAAATATCATATCACATACGTTAACAATAATATCTTTTCTCATAAAAAAGAGATGAATCTTTCATCACCTCTCTTCACATTAGATTTTATTGAATCTTGCTAAATTATTAACTTAGTATTCCAAATTTTATTTTGAAGAACCAGTATCAGAATTTGGTGTAGGTATTTGATCAACCCCATTTATAGGTTCTTGCAATTTTAAATCTTGTTTAATTTTAGAAGTTGATATTCCCTCTGTCCTATCTAAGTATACAACTTCACAGTAATCTTTTAAATAATCAAAACGATCAGACCCAGCCCAATCACTTCCCATTACAACTGTATCAACTTTATACTCTTTTACATCATCAATTTTTTGCTCCCAGCTATTTTCAGGAATTACTAAATCAACATATCGAATAGCTTCTACCATCAATTTTCGAGTCTCATAATTATGATAAGACTTCTTACCTTTTATTTCATTAAATTCATCTGTGGAAACAGCTACTATTAAATAATCTCCTAAAGCCTTTGCCCTTTTTAATAGTCTTATATGTCCATAATGTAACAAATCAAATGTACCATATGTTAATATTCTTTTCATTTTATTTATCCTCTTTTCTACATATTTTAATTAACAAATTGCATATATTTATAGTCGCTAAGCCATCATCATATAATGGATTGGTTTCAAAATAATTTTGAAGATTTTTTAGATATTTTTCATAATCAAATTTTTCTATATTAGTTAATAAATCATCATTAGTTGTTGAAAATGGAAACGGATAAGAAAAATACTCATCAACTAATCCTCTAGTTTTTTTATAATTGTCGATATCTAACGCACAAATAAAAGCTGGTTTTTTTTGTATTGCAAAATCAAATAATGTACTAGAATAATCAGATATAATTGCATCACTTATTAATGACAAATCCTGCATATTAGGATAAGATGTCACATTTAATATATCATCACTATAATTGATGCACTTACTATATTTTTGCACATTTGGATGCATTCTAATTAAAATTTTGCACTTTTTATTAGTCTTTTTTTCAAACTGTTTTAAAACACGACTAAAGTCAATTTTATAACCATCTATACTAAAATCATCTCTAAATGTAGGAGCATATAATATTAAATAATTATTATTTTTAATATTTAATCTCTTTTTTACCTCTTGAATAAGTTTTCGATTATTTTGGTTATTAATTAAATAATCATTTCTAGGAAATCCCAATTTTAATATTTCCACATTTTTATCTAGCCAAAACCAATTTTTGTACTGAATATTTTGGATATGACTATTCGATAAAATTGCATTAGCAATTTTGCCATCTTTCTTTGCTAATTTTACATATTCTGTTGATAAAGTGGAAGCAGCCATTCTTTCAATTTTTTTAGAACTAAAAGGGCCATGCCAAGTTTGTAAATAATATTGTTCTTGTTTTTTCTTCGGCTTTATATTATTTCTAACATTATCTATCCAAATTTTTGAAGTAGCATAATGATACAATGATTTAAATGAGCCATACTTACCTTTTTGATATAATCTGGCATTTCTTCATCCATTTTTCTAACTACCCAAATTATTTTATAGGATGTATTAAGTTTATGAAGATTTTCAATAATATATTTACCGTTATCTCCATAACCTTTGCCTAAAAAATTATCAACAATAATTTTTTCATTATCAATTTTTAAACAAGGAGAAAAAAAAGTCATTATACTTGCTTTAAAACTTATTATAAAATAATCAATTTTACTTTTCATTTCTTTTTTTCACCTCTTTTTTTAAAATATCAATTATCTCACCAAATGATTCTTGTTTTGTTACAATGGATAAAACAATATAAACACCAACGCCTATAATCAATTGTATTAATATAACCAAAATAGGACTTAAAGGGATATTTTGCAAGTTCAATACTATTATAAACATTATTCCCGACAAAAATAAAGTAGGCAGTAAATCCTCCAATTGCGATTTATAATCATATTTAATTATTGACTTCAATGCAGAAGCATTCACTATTGTACCATAAATATTATATATTCCCATAGTAAAAGCAACGGCAATAACACTGATTTTCATTCCAACAATTAGTAAAAGTAAGTAAACTGGTTTTTTTATTATTTCTAATTTCAACAGTATATCACTCCTACCTACCGCCTTAATTGCTTGCAGGCTTATTGAACCTATTAAACTTATGGCATAAGCAATACTTAATATTCTAACATATGAACAGCCATTAACCACCTATCTGTAAATAAAAATTCCACTAATGGTTTTGATACCGCGGCAAGCCCAAATAACAAAGGAAACATTACATATGCCATTATTTTGACTGCTCTTCGCGTTATATATTTTACTTTTTCCAAGTCATCATTAAAATTGGACATAGCAGGAAATAATACACTCATAATTGATGAACCAACATTTGAAGTAATTAATGTTGGCAATTGATTTCCCTTATTGTAAAATGCTAAATCGGCAGATGTATAAACCTTGCCTATAATTATAGAACGCAATTGTTCAAAAAAGGTACCAGCAAAATCAGCTGCAAATATTTTCCAACCATATTTCATCATTTTAACAGCAGAATTATATGAAAATTCAAAAGTTGGTTTCCATGGAACTGTAATTAACAAGACCACAATATCAATAAATGTATTTGTTAAATACTGTGCTACCAACGCCCATACACCAAAGCCAAAATAAGCAAGTATAACTCCGACAATTCCGGATACTAACGTGCCAAATAACGTTGAAAAAAAATATTTTTTAAATAACATATTTCTTTCCACATAAGCATGTTGAATTGCACTGAATGCACTTAATGGTATTCTTAAAGAAAATACCCTCAAAACTAAACAAAGTTCAGAACTATTATAAAATTCAGAAATTACTGGTGCTAGAAAGAAAAGTACCAAGTATATCACAATTGAAACAAGCAAACTACAATAAAAATTAGTAGAAAAGTCTTTTACCGTAGCATTTTTATTCTGAACAAGTGCTGTACTAAATCCACTTGTTACAAATACATCAGCTAATGAAATAAAAATTAAAATTATAGCAACTATTCCATAATCATTTGGAGTTAATAATCGTGCCAAAACAACTGAAACAAGAAATGAAACCCCTTGGGCTAAAATTCTTTCAGAAAATTTCCAAAATAATCCGCTCATGATTTTATTTTTTATATTGTTTTCTTTAACTTTCATTTTTCATCGATTCCTCATCTACATAATACTTATCAATAATTTCTGAATAAATAGTATTATTATTGTCGTAATCAAAATGATGATTAAGTTTATGAAATCCACTATATGTAGTAATTTGATTCCATCGTTCTTCTGAATAATGATTACTTAATTCAAATTGCATTATATGCGGATTTATATTATTAAAGCAAGGGACTTTTTCCCACAAATCAGAGTATTTTTCAGATGCCATTTGAAAGAAAAAATGAAATATAAAATAGTCAATAGCATAATTGTACTTTTTCCAATACTCAAACAAAAGTTTTTTTGTCAATAAACAGATTTCATTATTTTTTTCAGTTGCTATTAACCAATTTGAAGCAACAATAGGCTGTAGTCCTTTTTGATTTAAGTCCACTTGTTTAAAAACAAACAATGGTAATGAGCTAATATATGTTGCAAAAGTATTTGAAGTGCAAAGAACAGTTGAATCAATCCAGATACCGCCGTACTCACATAAAAGTGAAATTCTCAATAAATCTGAATAGTGTGCCCTGCCTATATTTCCTTTTACATATTTATTTTTTATATAATCAGGAAATTTAATATAATCATCAATATTCTTTTCTGATAAAAAAACAATTTTATGATTTGGCATATTTCTTTTCAAAGAATTAAAACATGCTTTGACCAACTTTGGTGCACTGTCATACCCTTGCAGCCAACAAAACCAAACAATGTTAGATTTTTCTTTGTCTAAATTGCTTTCATACTTATCTATTGTATTTTTAAATTTCTTTTTCAATTTGTTATAATGATAATTTTGAGTAAAAGCAATCGTTACACGCTCATTTTTTGTAAAAAAAGTTATTACCTTATGAAATATTTTTTCCTTAATTATAAAAAATAACGTTCCATTTTTTAGATGTTTTAATATTTTTGACATAACTATTTTCCTTTCTTTAATAATTTATAAATAAAAGATTTTTTGATTTTTTGTTTAGTTTCATATTTTAAATTTAACAATCTTCTTCCTAACCAATAAAATCTTAAATCCTTTTTGTATTTGCCACCAAACTTTTTCTTTAAACGCAAATTATCATTCCTGTATTATATTTTTCAAAATCAGAAAGTTTAATTTCAAAATCTTTATTAATAAACTTACCATTTGTGATTATAAATTCTTTTGAACAATCAACATCAAAATCAGGTTTAAGCATTTTTCTTTTTTGTAAATGGATATACATCAACTCATCACACATAATTTTTCCATCTTTCACAAATTTTCTCAATAAAGAACCATTGGACCAATAAAAAATCTGTTGCAAATAATTAGGTGGACAATTGCAAGCAAAATCAACTAATCTTATGTCATTATAATTTACATCTATATCTCCAAACAGTATATCATCCATATATGGAAAACCGTGCTTTTGGTATATTGCATTTATTCCTGGCGTTTCATCAAATGCCCAAATCATATTAGATTTAAAAACTTCCTTATAGCTTCCAAACCAACCACCACCTAACTTGTAGCGATTAATTACTTCATTGCTATTTTTATATAAAGTCAAATGCCCCCTGCATCCAAATTTATCATATTTATATAACTCATATTTTTTAAAATAAAGCTGTAAATTGCCAAATACAACATCGGTATCACACTCACCCCAATAATCATATTTTTTTAATTCATCCTCTAATATTAATCCCCATACCTCTTTATAATCGCATAATTTATAAGGGGTCTCCAATTTTATATTAAAATCTAATTTCTTTATTGCTAATGATTTAAATTCTAAAAATGACATATTTAAAATTTTTATATTATTATATTTAGTTGTAATATTTTGATCAGTTACAAATAAAAAATCAATTTCATCGTTATATGAAGCAGTTTTGAACCAAACATCTATCCATTCTGGTAATTTACCAAAATATATACTAATTATACATATATTTAACTTTTTTTTACTCATATATTACTCCTTTTCCAAAGTTGCTAAAGTACATATTAAATATAAAGTAAACGTTATAGGGTAACTATAAGTATTGTCAGTTAGATAAAGTACAAACAAAAATACAGTATATAGTAAATATGCTTTAGCACAATTGTAATCAATTTTATTCTGAATAATTTTTGTTTTCAATCTTATTTGATATATAATCCAAAGTCCAAAAGCAATAAAACCTATTCCAATATACATTCTTAAAATATCACTATGCAATGAAATTACTGGAATATAGCCAATATGATAATTTGCCTTTACCAAATCATCTAAAATTTCGTCAATATAACCGAATCCAATGCCTAAATATAATGGAGAAAATTCCGAATATTCTTCCGCAACAAATTGATATGTTGTAAGTCTTCCCATAAAATTAATGTCGTATTTGTCAGCTAGGGAAATCAATTCATTATTGTGGATGAACATAACATAAGCGTAAGAAACAATTAAAACTGATATAGTAGCGATAATAGAAGCTTTTGACAAAGAAAATTTTCTTAAAATAAATTTATAAAACAAATAGCATAATATCAAGGCAAAAATCTCGATTCTTTTCAATCCCCAAAAAATCAAAAGAAAACATAATATTATATAAGTTTTTTTGTGCTTCTTATCTCTTGTATCAAAAAATAAATAATACAACATGCAAAATCCTATACCAAAAGTTAAATCATTTACTTCTGTTAAATATAATAAATCATAATTTGTTGAATATGATGTAAGTAAATACAATAATCAGCACTTTTAAATTTGAAAATTAAAGGAATGACTGAACCTACTATATAAGATGCAAAACCACTTTTTACAAACATATCAACACTTTTTTCTTTATATTCAGAATATAAAAGAATCGCAAAAATAGAATCAATCAACAAGTATATACTTGAAGAAAACAGGTTAGTTATAACATTAAAAGCTGGTAAATCACCTTTTAAAAGCCACAACGCACAACTATACACTAAAATCAACACAATTGGTAACATGGTTATTTTAAAAAATTTCAATGATTTTTTTGTATATTTAATCTTTAAATTATTACTTAGTATTAAAAATACTATTATAATTAACCTTATTGCAACATTAATATACCAAACTAGATTTACTCCCCAAAATCTAATAGTACAAAAAATTGTTAATAAAATAAAAGTAATCAAATCCTTAACATTTATTTTCATAGAATATTTCTCCAATCATTTCATCTTACAATATAAAAATGGTGAAAAAACAAATAGACAGCATCTTATTTTATCAATTAATCTATAAGAATTTTTTAAGAGTTCTACCTTTTTAATCTTTTTTAATTGCTTTTTATATTTATATGCGTCAAATTTAGATAAGGAATGTAAATATCTTCTAGATAAATTTCCTTTTAATTTTTTACTAAAAACTAAATCTAAATTTTTCCAATCAATATATACAAATAAATTTGAATATATATAAATTATATCTTTTAAATTTCGTTCAAAGTTTTTAACCTGACTATTCATTATAGAATTACTTCTTTGACGATAAAGATAAATAGGGACATTATAATATTCAACAGTTTGAGATAGTAAAAGGGTTTTGGTAGTCCATAATTCATCTTCATGCAATAACCCCTTTTCAAAGTATAATTGATTTTCTATTAAAAAATTTTTCTTATATGCTCCCAACCAAACCGTTGTTACAAAATCAAAATGATTATTTAATTGATGACTGATAGCAGATATTCCATCATAAACTTTCATATTAACTAAACCTCGATGAGTGTAATATTCATTATCCTTTGCATTCATAATGTTACTTTCTTCATTGATAATTTTAGCATCCCATAACAAAACATCAGAATTTGATTTTAAAATCTTGTCAAGTAAATCACCAAATAATTTTGAATCAACTTCATCATCAGAATCAATAAAAATAACATACTCGCCATTTGCTTTAGATAATCCATAGTTTCTTGCATCCGATAATCCACCATTTTTTTTATGAAAAATTGCAAAGTTACTATAGTTTTGATATTCGTCTACCACGACTTCTGAGCCGTCAGTTGAACCATCATCTACAATAATAACTTCAACAAAGTTCCTTTTATCTATCCCATTAATTAGTGATTTCAAACATCTTTCTACATATTTTTTCACATTGTAAACCGGAATAACAATAGAAATTTTCATAAATCTTCAACCCCTCCTATCCAATATGCATTATTTTATGAAAAAATAAATAAAGCCTAGGTGAAAATCTTATCAATAAAAAACCTAAAAACTGTTTTTTTATTAAATATCTATATGCATCAAATAATGAATATTTTTTTATTTGATTAACAATTTGTAAAACTTTTTCTTTATATTCTTTTTGAGCATCATGTCTATACACATATTCAACCACTTTACATAACTCATGAATATAATGAGCATAAGCATATTTATATATAATACTGTCTTCAGAGTACTCGTTTACCATCTCAGCTGTAATATCAATAGGATCAAAATATTTTTCAGAAAACTTGCCCGTCATTGCTGATGAGTTTCTAACAACGTACTGATAACCACAAATATTAGTATTCATATACACTTTGGAAGCCTTACTTAAAGCCAAAAAAGTAAACATCATATCTTCACCTATTTTGTATTTATCAGAAAAGTTTATATCACGTATTATATCAGTTCGGAAAACTTTATCTACGACTTGTCCTCCAATTAACCCCTTAAAAAAATCACACATGCAATCTTGATTGATATTCCATTCTTTAATAAAACTTTTTCTGTATTTCTTTATAGTTCCATCTTCGTGTTTTTTTTCAAAATCAACAATTAATACGTCAGGATTTTTATTCTTTATTTCTTCTAATTCTTGTTCATATAAATTGTTTGCAATATAATCATCCGAATCCAAAAAAGTTACATATGGAGAAGAAACCTAT